>Ga0206679_10004119_pt1 | contig 10959 bp, 11 predicted proteins | sample M110012015metaG_FD_155464 | JGI IMG/M metagenome (GOLD analysis project Ga0206679, IMG submission 155464) | Ammonia-oxidizing marine archaeal communities from Monterey Bay, California, United States - M1 100m 12015 | ecosystem: Environmental > Aquatic > Marine > Intertidal zone | place: USA... | reverse complement strand
TTTTCTTAAATTGGGAAAATTTTAGAGGAAGAAACGAACTTTTGCAATTCAAAATAAGAAGGGGCTTTAAAGAACATTATTTACTTTCTTATCAAATTCCTTATTTTAATAAGCAAAAAACAATCGGAATAAATACCAATCTGCAACTCTTTAGAAGAAAGAAGACTCATTATCAAACAATAGATAATCAGCTGTTATATTTTGAAGATGAAAACAAGTATACAGCTAATGATTATGAAGCAAATATTGAACTTTTATACAGAAAAAATATTCATTATAAACATGCTTTAAAACTTCATTATTTTTCTTATTCCGTTAATGATAGTGTATCTTTTAAAAATCCTAATTACTTAGGTAATAACTCAAATTCTGGCAACTTTTATAAAAGCACTTATTCCTTTACTGATGAACACAGAGATTATATAGTTTATCCTTTGCATGGGCATCAGTTTAGTGTTGAAGCAACAAAATATTTTGAAGGCACAAGCTCAATTAATCATTTTGAGTTAAAAGCAAGAGCTGAAAAATATATTGAGCCCGTTAATCGTTTGTTTTTAGGAAGTAGTTTTGCTGTTAAATTAGCTTCTTATGGCTATCAACCTTACTCACAAGAAGAAGGGTTTGGCTATAATGATTATGTAAGGGGTTATGAATATTATGTAGTTGACGGACAACAATTTTGGCTCAGCAAAACAGCATTAAAATTTGCAATAGTTGAAAAAACAGAATTTGAAATTCCTTATGTAAAAATGAAACAATTCAACAAATCTCATTATTCTATTTACCTTGGTGTTTTCTCTGATATGGGCTACATTATGGACAATCAAAATAAAGCCAGTAACCCTATGCAAAGTAAATTACTGTGGGGAAAAGGTATATCCCTAGATTATGTAACCTATTATGATAAATTATTAAGAATTGAATATTCTGTTAATCATTTAGGAGAAAAAGGCGTATTTTTACACTTTTCAAATCCTTTTGGGTCAAAAAAATAACTTATGACAATTGCAATCTTTGGAAGTCCATATCCTGAACATTTTATCAAATATATTCAGCACCTAATTAAAAAATTAGAAACTGAACACATCAACCTTATTATTGAGGAAGAATTTAGTGTTTTCCTTAAAAATAATATTCGTTTCAACAAAGAATTTAGCACCTTTAACAGTAACGAAACCCTTAAAAATAAAGCTGATTTTTTATTCAGTATTGGTGGTGACGGAACCCTGCTAAAAGCAGTAACCTATGTGCGTGAATCAGAAATTCCTATTATGGGAATAAATACAGGGAGGCTTGGCTTTATATCTAGCGTTTCTGCCGACCAGATTGATGATGCTATTACTGATATCCTAAAAGGAAACTACAAAATAAATGAGCGTACATTACTGGAGTTAAGTACAAATAAGAATTTATTTAAAGACAAAAATTTTGCACTTAATGAAGTGGCCGTTTCCAAGAAAGATACTTCATCCATGATTCGTATTGACGCCTATGTTGATGATGAGTTTTTAAACACTTACTGGGCTGACGGATTAGTGGTTTCCACTCCTACAGGTTCAACAGGATATTCCTTAAGTTGTGGGGGACCAATTATTATGCCAGGGACAAATAATATTATTATCACTCCTAATGCACCACACAATTTGAATGTTCGCCCTATTGTTATTGACGACAATAGTGTTGTAAAACTAAAAGTTGAAGATAGGGATCAACTTGCGTTAGTATCTCTTGACTCTAGGTCAAGGGCTTTTGATTCGGAAACAGAATTAACAATCAAAAAGGCCAGTTTTAAAACGAAACTTGTACAGCCTCAAAACAACTCCTTTACCAAAACTATCAGGCATAAGCTAATGTGGGGGTTAGATAAAAGAAGCTAAGAATACTATCTTAAACCTTTAGAATAAGTATATTTGCAAATTATTGATAAAATCATGATTATAAAAAGATTGAGCCAGAAAATAACATTATTACTTATTATTGCTTTTGCATTTAGTTTTAGTGCTAAAGCACAACAATTTAAGCCAAATACTGAGATTGGTCTTTTATTAGGGACATCCTATTATCTTGGGGATTTAAACACTACACACTTTAACCAGCCTTTACCTGCAGCAGGTTTAATAATAAGAAAAAATATTGACAGAAGATTTGCTTACAAAGCAGAGATTATGTATTTAAATATAAAATCTGATGAAAGAAAATCAGAAGATCCAATTGCTAAAAATAGAGGCTTACATTTCAAATCACCAGTTTACGAACTATCCGGACAAATTGAATTTAACTTTTTACCTTTTCAACCAGAAAACCCTCTTCATACTTGGACTCCATTTATTTATACTGGAATTTCAATATTTAATTACAATCCACAAGCTGAAGACTCAATCGGATCATGGGTAGATTTACAACCTTTAGGCACTGAAGGACAGGGAACAACTACTTTATTTGGTAACGAAACAGAAACGCGAGATAACTATTCTTTAATTCAATATTCCATTGCTATGGGAGGAGGATTTAAAATTGCTGTAAATCCTTCATTCAATATCATATTAGAATATGGGGCTAGAAAAACATTTACTGATTACTTGGATGATGTAAGCACAACTTACCCAGGAAATGAGCTAGATGACATGACTAAAGAAGCCATTTACATGTCTGACCCACTTGGCACTCATTCTAAAAATATGGAAAGAGGAAATCCTGACAAGAAAGATTGGTATGCATTTGCTGGAATAACACTTTCATTTAGGTTAAGTAATAACACTAAAGGTTGCGATTACTAAAAATCTAGTTTGAAGAATTCAATGGAAGGAATAGATAAAAATAATTTGCCTAAACATATTGCAATTACCATGGACGGTAATGGTAGGTGGGCAAAAAGCAAAGGAAAACTAAGAATTTTTGGTCATAACAATGGTGTGAAAGCAGTACGCGATACTGTGGAAGGTGCTGCTGAAATAGGAATTGAATACCTTACTCTTTATGCTTTTTCTACTGAAAACTGGGACAGGCCTGAAAAAGAAGTAAATGCTTTAATGACACTTTTAGTTTCAGCAATTAATAAAGAAACTAAGACCTTAATGGATAATAATATCCGATTAAGTGCCATAGGCGATATTAAAAAACTACCATCAAAAGCACAAAAAGAATTACAGGAAGCTATTGCGAAAACAAAAGACAATACTAGAATGAATTTAGTATTAGCCTTAAGCTACAGCAGCAGATGGGAAATATTAAATGCAGTGCAGAACATCATTAAAGATGGAGTTAAAGCTGAGGAGATAACTGAAACTACTTTTCAGCAATATCTTACTACAAAAAACGTTCCTGACCCTGAATTACTCATAAGGACAAGTGGAGAGCATAGAATAAGTAATTTCCTGTTATGGCAAATTGCATATTCCGAACTGTACTTTACCGAAACCCTTTGGCCTGATTTTAGAAGGGGTGATTTATATAACGCAATATTGGATTATCAAAGTAGAGAAAGACGATTTGGAAAAACAACTGAACAATTACAAAAATAAGATTTTGAAGAAATTTACACTCATTATAATTAGTTTACTAAGCCTAACATTAGGGGCTCAAACTCCTGAAAAATTAGACTATTCCAACCCTAAAACCTATGAAATAGGAGGAATTATGGTAATAGGTGCCGATAATTTAAATAACAGTACTTTAATTTCTATTTCTGAACTTACAGTAGGAGATAAAATTAAAATTCCTGGTGATAATTTTAGTATTGCAATTACTAAACTTTGGGAAGAAGGATTATTTTCGGATGTGAATATTACAATTGATAAAATAGTTGAAAATATAGTTTTCCTAAATATTAATCTGGTAGAGAACAGCCGTTTATCAAAATTTAAATTTAAAGGAAAAATAAGTAAATCGGATATTACTACTTTAAAAGAGGATTTAAAATTAATGAGAGGGAAAATATTAACACAAAATATCATCAACAATAGTATTAACCTCATCAAAACCTATTACATAAATAAAGGATTTTTAAATATTAATGTAGGCTACTTAACTACAATTGATTCTGCTACAGTAAATTCTAAAAACTTGATTTTTAACATCAATAAAGGAAAGAAAGTTAAGATTAAGGAAATAAAAATTACCGGAAGAAATAAAATTATTAACACAAACAAAACATTCTTAAACCGAAAGGATACCGTTTATGCTTTAAGCGACAGAAAGGTAAAGAAAAGCATGAAAGAAACAAAAGCCAAAAATTGGTGGCGTATCTTTAAAGTTTCAAAATTTATTGACAATAATTACATTGAAGATAAAGAAAAGTTAATTGCAAAATACAATGAAGTAGGATATAGAGATGCCCGTATTACAAGCGACACAACCTACCTAAATAAAGACAATACTTTATCGATTGAAATAAATATTGAAGAAGGAGAGCCGTATAAGTTTGGTGAAATTAATTTTGTTGGGAATACAGTCTATTCTTCTGAGAAACTAAGCAGGCAATTAGGAATTAAAGAAGGAGATATATTTGATCAATCTATTTTGGACGCTCGTTTATTTGGAAGCCCTGACGGAAACGATATCAGCTCGCTTTACCTTGATGATGGTTATTTATTTTTTAATGCTACACCTGTAGAAATTGCTGCCAATAACAAAAGTATTGACCTTGAAATAAGAGTTTATGAAGGAAAGCAAGCCCGAGTAAACAAGGTTATGATTAAAGGAAATACAAAAACAAATGATCATGTAATCATGCGTGAAATCCGTACGCGTCCAGGCGATTTATTTAAACGTTCGGACATTATGCGTTCACAAAGAGAATTATCACAAATGGCTTTCTTTGATCCTGAAGCATTTGATATAAAAGTAGAGCCTGATCCTGCAAGAAATGAAGTAGATATCACTTATGTATTGGCTGAAAAATCAGCTTCTCAAATACAATTACAAGGAGGGTGGGGAGCAAATAGAATAGTAGGTTCTTTAAATTTGGTATTTGATAATTTTTCAACACAAAACATCTTTAAGGGGAAAAGCTGGAAACCTCTACCTTCAGGAGATGGGCAAAGGTTATCCTTAACAGCATCATCCAATGGAGCATACTATCAAAACTATAACATCTCATTTACTGAGCCTTGGCTGGGAGGAAAAAAACCAAATGCCTTAACCGTTTCGTTTTACAAATCAGTATCCTCAAACGGACAAACAGGAGATACTAGAGAGGCAATTGAAATACTAGGACTTACGGTTGGAATTGGGAAAAGATTAAAATATCCTGATGATTATTTCACTATTTATAACGGAATAAACTTCCAACAATACACACTTATAAATTCACAATCATTTTTCAGTTTTAAAAATGGGAATTCTAATAATGTAAATTACAACATCCGATTAGGAAGGAATTCTGTTGACCAATTGATTTTTCCAAGAAGAGGGTCAAACTTCTCATTAAGCTTAAAAATAACACCCCCTTATTCTATGTTTGATGGAGTGGATGATTACAGTACAGTAAGCGACCAAGAAAAATACAAATTTATTGAATATTACAAATGGAAATATAAATCATCATGGTACTCTGCGTTTACTGACAAGCTAGTATTGGCTACTAAAGTAGAAATGGGATTATTGGGTGCCTATAACAAAAGTTTAGGGGTTGCCCCATTCGAACGATTTTATGTTGGGGGAGACGGACTAAGCGGAATGGGAATGGTTTTTGATGGTAGAGAATTAATTTCATTAAGAGGATATAGCAATAACTCTCTTTCACCACAAACAGGAGCTACTATTTACAACAAATACACTTCCGAGCTTAGGTATGCACTAAGCTTAAACCCAAGTTCAACTATGTATGCTTTAGGGTTTTTTGAAGCCGGAAATGCATGGGACAATTTTGACAACTTTAATCCTTTTGCAGTAAAGCGTTCAGCAGGTTTTGGAGTAAGAATTATGTTACCAATGATAGGAATGATGGGACTTGACTATGGCTGGGGACTTGATGATATCCCTGGAAGATCAGATGCGAATGGTGGGCAGTTCCACTTCTCAATAGGTCAACAATTTTAATTAGATTTGTACACTAAATTTTAAATTATGAAAAAGATACTTTTATTATTAGCAATTAGTTTTTTAACACTTACTACACAAGCGCAAAAGTTTGCTTATGTGGACACTGACTATATCTTGAATAAAATTCCTGATTTCAGACAAGCACAGGACAAACTAGATGCGCTATCTTCTGACTGGCAAAAGGAGATAGAAAGCAAATATGCTGATGTTGAACAAATGTATCGTGCATACCAACAGGAGCAAGTTTTGCTAACGGATGACATGAAAGCAAAAAGAGAAGACGCTATCATTAAAAAAGAAAATGATGCTAAAAATTTACAACAAAAATACTTTGGACCTACAGGCAATTTATACCTGAAAAGACAAGAATTAATTAAGCCTATACAGGACAAAATATATGATGCAATACAGCAGCTAGCGGCTAATAGTAAATATGCAATTATATTTGACAGTTCAAGCGATTTGATTATGCTTTACAAAAATAATAACTTGGACAAAAGCGACAAGGTACTTGAATTAATGGGCTACTAATAAAAATAACAAACAACTAAACAAAACTAACAAACAATAAAATGAAAAAAATTACCTTTTTAGCACTTTTAAGTGTCCTTACTTTAAGCTCAATAGCTCAAAATAAATTTGGATATATTGACTCACAAGAATTATTAACCTTAATGCCTGAGCGTGTAGCAGCTGCAACTGAAGTAGAAAATTTTGCAAAAAGCTTAGAAGCTCAATTGGGTTCTATGACAGCTGAATATCAACAAGGAGTACAAGAATACCAAGCGAATGAAGCAACTTATACTGATTTAGTAAAACAAGATAAAATTGCTGAAATCACTAATTTGGAGCAAAGAATACAAGCTTTCCAACAAAACGCACAACAGTCCTTACAAGCAAAAGAGCAAGAAATGTTAGAGCCAATCTTGGTTAAGGCACGAAAAGCAATTAAGGAGGTAGCTACTGAAGGAAACTATACTTATATCTTTGATAAAAGCATTGGTTCTATTCTTTACGCTAAGGATAGTGAAAATGTACTTAGCTTAGTGAAAAAGAAATTAGGACTTTAATTAAACAATTAAATCCATCATTTTAAAAAGCATCTTAGTAAGGTGCTTTTTTTATATCTTTATCTCATGAAAAAATCTCCTATTGGTATATTTGATTCTGGCATTGGCGGGCTTACTATAGCCCATGCTTTAAAAGAAAAACTACCAAATGAGAATATCATCTATTTTGGAGATACTGAGCACTTACCTTATGGTGAAAAGTCCAAAACAGCTATTCAAAATTTCAGTAAGAAAATTACACGATTCTTATTAGAAAAAGAATGTAAGACGATAATTATTGCCTGTAATAGCGCGTCATCAGTTGCCTATGAATCCGTGAAAGAATTAGCAGGAAACATTCCTGTTTTCAATGTAATAAACCCTGTAGTAGCGGAAGTAGTAAAGCAGTGTGCCGAGTTTAATATTGGCGTAATTGGCACAAAAGCAACCATACAATCCAGTATTTATGAAAAGGAAATAAAAGCCCTTTGTAGCTCTGCCAAAGTTTCATCTTTAACCACCCCGCTTTTAGCTCCTATGATTGAAGAAGGCTTCATTAATGAAGATATTAGCCATACAATTATAGCAAACTATCTTTCTAATAAACAACTAGCTGATATTGATCACTTAATATTAGCTTGCACCCACTACCCTTTAATTCATCAGGAAATAAAAGATTATTACAAAGGAAAAGTGAATGTGATTGATTCAGCAAATATAGTTGTAGAATATATTGCAAAACAGCTCGAAAAAGATGATCTACTAAATAAGAGCAAGCCAACCAAACATCATTTTTATGTTTCCAATTACACAGAATCCTTTGAAAAAAGCGCGCAATTTTTCTTCCAAGAAGATTTAAAATTAGAGGAAGTAAATCTTTGGGATTAGTCCTTAAACCAAGACGAGTACATTACATAATTGTCAGATATCCCTTCAATCAATCGGCCAGTTTGTTCGGCATTTAACTCCTTTACTTTCTTTGCTGGCACTCCTGCATAAATTGTTCCCGTTTCAACATGTGTCCCTTCCAAAACTACTGCTCCAGCCGCAATAATTGAGTTACTTTCCACTACTACTCTGTCCATTACAATAGCGCCCATACCAATAAGTACATTGTCATGTATAGTACAGCCATGTACCAAAGCATTATGACCAACTGACACATTATTCCCTAGAATAGTAGCTGCTTTTTGGTAAGTACAATGAATAACAGCTCCATCCTGAATATTTACTTTGTTTCCCATTTTAATAGAGTTTACATCCCCCCTAACCACAGCTGAAAACCAAACACTACATTCATTTCCCATTTCAACATCACCCACTACTGTTGCATTTTCTGCTAGGTAAACATCATTACCAAAAACGGGACTTTTACCTTTTACACTTTTTATCAATGCCATACTATTTTTGTTTGTATTTTTGCACAAAAGTAAACATTATGAATTATAGTATCTATGCCGAGAGCACTCCAAATCCTGGAGTAATGAAATTTGTAGCCAATCGCATGTTGGTGGACAAAAGTATTGAGATAACAAAAGCTGAACAAGCGCAAGATATCTCAGTAGCTAAAGCATTATTTAACTTTCCTTTTGTTAAGAGCTTATACTTAAGTTCAAACTTTATTTCTATAGCAAAAACGGATAATGTCGAGTGGGATATGATTGCTATGCAGTTGCGTGTTTTTATTGCTGATTTCTTAAATGAAGAAGGATTAAAAAATTATACTGAGCATATTTCAGAGGAAGAAATCATTAAAGAAGAAATTGGAGAAGTTGCACCAGAAGAGCCAATTAGTTTCACTGAAAAAGAAGAAGCAATAATTGACCTGCTGAATGAGTACATAAAACCAGCTGTTGAATCAGATGGAGGAGCAATTACTTTCCATTCCTATGTTGGTGATGTGGTTACCGTAAACTTAAAAGGGGCTTGTAGTGGATGTCCTTCTGCAACTAACACGCTAAAAGGTGGAATTGAAAGTTTACTTAACCAAAAGATAGACCCAAACATTGTGGTAAGAGCAAATGAACAATAGGATTCTTTTCCTTCTATTTGTTTGTTTTTCTTTTAGTGCAGAATCACAAAATAGTAAAACTACATTTGGCTTACAATACAAACCCATAATTCCTGCCGCCTACTTTAATGCTGCTGATGTAAGTAAGAGTTCTACCGGATATAATTTAACCTTAAAACCTAAATATAGCAACTCATTTGGGATGGTTATTAGGCACAAAATAAACAAGACTTTCTCAATAGAATCAGGACTAAATTACACACAAAGAAATTTTAAACTCGGAATAAGTAACACTGCTATTAACTTAGATGATTTCACCACTTTTGATATGCGTTCGTATGAGTTTCCTATACAATTACTTACTTATGTGCGTGCATCAGAATATTGGTATTTGAATGTTGCTTTTGGAATTTCTCATAATGTATTAGCTTCCGATATCACCTCTTTTGGAGAAAAGGAGCAAGGATATTTTATGCAAAAAACATACAGGAAAAGCGGTGGGTATGGTGCCTTATTGGCTAATGTAGGAATGGAATACAGAACAGAAGAAAAAGGATATTATTATTTTGGAACTAGCTTACATAGTCCTTGGCAAGTAATTGGAAGGGTTTACCCTGAATATGATGATAATACGCACGAGTTTAATGAGGATAGAGAATTCTATTTTAATATGCTTGGCAATTTTGTTACAATAGACTTTAGGTACTTTTTTTCAGAATAAAAAAAGGGAAGCAAACGCTTCCCTTTTATCATTTATTTAAAAAATGATTATAAGTGTAACCTTTCTTTCTTAGCTAATAATTCATCATCTGTTTCTACATTATCTTCATCAGGAACGCAACAATCAACAGGGCAAACAGCAGCACATTGAGGTTCTTCATGAAAACCAATACACTCAGTACACTTGTCAGTTGCTATATAAAAGAAATCATCTGATCCTGCCACTTGCTCGTTATCATCATTAACAGTTGTTCCGTCTGACATTTTCCACACCTCTTCAGGAGCATAAATTGCATTATTAGGACATTCTGGCTCACAAGCCTCACAATTGATACAGTCGTCTGTTATTTTAATGGCCATCTTTTTCTTTTTAATTAATTATCTAATTGCAAAAATATAGCTTTTTTTGATAGGAATAACATAGCTCATTAATTTATACTTATTCTAAATGAAGGGAAAATAAACAAGGAAATCCTCTCAAGTTATACCTAAGGTTCGTACTTTTGCTATCGTTAATTTTTGGCTAAAAAGGAATAATGGATAAAAGCACTAAGGTTGTTGATTTAGAAAAGGTTGTCATCAAATTTGCTGGTGATTCAGGAGATGGGATGCAATTAACTGGAACTCAGTTCACAGACACTTCTGCTCTTTTAGGGAATGATTTGGCTACTTTCCCCGATTATCCTGCTGAAATTAGAGCCCCACAAGGAACAGTTGCAGGGGTTTCAGGATTCCAAATTCATATTGGGCGTATTGATATTAATACCCCAGGGGATATTGCTGATGTATTAGTTGCTATGAACCCTGCTGCCTTAAAAGCCAATAAAAACTGGATTAAGAAAGGAGGAACAATCATTGTAAATATTGACACTTTTACAAAAAGAGATTTAGAAAAAGCAGGCTATGGAACTTCTCCTTTGGAAGATGATTCCTTTGAAGGCTTCAACATTATAGAAGCGCCAATTACTAAACTAACCAGAGAAGCTTTAAAGGATTCTGGTTTGGATGGGAAAAGTATTGGCCGATCAAAAAACATGTTTGCTTTAGGAATTGTTTATTGGATGTTTAACCGACCAATGGAGCAAACAGAAAAATTCTTACAAAAGAAATTTGCGAAAAAACCTGAGGTAGTTGCTG
>Ga0206679_10004118_pt1 | contig 10959 bp, 10 predicted proteins | sample M110012015metaG_FD_155464 | JGI IMG/M metagenome (GOLD analysis project Ga0206679, IMG submission 155464) | Ammonia-oxidizing marine archaeal communities from Monterey Bay, California, United States - M1 100m 12015 | ecosystem: Environmental > Aquatic > Marine > Intertidal zone | place: USA... | reverse complement strand
CAAAATGCCCACTACCTTCAATTTTGCTCATCCAAGCCCTTGTAGGTAGTATCAAACCTTCGTCATTACCATTTCGCTTTATCTAAACTTAATCGCTGAGGTAAATAGTCTAATGTTAATTCCTCGATACGCTGCAAATACTCCCGCAACAAAAATTACAGCAGCGCTAGAAGATTTTGGATGCGTGGTAGTGACCGGGCTGATGGATTCAAGACTCCGACAGTCGGTAACTGACGAACTTGCCCCACACATGAGCAGAGCGCGCGTTATCGAAGATGATGATCCGTCGCAGTTTTACCCAGGCCGGACGAAACGGATTACCGCGCTGGTGACACGTTCTGCGACTGTGACTGACTACCTCATCCCCCACCCGATCTCTCGGAAAGTCTGTGAAAGTACTTTGTTACCCAATAGCGAACACGGCTATCAGTTGCACGTCACTGCCGCTCTGGAAGTTGGTCCTGGTTCGCGGACCCAGATACTCCATCGGGAAGAAGACTCGTTCACCTTTTTCCCCCTCCCACGCCCCAACCTGATCGTTGCCAGCATGTGGGCGATGACAGATTTCCGGTCTGATAATGGCGCAACGTTGCTTGTGCCAGGAAGTCACAAGTGGCCCGACGACCGGGTAGCCACGAATGACGAAATTGTCGAGGCAGAGATGCCAGCTGGTTCCGTACTCTACTGGATGGGCGGGCTACTTCACGGTGCGGGGGCGAACACGTCACAGGATTGGCGCTATGGGGTGATCCTGACCTATTCTGCAGGCTGGTTGCGGCAGGAAGAAAATCAATATTTGAACGTACCCGTCGAAAGACTTGCCGAGCTATCGCCAGAGATTAAACAGATAGCAGGGTTTGATATGTATCGTGCCCTTGGGTTTTACGATCCATCGGTCAGCTGACGACAGCAAACTTTTTGAGGCTGCTTCCACCATGTCCTCCGATTCGACATCTCCCCGCTGCTATTGCTCCTTTGGGTTAGGGGGCCTTCGGCGCAACTCGTTCGATATAGTTTTCGAGCAAGTGCGCGCCGCTCTTGCCATCTTGTTCGAGCCGCAAGTAGTCTGCCAGCACTAGTTCGTGCGCGGTGAATGCCTGATAAACCGGGAGTAATTCTCTGGGAGCGTGTGCTTCAGCGGCTTTAAACTTCTCCACCGCCGCCTGAACAATCGGTGTCACTCCTGCTAGTAAAGCAGCCCAACTGTCGATAGCCATGGCAGTGACCCGCCTCTTTGCCGCCGCCCGGCACGCGGCCTCCGCTTCCGTTGAAACCGGGGACAACAAATGATGGCTTAAGTATGCAGCTGTAACTCTTTCGACCTCCGCCAGCATATGCAAGTCACCGGCACGCTCGGGCAGGACTTCCGCCAGCAGCCGAAAGGTCGCTTCGCCGCGAATCTCGCCAAGATAGGCGTCCCGCAAATAACCTTGGGATGTATCCGTTGTCTGCATAGCTACTCTCGTCAACCAGGCCATGTAAGCGGATTCTAACCCGCCGTTAGGGTGTGCGCTCGTCGACCAACTTCCGGATGATCCGGCCGCTCAATAAAGCCCCGGGCACCGAGTTGTCTGTTATCTACAATATCCTTTGTCGTCATGACAGCATAAGCCGCGATGCCCACCGATTGCAGGTGATTCGCTAACTCTAACCTATCTTGTGTGGCTGTGCCTTGCTTTGCCTCACCCTTGGAAATCCGAACAAAGTGGTCCTATCTCGGCAGCAATTCCCTGAATGGACTCTTCGTCAAAGCCATAAAATTTTACCGCATTGCCACCCAGCATGGCCGCTACATCATCTGGTGGGAGTGCCTTAAAGGTCTCGACCATTCGCTCACGAGTATAAGGCCAGGTGCCCTCCGGATGGGGGTAATCACTGCCCCACATAACCTGCTCAACGCCCATTTCATGGCGGATCTCTGCATCTGCGCGTGGCATGCAGGATGCCCCAATAGCACAATTTCGCCTGAAATAGTCTGTGGGGGACATGCTTAAATGACCACGATAATCACCCAGCTTCGCCGAAAACTCGTTATCCCTGAAGTGGTGATCAAGCATTCGCAGCATAGGTGGTAACAACCAGCCCTGACCGGTTTCTGTTACGCTTGCCTTGAGCCCGGGGAACCGTTCAAACACACCTCCCCACAACATGAAAACGAGGGGTCGGTAGGTCCAGAAAAACACTTCCGAAATATAAATACCTACGGCCCCTGGGTAATTAGCTTGATCACTGTCAGGAAAACCTTCACCAAAAAACTCTTCCATTGGCGCGGCCCCGGAATGAAAACAGACTACCAGGCCACGATCCTCACAAGCTTGCCAAAACGGATCGTAGTGGGGATGGTGGTAAGGTTTGAAACCCTGAGTTAATAACGGGATTAACACACCTCCCAAACCATTTTCGGAAGCAAATTGTACTTCCTTGATCGCTTCGTCAATATTCCAGAGCAGCGGACACACGGCAATGCCAAAGTGCCTTTGCGGATTATTCGCGCAGAGTTCAGCCAACCAGCGATTGTGGGCCCTTGCGCCAGCCCATTGTAAGTCAGCGACAATATTCTTTGTTGGCAAGGCAAGGCCCGCCCCAAAAGGAGGCGCATTCTGTTGGGTAATACCGTCAGGAAATATAATCTCGCCAGCAATCCCGTCGCCATCCAGAACATTCAGGCGCTCCTGGTAATCCCAGGCCCCGGTCAGGTGAGCCTCCACACCGTCGCGCCATTCGTCATTAATATCTTTCAGCAGGAATATCTGTTCTGATTTATCTGTCATGGCTTGCTGCATGGGCAGGGCCAGATCAAAAGTCTCCCGGAATTCGGGATCCAGATAGTCACGATAGCGCGCCGGTGGTAGGCCGGCATGACAATCTGATGAAATAACAGTGTATCTATCCATTCGACATACCCCGTTATGCAGTCTTCATTTTGTCAGAGATAGGGATGCTCACGATCTGGTCTGCCTCCGGATCATCGTAGAACTGACTGAACCATTTGCGATATTTAGCAATAGGACCATCACCATTGCATAACAGCGGCGAATCCCGATAAATCTTATTCTCCCATATCGGTATATCAAACTGTACCTGACGTACAATCTCAGCAATCATGCCATCGGTCAGGACATTGAAAGTATCGGTGATATCCAACGGCTTACTGAAAGCGAAGCGTAATTTAAGACGGCTGCCGGTAATCGGTATGACCGTTCCCAGCATCACCGTTTTAAAAGCCCTGCTGAATATCTGGGTTGTCATGCCAGGGCCACAGTTTCTGCTGGTCAGGTGACTGTCTTCCAGCTTGTCGAAATCAAGCTTACCTGATTCATCAATTGCCGGCCCCCGGGTCACCATATCAGTGTTTCGTCGATGCTTATCGAGGGTAATTTCTGCTTTGGGCATTTCGCGAGCGTTATGTACGTACACAAAGTGGGCAATATCAACGCCATTTTCCCCGGTTTCCTGAATACAGGAATTGATCTCCCACTCATAGAGGTCAAATTCGCTCCAGTTAGGGTCTTCGAGTTCCGCTATATCATCAAGATCAAATAACGGTGGCAATCGCCGCGGATGATACCAGGCCCAAATCATGCGATTGCGCTCCTGCACAGGATAACTGTATAGACACTGTTTTTCCTGGGCCTGTTTTGGAATGCTGGTGGCATAAGGCACATTCACACACTTACCGGCAGAATCGAATTCCCAGGCGTGGAATGGACATGCGATAGTATTGCCGGTGACCTTGCCGCCGTGGCCAAGGTGAGCACCCAGGTGCGGACAATGTGCTTGCAATACTATCGCCTCACCGGCATCAGTCCGATACAGCACCATGTGTTCATCAAAATAATGTAGTGGCAGAACGTCACCTGGGCTGAGGTCATCACTGTAAGCAACTGCATACCAGCCAAGCGGAATAGGTAGTTCCATTATGTACTCCTTAACCCAGTGAGGGTATCGGTGGGTTCTCACGTTTGAGAATCGAATCCATACGTGCTTTGATCTGTGCTTCACTGCCTGGATTGAGCGACAATATCCAGAACTGGTCTTTACGGATACCTTCCAGCGCCATTTGAGCGACTTCATCCGGGTGAGTTGTTTTCAGTTCCATGCCATATTCTTCCATCATACGTCGCATATCCTCTGCAGAGTGAATACCGGAATCCGGGGCGTCCTCACTTTTCTGAAAACGCGGTGGGCGAACTCGATCAGAATCAAAAATCCCGGTGTCAACAATGTTGGGCCCTGGAAATAAGGCATGCACCTTAACCGCACTCTGCAACGCGGCAGTCTGCAGATACAGCGCTTCGGTCACTGCCTGCACGGCAGCTTTAGTGGCTGTATAAACGGGCTGGTCCGGATAAACAATAAAAGCACCATTACCCGAGCCTGTTATAACAAAATGTGCTTCTTCCGCCTGATCATGAAGACGCGACATGAAAGCGTTAATAGTATGCACAACACCCCACAGGTTGACTTCAAAACACCACTTCCAATCACTATCCGAATAACCCCATAGTGGCCCCGCTTCGCCGGCGGCAATGCCAGCATTGGCAAAGACCAGGTGCGCACCACCTAACTCTTCAAAAGCCTGGCGAGCCAGCGCATCAACACTTTCCTGACTGGTGACATCACACGTCCTGATATAACTAGTGGCGCCTGTAGCATCAAGTGCTGCTTTCGTTTCTTCCAAACCAACTTCATCAATATCCGCAGCAAGTACCCGTGCTCCCGCCTCTGCCATGGCAATAGCCAGGGATCGTCCAACACCACCTGCCGCGCCCGTAATAACAACCAATTTGTCTGTGAAATCCTGCATATGCTATTCCTTACTTGGGACCACCCTGCAGCCCGGGAAAGCGTGTCCCGCCAATAGTATCTGCAAACGGCCAGAAACTTTCAGCATCCAAGGAACCTGCCACCGTTATCTGTCGATCAAGAAACTCTGGCCACCAAAGATAAGCATCGACCTGTTCAAGCATGGGCAATGTCTGTGCAAGAGGGTCCCAGGGACTTTCTCTCAGCACAAGCTTGCCCTTCAGCGTCTGGCGGAAAGCTGTACGATATTTAGCGTATACCCGGACGACCTGGGGTGGCAGGTCAAAATCGCCGGGTTGCATACTCACGGCCCGAACGCTTTTAATCCACCACTCATTAGTTTCAAAAACTTCACCCGGTTCATCTGTCTGGATCACTGCACCTTTAAATTCAACAAACGAGTATCCCTTATGGGTGACGATGGCTTCGACCTGATCCATCAACCGGAAATAACGAATATCAGCAAGATATTTGGGCTGTCCCCAATGCTCCCGACTGATATAGACCGCCTGTTCCTGGTCGATGGCATAACCCAACGCATAGTCACCTTCAATGCCGTCGTAGGAGGCAGCAACATTCATCACCAACCCCAACTCAGGCTCATTCTGCACCGGAAAATTGTACACTGTCAGGGTCACCAGGGGTTCACTGCCTGGACTCAGCCCTGGCGGTAAAAGCGCTGCAATGTGCTTCTCATCGGTTCGATAGACTATTTTCAGCATTGGCCAGTTAAGTATGTCTCCTGGGTTTCCTTGTGGTTCAGCATCACTCATGGAAGGCTCCTTGTAATTAAACGGGCTCAAATGTAATTGGCATCTCGCGAACACTACTTAGAAAAAATGAATTCATGTACTTGACCGGTCCTGCGAATTTAGGTGCTTGCAGCCTTGGCAGAAGCTCAGCAAACATAATCTGCATTTCCTGTTTAGCAAGGAGCGTACCCAGGCAATAGTGGGAACCCGTACCAAAACTGCGTAAGTCCCGTGCCAGATTCGGCTGCCGAGCGGCACGGGTCACATCGAATTTATGCGCATCCTTACCAAAAACTTTTTCGTCAAGGTTTACAGTTGGATAATGCAGGATCACTTTATCGCCTTTCTTGATCTGAGCATCGCCAACTTGTACGTCTGACATTGCAGTTCGACGCATTGAAATAACTGGTCCGTTAAAACGCAGCATCTCATCCACCGCATCGGGAATCTTATCTGGATTGTCCTGTAACCATTGCCATTGTTCAGGGTGCTCCATCAGCAGGCGCATACCGTGGGCAATACCTGATCGTGTAGTTTCATTGCCTGCTGTTATCACCATCAGAAACATCCACATAAATTCTTCGTCGGAAATGGCTACTCCATCGATTTTACCGCTTGCTAACCTCCCCGTTACTGTATCGGCACTGGCCTGGGTTAATCCCTGCTTCAATGACATGGCATATTGCATCAACTGCACTGAAGCCTCCAACGCCGCATCTTTACCTTCAGATACTTCCGGATCCTCTATAAACATCATCGTATTGGTCCAGTCGAATACCTGTTGCCTGTTTTCTGCCGGAACCTCCAGAAGATAGCAGATCGTCAATAGCGGTAGTTCAGCCGCAACGTCTTTAACGAATTCACATTGACCCCCAAGGGCTATCGCATCGACGACTTCCCTAGCCCGATCCCTTAAGAACGGCAGATACTGAGCGACTGCTTCAGGACTGAACGCATGGCGGACAATCTGCCGCATCTTCATATGCCTTGGTTCATCCATATTGATGAGCATCTTTGCACTAACGTTATCAACCATATCCTGAGAGTCTTCCGTGGGCATGGCGCTTCGTGCCTGGGATGAAAACAGTTCCTTATTACGCTCGACAAAATCCAGCTCCTGGCGCTGTGTAACCAACCAATAGGGTACATCGGTCAAAGGATCATCAATCCGCAACACGGGTCCTGCTGCGCTCAGCTCCTTTAGTAACTCAAGGGGCAATCCTTCGGCAAACAACTCCGGGTTTAATACATTACAAAATGGGCTTGTCATGCTAATTACTCGGTTTCGGGCTTAGTTAAAAGTTAGTCAGCATAGGCAATGTTATCTAACGTTCGTTAAAGAACAGAATACACAATAGTGTTCCTAAACAATAGCTAAATGGAATTATTTTTGATATTTTGTTCCTTTGTTTAGGTATTATCGTACCATGATGAAATCAGGTCCCCGGGCTCAAGGGCCTATCACGAGAACCCAGCTAACTCGGCGCACGATAACCGAAGCTGCAATTACCCTGTATCACGCGCACGGCGCAAAAAACACCACCGTCAGTGCCATTATCGATGCATCAGGGCTTGGCAGGACCACTTTCTATCGTTACTTCAAGGATGCAGATGATGTTCTGAATCAGGCCATACTTCAGGACTTTGAAACGCTGATGGCCGATTTTGAGGCCCAGAGTTATAAACATGCAGATATCGTTGCTCAGATTGTAGATGACATGGCCTGGTTTATTGAACAGTTGCATCGACGATCGGCATTACGATTACTATTTACGGATAACAGTCGACAATTTTACAATAAGGTCAATCTCTCCCTCACCACGTTTACCCGGGTTGGCCTGGCCTGCTCTCGGCCCACCTATGAACGTGCTCAACACCTCGGTCGGTTACGTCAAGGCATCACTCTCAAAAAATATGTTGAATGGTGTACGTTTATCGTAGTGTCATTTCAACGAGTGAACTTTCCGATTGCCAGTAACCCGATACAGCTCAGGCTAATGCTGACCGACTTTCTGGTGCCGTCCTTGATCACGACAATTTCAGAAAATGGTAACCAATTATGAACACCCTTCTGCTTCTTTTATTGGTCAGCCTTTTGCCCACTGCAAATAGACCCGGTACGCCAAAGGCAACAGCGGGCCCATATGCCTTGAGCAACCAGGGAATGAGCAGTGAAAACCCTATCTCTCGTGCACCCACTTAACGCATACGGGCGCTTATCGCCATAAGGGTAGGCTTGGCAGCACTCACCATCGTCTGTAAATCAGAGGCTTGAGCCAGCCCCTATCCGAAGAATATTCACAGCTGAGTGTCGAACCCCTCTTGCCTATTTAATGCCTTCGCCGCCGCCCGCTGACACGACGCCATCCTTGATCAAGCGTTCGATCTGGGCATCATCCATTGCCAGAAGTGTACGTAAACAGCTGACAGTGTCTGCCCCTAAACAGGGCGCAGGTTTTTGTACGCCATTCTTCCGGTGTCGAAATCGCCAGGGAATCCCGGTGTGCGCTCGTCGACCAACTTCCGGATGATCCAGTCGCTCAATAAAGCCCCGCGCACCGAGTTGTCTGTTATCTACAATATCTTTCGTCGTCATCACAGCATAAGCCGGGATGCCCACCGATTGCAGGTGATTCGCTAACGCATACCGATCTTGTGTGGCTGTCCAAACAGAGATGGTCTCATTCAATACGTGTTCATTTTGCTTGCGCGCCTTGAACGAGGTAAATCGTTGATCGGTCAGTAACTCATCTGAAAGACAAGGCGCAAATTTTCGCCACTGGTCATCACTCTCGCAGGCGATGGCGATCCAGCTTTCTTCATCATTGTTGCTGCTGCACGGGAATATACCGTGCGGACACATGGTCTGGCTGCCATTGCCCTGCCGCTTCGGCTCAGTCCCCGTGAGTGCATACCGCATCCACGCTTCCATGTTTAACACGGCCGTTGCCTCCCAGAGTGAGACGTCGAGATGGTCGCCCCTACCCGATTGATCACGCCGCGTGATCGCGGCGACGATCTCCCACGCGGCAGTGATCCCTGCCGTAGGGTCAGGCATCGACAAACCGATTTCCTGTGCCGCGCCATCAACATAACCTGTTGCGGCAGACAACCCAGTGAGGGGTGGCATGGCCGGGCCATAGCCAATGTACTCCTTCCAGGGTCCAACCTGGCCATAACCACTAACGCTGGCCATGACCAGCCGAGGGTTGATCGCTGCCAACACGTCGTAGCTGAGCCCAAGTCGCTCCATAACGCCGGTGGCAAAGTTCTGCACCAGTACATCGGCCTCCGCCACCAGCGACTTAACCAGTTCAATGCCAGCGGGCTTACTCAAATCGACGCCGATACTACTTTTATCCTGATTCCACTGGTTGAACATACCCGAACGATTGATACCCTCGCCCAGGTCGGTGGGGAAGATAGACAGGCGACGATAAAGGTCAGGGCGCACTTCCGATTCAAGGCGTATTACATCAGCGCCCATGTGGGCAAGATTCATGGTGCAGAAAGGCCCCGCCCAGGCCCAGGTCATGTCGAGTACACGAATGCCATCCAGGGGTTTCTTACTGCTATCAAGATGACTTTGGCTGGATTGTGAATGACTGCTTGAAGTAGCACCGCCCACCTGGGTTGCACGGGCCTCGCGCAGAACTTCCTGGGTGTGCGCGCCGATCTGCGGGGCAGCCAGTAGATTACCGGCTCTACCTGAGTTGCGCAGTGTGGCGGCCGCTAAGTATTTCGTCCCCTGCACATCGTTAAAGAAGTCGCGTTCGAGTAGATGTTGGGTGCCCTCAAGTGCAGATACACTCATCACAGGCGCGACGCAGACTCGGTGCTTTTGTGCTTCGTGGTAAAAATCCATCGCATGCCAGGTACCCACGAATTCCTGAACAAACATATGCACCATATCTTGATTTTCGGCCCGGCTGGTTTGATCGACAAAAACCTCGAGTGATGACCAGTCCGGGTTACCCATAAATTCCACCAGCCTCTCCCATTGGTCCTGTTCAACGCAGACGATGAAAACGGGACCATCAATCGCGTGAAAAATTTTCCAGGGGATCAGACGCCGCTCGTGACGTCGAGTCGCGACCTCTTGTTTGTAGGTGTAGGTCGGAAGTGCAGCTTCCAGCACAGAGGCAACATATGCCTGAACTGAAAAGTCTATAAATTCCCCTTCCCCTGTGTTGGCCGCGTTGCGCGCTGTGGCGAGTGCGACGGCCGCGGCTGAAATTGATGCCATGAGATAACACTGATCGCCATAAACCTTAAGCGGGGGTAAGGCGGGGTCACTGCTCGTTGCGGGGCACAGCATGCTCCAGCCGCCAGCGGCCCCCAGGATGAGATCCGTGGCCAGGAATTCAGCTTCAGGTCCATCGCTGCCAAAAGCGGTGATGGCAAGCACGACCAATTCGGGTTTCAGGCTCAGCAGGCGAATTGCATCGAGGCCTTTTTCGGTGGCCATCAAAGGGCTCAGGTCGTGTACAACAATGTCTGCCCAGTAAATGAGTTGTTCAACGCTGTCTGGATCGACTGTGCAACTGCGTTTGCCGACATTCAGCGCGGCGAAGTAGCCACTACTGTCATCTATCGTCCCTGCCTCGGGATGATACCGGCGCAGGGCATCGCCTTGCTGCGGTTCAACCTTTACGACATCACAGCCCTGCTCGGCAAGCAGTTTGCAGACATAAGCAGATGCCACACCGGCGCCGAGTTCAAGAACGTGCAGGTGAGTCAGGGCAATCGCAGTTGCGGGCATGATTCAACAAAATCCATCGGATGGGGAATTAGAATATTCCCTGAAACCACGCGCTGATGCAAAGCCCCTAAACCAGAGCGCATGCCTGCTTAGACTGATCGGTTGTGCAGTAAACCCTCAAGTTAAGCTTGCCGGTAACGTAGCGAGTTTGTTCAGGCAAAAAAACGCAGCGTCGCGTTGCTACTAGCGCGTCTTGCCGCAAGGTTGTGCCGTGACGGATCTAGGACGCAATTTGGATGCCGGGTTTAATCGTTTGTCGCTAGCGAGTTGTTCGAATGCGGCTTGCTGCAGTCCCGCGACTTGCAAGACCGTCATGCCTAACTCAAAGCCTGAGCATTCATTCGCCCCGAGCGCACGAGGATCTACGCCGGTCAGATTACCAAAAACGATCAATGCCTCACTATGCCGTTAAGGTTTAGGTCAGTCACGGTATCTGCTCGATAAAACCGCGAGGCAGAACCATAGCCATAGGTAAAGCTATTACCAATGAAGAGTACGCTGGTTTCGGCGTATGAGCGGCCGGCGTGTGAACAACGTGGGAAACCAACAGGTTTACCAGCAAACTGTACCTGACGCCTCATAATATGATCTCGATTTTTAACTACCGATCATAATTCATTTCAACAGATTCACCTCAAG
>Ga0206679_10004116_pt1 | contig 10962 bp, 6 predicted proteins | sample M110012015metaG_FD_155464 | JGI IMG/M metagenome (GOLD analysis project Ga0206679, IMG submission 155464) | Ammonia-oxidizing marine archaeal communities from Monterey Bay, California, United States - M1 100m 12015 | ecosystem: Environmental > Aquatic > Marine > Intertidal zone | place: USA... | reverse complement strand
AAATAATTCCAGATTTATCAGCATCTGATTCCTGCTCTCTTGCATAAGGTAAATTCAATCCATAGGTTGCCATAACTTGTGACATAGTATTGATCGCGTTAATTTGATTGTTTGCTTCATAGAGGTCGGACTGCGTATAGATCGGCTTGCTGGCTATTTTGCTTGCCACCACAGCTGAGCCTATAAGTGCTCCTACTTGTGTACGTTTTGATCGTTTTGCTCGCTCATAACTGTGCTTATTAGTTACATGAGCTATTTCATGGCCAATAACAGCAGCCAACTCATTAGGGTTACTCGCAACTTCAAAAAGACCTGTATTAACCCCTATCTTACCCGCAGGAAGCACCACAGCATTAGCAGTAGGATCTTGAAAAACCTCGATCTCCCAATCAAAGCTGCTATAGGGTTCTTCTATTTGCTTAATGATGTTTCTTGCAACGCAACGAACCAAGGTTCTTTTTTTAAGGTCCCTCGATATGGGGATAGAATTTATCATTTGTTCCCATTGCTGTTCTGATTGAACTACGATCTCTCTTTCACTAACAAGAAGAGCTGCGTTAAGATTCATTGAAGACAACAACAAGATAATACAAAAGTTGCAAATGATTAATGTGTTGTTTCTCAATCTAATCATTAGTTAGCTTATTTAATCTTTTGTACGACTGGTCTGCACGATAGCTTGATCTAACTAAGGGCCCTGCGACCACTTCTTTTAAGCCTATCTGATGCCCTAAGAACTCATAATCCCTAAAACTCTCTGGACTAATATATTGCTCAACAGGCAAATGGTTCACAGTGGGTCTTAAGTATTGTCCGAGTGTAAGTATCTCAACACCGCAGTTAAATAAATCAGTCATTGTCTGTTGCATTTCTTCGAAGGTTTCCCCTAAACCAAGCATTAAACTAGATTTAGTGATTACATCTTGTTTGGCAGCGTATTCAAGGACTTTAAGAGTCTGCTCATAACCAGCTCTAGGATCCCTTACCCGTTGTGTGAGTCTTTTAACTGTTTCAAGATTTTGTGCAAACACATCTAGACCTGAGTTAAGCAAAATATCTAAATGCTCTAAATTGCCTCCAAAATCTGGTGATAGAACCTCAACGGTAACCTTTGGGCAAAGGGTCTTAGTTTCTAGAACACAAGACGCAATATGAGTTGCTCCCCCGTCTTCAAGATCATCTCTATCTACTGAGGTAACAACCACATAATCTAGGTTCATAAATGCAACAGTTTTAGCAATGTGCTCAGGCTCGTATGCATCCAACCAACCTTTTGGATTACCAGTATCAACCGCACAGAATCGGCAGGCTCTAGTACAGACACTACCTAATACCATTAACGTAGCAGTTCTATGATTCCAACACTCTCCAATATTAGGGCACTTTGATTCCTCACAAACTGTAGCCAGTCGATATTCAGAAACTATGGACTTAAGATCACGAAAATTAGTTCCTCTAGGAAGCGGCACCTTAAACCAGTTAGGTTTTATTATTGCGGTTTGATTGGTATTTATCTTTTGGATTTTTATACCATCTTTGATGGCTACTATTCCATCTCTTTGCTTGTATTTTTTGCCGCTTTGGGTTTTAAACATTATGTGTGCACTCATGCTTAGATATTATTTAACATTATATGCATTAATGGTCTTACAAATTATGTTAATAATATGGTTTTTTAATTTATTGCTCAAGATTTTAAGAGTAATGGTTATATATATACAAATATTAATTAACTTTTTAAAAGAAGTTTGTCATCATGGACAGCTTAGTTAAATTTATAGAGAGAAATAATGAATAAAACCAAATTACCTATTTTACAAAGACTGTCTTTTGTCATATATCCTATGGCATTCTTTTTAGTCAGCTCGCCTTTAATAATGGCTCAAGAAGAAAGCGGTGAAGTAGAAGAAATTACAGTGACTGGCTCAAGAATCCAAGACTCAAACATAGTCAGTTCTTCCCACATAACAACTGTGGATGCGGCAGCCATAGAGAATAGAGGTCTTACTAGAGTAGAAGATTATCTAAATGACTTACCACAAATTTCACCTGGACAAAGTATTACTAACTCCAATGGTGCAAGTGGTACTGCTTCTGTCAATCTTAGAAATATGGGTTGTGGCAGAACTTTAGTGCTTTTAAATGGAAGACGGCTTGCTCCAGGAACAACTGGTGGCGGTAACTGTGCAGACTTAAACAGTATACCTACACTACTTCTAGATAAAGTAGAAGTATTAACAGGCGGTGCAACCTCTGTTTATGGTTCTGATGCTGTAGCAGGAGTTGTTAACTTTGTTCTAGATGAAGACTTTGAAGGCTTTAGATCAAGTGTGACTCATAGCTTCTATCAACATAAAAATGATAACAGTGACCTGAGAGATTTAGTGTCATCATACGATTATGCATTGGCAGATAAGAACATCACCGTTGGTGATACCACAAAAGTATCGTTCGCCTTTGGTGGTGATATCGACAATGGAAGAGGACACATGACAGCTTTTGTAGAAAAAACTGACACGGATCCAATTCTTCAAGGTGATTTTGATATTTCAGCATGTGCATTAAGAAGTGGTTATTCTGGTTGTGGTGGTTCTTCAACTATCCCTCCAGGGCGATTTGCTGATTTTGGATTATACGGAGCCTATGGTTTTGCATTAGCTGATGGAACCTCTCCAAGGCTTGATCACAAAATAGTGGGCAATACTCTTGTTCCCAGAGACGGACAAGCTTATAACTACAATCCAACAAACTATTTCCAAAGACCTGATACTCGATACAATGCTGGCCTATTCGGTCATTATGATATCAGTGATAATGTTACGGCCTATGTTGAATCCAGATACATGAAATCTGAATCAGTTGCACAAATTGCTTATTCAGGAACGTTTGGAAACATTACTCGTTTTCCTTGTTATAACCCTCTAATGTCAGCACAACAACATGATGTACTTTGTGGACAATGGGTTGGAATGGGTGGATCGCATGCTCCAGATTTTGCATCCGGTGCAGCAGCGTTAGCCTACATTTCAAGTTTAGATATTGCTGTGGGTAATGGGGATATTATCGATTACGGTGCCCCAACTTATCACCTCAAACGTAATGTTGAAGGTAACCCTAGACAAGGTGCGTTCTTCTATAAGAACTTTGTTAACACTGCTGGTATAAGAGGAGATTTCAATGACAATTGGTCATATGATCTGAATGTTCAATCCACTAGAGTTGACTACCAAAACGAATACAGAAATGATTTATCAGTCACAGCTATTAATAGAGCGGTTGATATTATTTCAGTTAATGGTGTGCCCACATGTGTATCTGCTTTGAACGGTACTGACTCATCTTGTATGCCTTATCCTTTATTTAATGGAGGTCTTCCAGGCGATGAAGGGATTCAAGGAGTATGGGATGGAGGTCAAGAACTTCAAAACTATATTGCAAATGCTACCTATATTAACGGTAATCTATCACAACTTATCACCGCTGGTTATGTAACTGGTGAGCTTGGATTCTCTGTTCCAGGGGCTCCTGCTAATGCCCAGTTAGTTGTTGGCTTTGAAAATAAGAAAATGAGTTCAGATTACAGGCCTGACTTACCAAGTAGAACAGGAGACAGATCGGGTTCTGGTGGCGCCACATTACCACTATTTGGTGAATATGATGTCGATGAAGTGTTCTTTGAAATGGCTCTACCAATCAGAGATAACATTAGCGTGGACTTAGGTGCTCGTTTTGCAGATTACTCAACTGGTGCAGACACTGAAGCCTTTAAGGTAGGTGCTTACTGGAGTGTTAATAATAATGTCTCACTAAGAGCTTCATTCCAAACTGCACAACGACATGCAACGATAGGTGAAATGTTTAGCGCGGTATCTGATGGTCTTGTCGATCTCGATTATGACCCTTGTGGAATGGATCCAGACACAGGCGCTGCGCCAATAGCATCAGCAGCTCAATGTGCTCTGACTGGTCTTCCTTCAAATCTTTATGGTACAGATCTAAAATCACCAGCTGATCAATACAACATTAGAGGCGGCGGTAATCCAACTGTATTGCCAGAAGAATCAGAATCATTTACTGCTGGCATAATACTTACACCAGATCGATTTCCAGGGCTGGCTTTGACAATCGATTATTTTGATATCACTGTTGAAGACGGTATTGGTAATGTAAGTGCAAAGACTGCTTTGGACAAATGTATTGAAACTGGAGCAGCAGGATTTTGTAATCTAATCAATCGACATCCTACTAATGGAACTCTATGGTTAAGTGGTGGCTATATCAGCACTCAGTTAACTAATATTAGTGAAGAGTCCACAAGAGGTGTTGATATCATCTTTGATTACACCATGGACACCAGATTTGGTTCACTCGCATTAGAAGGGGTTAGTACTTTCTTGGATAGCTACGAAATAATAGAGCTTCCTGGAGAAAGTGCTATTACCTGTGCTGGCAATTGGGGTGGATCATGTGGTAAGAATCCAATGCCTGACTTTATGGGTACTTATACCGCAACTCTATCCACCGACCTCAATACAGATATTGTTCTTGGTCTTCGTCATTTAGGAGAAACAGATGATCTAAATGCTAATGACATTGATTTTGACTCCTTTACGTATTTTGATTTAACTGCAAATTATTATGGTATTAAAAATACTAAATTAACTGTAGGTATCAGCAATCTGATGGATAAAGAACCAGGATATACTTCTGATGCAGGAACAGCGCCAGGAAATGGTAATACATTCCCTGCCTATTTTGATGCCTTCGGAAGATATATTTTCTTAAACCTTACCTATGGTGTTAACTAATCAACGTAAGAAGCTGAAGTAAGCAAAAAAGGGCGGTTAAACCGCCCTTTTTTTTATTAGATAAGCTTGATTCAAATTACAGGTAAGCACAACCTACAAATTTAAATTGGTTAAAGCTCTGAAATAAACAAGGGTAAGTGATTGCCCATTGTTGTATATTTACAACATTTACTATCAATTTTTCACTTCGTTATGTTAGTAAATATCCACGTCTTGGATACAATTCATCCATTAGTATTGTATGAAGTAACTTAGTGTTACCCAGTACAGTAACTAACCTTAATATTAGGGGAAAATATAATGAAAATAACAACGTTGAAAAGCTTGTTTGCTGGGTCAATACTGACCTTGTCAATAATGGCTTTAGCTCTTGTTAGCTCACCAGTCTCTATGGCTCAGGATGACCAACAAGCAGCCGGCGATGTTGAGGAAATTACAGTTACGGGTTCTAGAATCAAAAGAGATTCTATTAACTCTTCAGCTGTAGTTACCACAATAACCGCCGAAGATATAGAAGAGAGCCAAGCTTTAATTCTTGCTGATGCTCTTAGAATGTCAACATACAACACTTTTGGTTCATTTGGACCGACTGCAGGTAGCAGCGCTATGTCTAACGCTACTATAAGTGTTAGAGGACTTGGATCAAGTCGAACTCTAGTGCTTATGGATGGTAGAAGAATGCCTGGATCACCTCACCTTGGTGGTGCCGGTGCAGTCAATATCAATATGATTCCAACCGTTGCCGTTGAAAGAGTGGAAATTCTTGCAGATGGTGCATCATCCGTTTACGGTTCTGATGCGATTGCAGGGGTTATAAATGTAATTACCAAAAAGAATTTCGATGGATTACAACTCCAATATCGAAGAGGTGACCGTGATAGAGACGATGGTGCTGAAAATTCAGTATCAATGATCTATGGCTCAACTAACGATAAAGGTTATATCACTCTAATGGTCGAACATGACATTAGAGACGAAATTTACTTGAAAGACAGATGGTACACTGCAGCAAGAGCTTCAGACCAAAACGGGGACGGGGTCATTGACCTATATAACGAAACCTATGGTCTAAGCTGGTATTCTCAAAACCTTGCTGACCCAGTAACAGGAAACATTCATGCAGCACCAACGTGTCAGGGGAACATTGATGGTTCAACTACTCCTTGGTGGGGTGGTGACTTTGGCGGGGCCGCTTTTGGTCAAGGCGCTACAGTTACTCCTTCTTATCCTGGAGCAGGTCCAACAGGGATTTGCGGATACGCATGGGCTGATATCATGGTCCAAGACGCTGGGTTGTTCAGAGATACTGTAACCAGTAATCTGCAACATCAAATTACTGATAAAGTAAGCATCTATAACAGAACTAGTTTTGTTAGAAACGAATCAGTTGGGCGTTTTGCGCCTCCTGCTGCTCGTTACCCTGGAATCCTAGCTTCTGATCCAGCTAACCCATATGACGAAAAAGTCACTGGTTACTGGAGATGGACTGAAATTGGTAATCGAGGTATGCACTATGTTGACCAAGCTACTGACGTAGCAACAGAGTTAGAAATTGAGATTTCTGACAATATTGATTTAACTATTGGTCATCAAGTCAACAAGTTTTATGGAACAGACATTGGTCGATACTATCTTGACTATGCAGGTTTGGATTCAAACCTCTATAACGATATACCGTTTGGTTCTGAGGATGGTCTTTATGCCTTAGCTGCCACTACTGTTGTTGAATACGACAACCATTATGAAAAAATGGATGCTGTGGTTCAATTCAGTAATGTCATGGAACTACCAGGTGGATCTGTTGATGTATTACTTGGTTATGAATCCTTTGATAACACATACTCTGCTATGTACGACAAACACTCAGAGGGTGGATATGTTGGTGGATCAGCAGGTAACTCTGGAAAGGGTGTGCGGTCAGTTGATTCATATTTTGGTGAAGCGGTGTTCCCTGTCATAGACGGATTGGAATTAAATGCTTCATTCAGAAGTGATGATTACAGTGATGTTGGCTCTAGTGAATCTTTCAAATTTGGTCTTCTTTGGGATGTTGCCACAGGCACAACTCTGAAAATGAACTATGGTGAAGGATTTAGAGCGCCAGGTATGGATACTCTATATGGAGTAACAACATTCAGTGCTAACACAGCCAAAGATTACAAGGCTTGTGCAGCTGCTGGAACCTCAACTGTTGATTGTGCTTCTAAGCAAATATCAACATTGATTGTTGCTAATGCTAATCTAGGTGCTGAAGAGTCTGAAGGTATAACCATGAGTTTATCTCATGACTTTGGTAGCTGGAACAGTGCTCTTGAAGGCTTTAGAGCTCGATTGGATTACTATGACATTGAGATTTCAGGCGCTATTGTAAGTGCCGGTACTCAAAGTGTTATGTGGACTGACTTTATTGGCGGTTCTTTGTTGACCAATCAAGTAGAATTCTTCGATGCTGCCGGTGTTGCCGGTGACGGATCAGCTGCTGGAGCTCCAGTGGGTAGTGGTAGTGTTGGTGACGCATGTCCATCCAATGCCGCTTATTACAAGAGACTTGGTATTTCGCCTTCAATTTACACAATCAGAAGTTGTGGCAGTGGTAGAATCGACTATGTCGGTGCTAGTTATGCTAACGCAGGTTCAGTTGCAGTTAGAGGTTATGATATCTTCTTAAGTTACACCAGAGACATTGGACCTGGTGCAATGGATATTTCATTGGATTATTCCAACATGACTGATTTTGACACTGATGCTTACACTGGTAGTGCTTCACAAGTTAATAACATTGGCTTTGATGGTACACCTGAGAATAGGTACAACCTAAGTGTTGGCTATAAATGGGGTGACTTTGGCGTGGTTTTAACTAATAGACACATTGGAGATTACCGACAAGCTTCTGAAGCAGAAGTAGTAGGCGGTGAATTAACCGGTGGACTAGTTAAAGCTGGTAATACTCAAGATGAGTATGATACCTATGATATCCAAGCATATTACAATGCTGGTAAATGGGGTAAAATCTCATTGGGTATTCAAAATATGTCAGATGAAGACCCATTAACTGATAATGGCGGTCAAAACTATGACGCTTATACAGGTCTATATGACAACAGAGGAAAAATTACCTACTTAAAATGGAAATTAGACCTCTAAGAGAATTTAATTCTCAAAGAAAAGGGCGATATTTTATCGCCCTTTTTTTATGCTTGTCTCATATAATGATAGTATGAAATATCAGTTTCTAATCAGTTGTTTATTAGTAACATCATTACCTTTCTCTTCAGTCACTTTAAGTCAACCTAATCAAGAATTAATTTCTATAAGCGACTTAGAAAACTTTGATCAGAGAAACATAGTGATCAAAAAATCTAATGATCAAATCATTAATATTAATGTTCTTATAGCTGACACCAATAAAAAAACAAAACAAGGCCTCATGTATATAGAGTCCCTACCTGAGAATATTGGAATGCTCTTTATCTTCAAGCCAGCTAGAACAGTTTCAATGTGGATGAAAAATACACCTCAGAGTTTGGATATATTGTTTATACAATCAGATGGAAAAATAATAAATATAGTAAAGAATACAGACCCTTATAGTTTAAAAAGCATTGCTTCCAAAGGTAGAGTAAAGTGGGTCTTAGAAGTAAAAGCTGGGTTCACAGACAAACAATCTGTTGAAGTTGGTGATCAACTCGTATTATAAATTCTATATAGCCCCCCGTCTCAATATAGTCCACCATCTGGCTATATTGATTAGACTAATTAGAGACCCCGCTACATAAGTCAAGGCAGCTGCAGTTAGAATTTGTCTAGCATGCACATCATCGCCCTCTTTTAATATCTCGCCCTTTTCTAAGATAGGCAATGCTCTACTAAAACTTGCATTCCATTCTGTTGGTAAGGTTACCAAATGTATGACGGTACTCATTCCAAGCGTTAGGAAACCTCCAATCAACATAACAAAACCTGGGCCAGGGGTTCTAGTTATTAAAGCTACCAAGGGTGCAGCCATTAATATGAAAGCACCGAATCTTTGAGCAGGTGCCATGACTTTAACCAACAATGTTCTTAGTCTAAAGGGCATATACCTTGTGGAATGTTGATGAGCATGGCCCACTTCATGAGCAGCCACAACAACTGCAGTGAGTGATTTAGATTCCATTTTATCTGATGTTAATCGAACAGTTTTTGACTGAGGATCATAATGGTCACCTAAATCAGTAGATTCAACTGCAACTTCATTTAAATTTAGAGATTCTAAGAGCTTTTTTGTAAACTCTTCACCCGTGAATGGATAGCGATCTGATGGCATCTCATATTTTTTCATGGTTCTTTGTACCCACAGGGAAGGGCCAAGTATTACAGACAGAATAATGAGTAGACCAATAAGATAGTTCATGGAACGCTTATTTAACTCGTTTAACTTTCACTCTTGAGTTGTAGCCTTCAACAGAAAGAATATATCCTCCAAACATGCCCGCTTCTATTTTCACTTTTGGATTATTCATAGAGACTTTGAGAAAACCATTACCTGATTGTTTCCATATTTGACCATTATCTAGTCTAAATTGAGTGTCGCCAGTCCAACCGTCAAATTTTCCACTAATTCTTGAATTAATTTCATTTGAGTCATCTGTAGAAACTTTTCCAAAGTTATCCGAGGGCTCACTAATATTATCAGACTTGCTTGCAACTGAAGCATCAGTGCTTGTTTCTTCAGTTGTGGTCTTTTGTTCCTCTTTTATGACTACTGTATCTCTGGAACGTCTCTGGAATATATTCTTGCGTTTAGGTTGACTTGAAGCCTGTGCTGATCTTACTTCTGGCTTCTTTGCTAATCTGTCATAACATTGTAAGCGAATTAGAGAGACCGCAATTTCAGAACATTTCTTTAATTCTTCATCCAATGTTTGTGCACCAACGACATCTGGCTTAATAAATACGAAACAGTATATTGCGATAGATATAAGAAATTTGTTTTGTTTGTTCATCAATTTAATTTGAATTTTTTTTCAATCATACAGTGACTTAAAAGCAGTGCAATCAAAAAGTGAAGGAACTTTTTATTAACTGGCAAAACATTGAATTCTGTTGTATCCATACAACATTAGTAACTAATTTTGAATGAAATCATTTATTTGCAAGCTTCTGCAGCTTCTGACTCTTTGTAACTTTAACTTGCACAATAGTCTTAGATACCTGAGAATAAGTATTAATAAGAGTTAAACCATTGAGAATCAACAATATAGGTTGTGGTGGTTTATTATCTACACGTGTTTTTACTGAATTAGGAGAAAAAATTAATGAAGATTAACCTATTGGAAAAAGTAACAGGATTCATTGTTACTTTAAGTGTTACTGCCTTAATTATTACAATGCCTGCAATGTCTCAAGATGACGATGAGGATGCAGCTGAATTAGGTGCAATTGAAATCACAGGATCACGTCTAAAGCAGACAGATATTGAAACTGCTCGACCCGTGACAGTAATTACCCGTGAGCAAATTGAGCTGTCTGGTTTTGAAACTGTTGCACAAGTGCTACAGAATACGCCATATAACTCATTTGGTTCATTTAGAGAAACTTCTGGTTATGCCAACGGACAAGCAGTTGTTAATGAAATTTCATTAAGAGGACTGGGATCTCAAAGAACCTTGCTCTTACTTGATGGTAGAAGAGTTTCAGGAACTGGAGGCTCAGGTGGTGCTGCAGCAAACCTAAACCAAATACCGCTTGCCATTGTTGAACGAATCGACATTCTAAGAGACGGTGCATCAGCAATTTACGGCTCGGATGCGATTGGTGGTGTGGTTAACATTATTACCCGTAAAGATTTCGATGGTATGGAGTTTTCAGTCACTTCAGGTAAACCATCAACGCCAGGAGCTGAATACACAGCAGCAACGATCACAGGAGGAGCATCTAATTCTAAAGGTAACGTCTTTTTTACCATACAACACTACGATCAAAGACCAATGTATTGGAACCAAACAGAATGGGATCATGCCTATGACTATGAGTCCTATTCTTCCTTTGGGTTCCCGGGTACTTTTTATTCGCCTTATTTTGGATATGTAGCAGACTCGAGATGTCCTGATGCACCAGTAGGTGGTGTTGGTCTTTACGGCCAAGTATCGGATGACGGCACAAACTCAGATCC
>Ga0206679_10004115_pt1 | contig 10963 bp, 9 predicted proteins | sample M110012015metaG_FD_155464 | JGI IMG/M metagenome (GOLD analysis project Ga0206679, IMG submission 155464) | Ammonia-oxidizing marine archaeal communities from Monterey Bay, California, United States - M1 100m 12015 | ecosystem: Environmental > Aquatic > Marine > Intertidal zone | place: USA... | reverse complement strand
TGGACTTTGTCGGCAATCGATATGTGTCCCACAGCACCTGATCCTCCTCCCAAAACACAGTGCTTACCGATCGTTACACTACCAGCAATACCGGTACAGCCGCAGATAATAGAATTCTCTCCAATTTTACAGTTATGTCCAATTTGGACTTGGTTATCAATCTTTACCCCATCACAGATTATGGTGTCTTCTAATGCTCCTCGATCTATCGTGGAACAGGAACCTATCTCTACATCATTGCCAATATCTACACCTCCGAGCTGACGAATTTTGACAGATTTTTCTCCATCAAATGCAAACCCAAACCCGTCGGCACCAATTACTGATCCAGAATGAATAATAGCGTTATCACCGACCGTTACTCGATGATAAATTGAGACATTACTATGAAGGTCGCAATTCCTTCCAAGCTCGACGTTTTCTCCAAGAAAACAGCCACTTCCAATACTGCAGGTTTCACCTATTTTAACATTTTCCTCTATAACTACGTTTGGCCCTATATAGACGGAACCTGCCAGATCAGCAGTCTCATGAATGGATGCCGATGGATGCACAAAAGCTTCACGAATGGGAGCATCATCAAAAAGAGCTGTAGCTTCCGCAAAGCTAACATAAGGCGCCTTGGAAATAAGTGCGTTATATTTACAACTTTCCGCATACTTAGCTTCTACAATAACTGCTGAAGCGTTACAGGATTTTAATTGACTAACATAGGAAGGGTTACTTAAAAAACTTAACTGACCAGCGGCTGCATTTTTGAGCGTTCCAAGACTGGTTATGATACATTGATCGTCACCGACCAATTGCAAATTTAAAAGAGTTGCAATTTCGCCAAGGGTAAAACTTTTATTGTGTACCACCTGGTACTATCCGTATTCTAATGTATGCTTCATTAATTTTCAGAGGTTTCCACAGGTTGCGAATTTTCATTTAATTTTGCAGTTACTCTGGCAGTAATATCCAAAACTGGCGCGAAATAAGGTGCCGAATCAACATTAAGAATTAAGTCGAAACCACCCTCTGCAACTACATCAGTAACAGCTGCCGCTAATTCTTCTTGCATACTTTGCAAAAATTCTTGGTTTTTTTCTTGCAAAGCTGCTTGCACCCGCTCTTGAATCAATTGCAGTTGCACCTGCAAGTCTTGGGCATTGGAATTCATCCGACGAACTTCATCTTCAGTCATCACAGCCTCGTTCTGCTGATACTCTTCTTGCAAGGTTTGAAGCTGATCAGTGAGATCATTTGCTCTTGTTTGGTCTTGATTAAATTCTTGCTCAAGCTCTTCCTGGACAATCCTAGCCGCATCGGAATTAAAAAGCGCCTGCAGAGCGTTAAGCACTCCGATTTTTGTATCCTGAGCATAAATACCTTGAGAGAACAGAGCCAGACTCAAGACGACAATTAAATTCTTTACCGTTTTCACAATTATTCTCCAATTCAAACAAATAGCTGCTTTATTTTATTCAGCCTGTTTGCTTTAAACTTTAATACTTTAGACTTATTAACCCAAACTTATTTTGTTTAAAATCCCGTCCCGACCGTGAAATCAAATTGTTTCGTATCATCACCTTCTCTGTCCCCGAATGGGGCAGCGACATAAAATGTCAGAGGTCCAAAAGGTGAGAGATACGTAACACTAAGCCCGGCCGCGTACCTCAACTCACCAACATCAAAATCGCTACAGTTATTTAGCAAGCTTTGGCGCTTCGTACAACTGGTCGAAAATACATTCCCAGCGTCAATAAAAAGAGTTGATCTCACTCGACTTGAATCAGGTACGAATGGCAGTGGAAACAACAATTCCAATGACGCAGTGGTGAGTATATTACCACCAAAACTGTCATAATCGTCATCCAGATAGAAATTTTGTACAGCAAGCGCAACTTGTGGATCTCCGTTTGTATCTAAGATCAGATTTCCCATGGAATCTACAAGCGGCTGAGTCTCATAACCAAAATCATTGTTAATTTGAGCAGTGCCATCAGGGTTACGCAAAATATTACCTTGTTCATCGCGAGCTAAGGTAATACCGTTTTGCGTCAAATAGCGCCCTCCCGCAGTGCTGCGAGGCCCCAAACTATTTTCTTCATAACCACGCAATTGGCCACCACCTCGAATCAGACCGCCAGCGAAAAAGTTATTAAAAAACGGTAATTCGTCAGATTCACCGTAACCTATTCCATAACCTATATTCATACGCAATCCGATAGCCCATTCACGATCTTGACTAATAGGCCAATAGATCTGATTAGAGTAATTCAAACGGGCGTACTGTAGGTCAGAACCCGGCAAGGTGACTTCAAGGTTTAATTGATGCAGCGCTCCATCATTCGCTAATTGACCACGATTTAATGTATTGCGAAACCAGTTACCTGTAATAGTAAAGTTATTGAATGTATCACCGAACTTATCAACGAAACCAAGGTCTGGACTTTTCTGCAACTGCAAGTCAGTTAAGTCACGCACATCACCTAGGACCGAATCCACCACGGGACCATCAAACGGGTTTGCGTTGAATGGAGTAATTACATAATTGTTAGCGTTTTCAAAGAGGACTGGACTAGATTCAATCTCTTGCACAGAGCCATAGCCTGAACTTAATTCTGTATGGGTAACTCCCAAATCAAATCCAATAACTTGTATCTCGCTTAATGGATAGCTGAAACTTAAAGAACCACCCCAAGAAGTAGTGTTAAAGCTAGAGACATTAAATGGCGAATCCATTTCCTGCGCAAACAGATTAAACCCGCGACTTACGCCGTCCGGGGTAAAGTAAGGGTCGAGGTATTGAAAATTTAGACCTTTGATAAAGCGACTACGATTAACCCCTATCCCAATTGTTCTACCGGTGCCTAAAAAGTTAGCGGCTTGTAGATTTGAACTAAGAAAAAAATCTCCGCCACCACCCGTGCCAACTGAGAAACTTATAGCACCGAAATTTTGTTCCAAAACATCGTAACTCACGTCGATCTGATCTTCAGTGCCAGCTATTTCTTCTGTCTCAACTTCAACAGATTCAAAATATCCTAAACGTTCAAGCCGAACCTTTGATTGCTCTATGGCTTGGCTGGAAGCCGGCGCACTTTCTAATTGCCGCATCTCTCGTCGCATTACATCATCGGCAGTAGACACGTTTCCGGCAAAATTAATTCGATTCACATAAGTGCGATTACCAGGATCAATAAAGAAGGTAACTTCGACAGTTTCTTCATCGTCACTCACTTCTGGAACGCCAGTCGCTTCAGCAAAGGCGTAACCAAGATTCCCTAGGAACTGAACCATGATTTCTTCAGTGCCAGTCACCAGTGCCTGGGAATAAATTTGGCCAGGGCGCACAAATATTGCTGCCCGCAAGAGGTTCTCAGCATCTACCAAATCACCCGCTAGATCGACATTCGAAACCGTATATTGATCTCCTTCAGTGATATTGACGGTGATATAAACCTCCTCCCTATTAGGAGTAATCGCGATCGGCGTTGAGTCAATATTAAATTCCACGAAGCCATTGTCTAAGTAGAACGATTCCAATCTTTCTAGATCACCCCCAAATTGCTCCCTAGAATAGCGATCTCGCCTACTCAAAAACATATACCAAGGCTTCGTGCCGAGCTCAAATAGTTCAAGCAGCTCGTCTTCCTCGAATGCTTCATTACCTACAATATTGATATGTCGAATGCGGGATTCTTCCCCTTCATTTATTTCTAAGCTAATAGCGACTCGATTACGGGGCAGTTCTTCAACATCAATTTCAACCGACGCCCCATAACGACCTCTGGATGAATAAACTTCTTGAATGCCCTGTTGAATAGCTTCCAATGCAGCCCGGGTAAAAATTTGACCCTCTGCTATTTCTGCCTGCGCCATATTGTCGAGAATATCTTCAGTCTCAAGTACACTATTACCTTCAATCTCAATCTCAGCAACTGAAGGTCTCTCAAGAACTGTAATAACTAGAATATTTCCTTCACGAGACACCTCTATCTCATCAAAGTACTCGGATTGAGAAAGCTCACGGATAATTTGCGCAGGTGCTGTGGCAGTTACTTCATCACCTATACCTACCGGAAGTAAATTATAAATAATTCCCGGAGAGATACGCTGATAACCATCAACAATAATGTCTGCGATAACAAAATCTTGTGCTCTGGAAGTGTTGGAAAATCCAAAAACCACCAGCAAACAAAAAACCACTTTTTTCATTTGTAACTCAATTTTAGATTGTTTCTTCGCGGCGGGTTAATTTTAACTTACAACAAGCGACTAAAATCATTGTAAATGGCCAATACCATGATCCCAGAAATCATTAAAAGTCCTAGGTGCAATCCCCAAGCCTGAATTCGTTCAGGAACTGGCCTCCTAATTACTGCTTCGATCACGTAATACAACAAGTGTCCCCCGTCCAATACTGGGATTGGTAGCAAATTAAGCACACCCAATGAAATACTCAGAAGCGCCAGGAATCCCAGATAAACATCTAAGCCGTACGTTGCTGTTTCCCCCGCAACTTGAGCGATTGTTATCGGTCCATTGATATTCTTTACAGAAATTAAACCAATGACCATTTTCTTGACTGAATCAAGAACAAAGACCGATTTATCCCATGTCTCTTGTAACGCCGGCGGAATCGCTGCTAGAGGCCCATAACGGAACTCTCGTAGCATTCCCGGGGGTAGTATCTCAGACAAGCGCCCCTGTTGTGCTTCGGCGCCTATTCTTCCTACTTCAGCGCCATTTTCAAGCCTTACAATTTCTGGCCGAATTTCTAACCCAGTCTGAGTTTCTCCCCGTTGGACCACCACATCCAAAGCTAGTTCCGGACTGTTTCGAATCACTTCTACCCAGTGAGTCCACCCTCTAATGAATTCACCGTTTACACTCAGTATTTCGTCTCCGCTCAGCAGCCCACCCTGCTCAGCCCGCCCGCCCGCGATTACTCCAGCTATTTTAGCTGGGATTTCAATCTGTATAATTCCAAGGTCGGCAACCGGATTAGGTTCTGTGCGCCCCCCCATCCAGGACTCAATAGGTATTTCAATATCACGAACCGAATCTGAGTCAGCAGGGTTAACAGTGAGCATCAAATCCCCCGACTCCCCAAGTCGGCCTAACATTTGCAGCGTCACTTGCTGCCAAATGAGGGTTTCTTGCCCATCAACGGCGAGAATTTCGTCTCCATCGCGCAAACCTGCCATCGCAGCTGGCGAACCATCATTTACCCCGCTAACGATTGGAGCGATGCCGTTTAAACCATATGAAATGTTGATGACCCAAAAAACAAAAATAGCTAACAGGAAGTTTGCAACTGGGCCCGCCGCAACAATTGCTATACGCTGCCAAAGAGGTTTGTAGGCAAATGACTCACTGCGCTGACTTGCTGGAGTAGCTGCTTGGTCCGACACAGTTGTATCTTCCTGCCCCAACATTTTCACATAACCACCCAAAGGAATCGGAGCGATTACGTATTCGACACCATCTTTTCCAATCCAGGATTTAGCCGCCTTACCAAAACCAATCGAAAACCTGAGAACTTTCACGCCGCAGCGACGTGCAACCCAAAAATGGCCAAATTCGTGAATCGTCACAAGTATTCCCAGTGTAACGATCAGAGCAACAGCACTGATTAAAATATCTAATATCATGGTAAGTACTACAGAAAGGCAAATTACCAGCCTTTAGGTTTGTTGAAATTCCTTCAAAATCATATCTTTAGATAAGCATCTAGCTCGCTCATCAATGTTTTGAATAATAGCGAGACTTGCCGCTTCTTCACAAGGTATTTTCGACATAACTTCCTCAATTATGAGAGAAATTTCCGAGAATTTGATTTTCTCATCCAAAAAGGCAGCCACAGCAATTTCATTTGCCGCGTTAAGTACAGTCGGGGCTGTGCCTCCGATATTAGCCGCATCAATACCAAGACGCAGACAGGGAAACCTATGCAGATCTGGCTGACTGAAAGACAATTCAGCAATCTCTATTAAATCCAGCACTTTGGCCTTGGTGTCTATGCGACTCGGATAAGCAAGACCATGAGCAATGGGAACTTGCATATCTGGATTTGCCATTTGCGCTAATACCGAACCATCGCGATAGTAAACCAATGAATGAACAATGCTCTGCGGGTGAATCAGCACTTCGATTTGATTAACTGCCAATCGGAAGAGCTGTCGAGCTTCTATAAACTCCAGTCCCTTATTCATCATAGTGGCAGAGTCAACGGAAATCTTTCTTCCCATCTTCCATTTTGGGTGTTTGCAGGCTTGTTCCGGCGTAAATCCGGCAAAATCTGCTAAAGGAGTATTCAGAAACGGGCCTCCAGATGCAGTTAAAACAACTTTACTGACGTTTTCGAACTGTGACCTAACCACACCTTTGGAAGAAATAGGCAGACATTGGAAAACAGCGTTATGCTCACTATCAATTGGAATCACTTCAGCGCCGGACTGGGTTGCCGTTTGCATGAAGAGATCGCCTGACATGACTAATGCTTCTTTGTTTGCCAGCAATAAGCGTTTACCTGCCACTACTGCAGCAAGTGATGCCGACAATCCGGCAGCCCCAACAATGGCCGCCATGACTATATCAACCGCTTCAGCTGAAGCAATCTCCTCAAGAGCTGCGGGCCCAATTCTCAATTCAGTATCACAATTGGCGTTTATTAATTGTCGAGAAAAGTCATTAGCGCAAGAGCTATCAGCTAAAACTGCTACAGAGGGATTAAACTCCATACATTGCTCAAGTAATAATTTGCTGTTGCGATGAGCGCTTAATGCAAAGACCTCGAATTCAGATGAATTTCGAATTACATCTAACGTACTCTCGCCAACAGAGCCGGTAGAACCAAGAATTGAAACTTGCTTCGATGTCATTCTAAATACACTCTTTAACCTATAATCAAAAAGGTAATAACAAACAGTGGAGTCACCGCGAGCAGCCCATCAATCCGATCCAATATTCCGCCATGACCCGGCAAAATTGAACCACTATCTTTAATATTCTGATTTCTCTTCAACATACTTTCCAGTAGATCTCCGATTACATCGAACAATGTAACGCAGAGACTAAGAACCATTAGTACTAAAATTTTTTGTGAGCTCAATTCAAGAACGTAGTTATTCATTAGTGCTATCAATAAGAGGCCTAAAAGCAGACAAGTAACCAAGCTTCCCCATACTCCTTCCCAGGATTTGTTCGGACTTAATGCAGGGGCTAGCTTTCTCCTACCAAATTTTTTGCCAGCAAGATAAGCGCCGATGTCAGCTGCGGCCACCATAACAACCAAAGCCAGCACTAAATATCCCATTGGATCCAAATATTTGAGTTGAATAATACCGACCCAAGCTGGAAGCAATGTCATCAAACCCATCACAGCAATTTTAGACTTATCATTCCACCATGCAGCATTTTGAGGATAACCAAAAAGCATAAGAAAGGCTAACGCCCAGAATAACACCCCCAGGCCCAATAATATTAAAGTGCGGTCGCTGCTTATCATTTTGGCTTCCGGATAAATACCCAAGAAGGGAAATAAAGCTATTGTCATGACAGCTAAAGTTGCAAGATATGAAACCTTTGAGCTTTGCTGAGACAAGCCGATTAATCCGGCCCATTCCCAAGCGGCGATTAATACTATAAGCGCAATAAACAGAGAAAAAACAAATGGACTAAAAAGTATAGTAACTATAATGAATGTAAGTGCTAATACAATTGCCGTTATTATGCGCTGTTTAAGCATTTTAAGAACCCATCTCATGGTGGTTTTTCTTATCTTCTAATTTGGCGTCTGCCTCACCGTCATGACCACCATAGCGACGTTGTCGCGATGCGTAATCATCCAAAGCGATCTGTAACTGAGCATCATCAAAGTCGGGCCAATAGCAATCAGTAAAATACAATTCAGTGTAGGCAAACTGCCATAACAGAAAGTTACTGATGCGATGCTCGCCTCCAGTTCTTAAACAAAAATCAGGGTCTGGATAATTGCTTAAACTAGTGAAGCTATGAACTAGATCGATATCAATTTCATCAAGTTCTAGATCTCCATTTTTCACTTTCTTAGCGATTAATTTGCTGGCATTACTGAGATCCCATCTACCTCCATAATCAGCAGCTACGATTACAGTGGTTCCAGTATTTTTTCTAGTAAGTGCCTCGACTTCAGCCATCATTGCTAATAGTTTTGCAGGAAGTTCTAACCGATTACCAATGAACTTCAAACGCACATTATTTTTATTTAACTGCCCAATTTCTATGCGTTTTAAGACTGTCAGGAACAATGCCATGAGGCTTTGTACTTCTTTAGCGGGACGCATCCAATTCTCAGAGCTAAAAGCGAATAAGGTAAGATAGTTGATGCCGCGCCGAACACAAGAATTAACAATTTCTCGTGCAGCTTCAGCACCATGGCGATAACCTGACTTAGGCTCTAACCCGTTAAGTTTAGCCCAGCGTTTATTGCCATCCATGATTATTGCAATATGGTTAGGTAATTTTTTTTTAGTGTCAGGTGTCATTTTTTAGGAAAGTTAAATTGAGCACCTGTTTTACTCGATAAAATTGCAAAGAACTTTAATTAGAATCAAAACGATAATAGATCTGCTTCTTTTACCTGGTAGGTAGACTCAATGGCAGCGATATACTTATCAGTCAATTTCTGCACTTGATCTTCTGATCTGCGCTGATCATCTTCACTAATCTCTTTCTCCTTTTCCAGATCTTTGAAGTCAGTATTTGCATCCCTGCGTATATTACGAATAGCAACTCTAGCATTTTCCACTTCATTCTTTGCTTGTTTTGTATATTGGCGTCTAGTTTCTTCTGTTAACGGAGGCATAGGAACACGAATTGTATCTCCATTATTAGATGGATTAAGCCCAAGGTCAGATTTTAAAATTGCTTTTTCGATTTCTCCAATCTGATTTTTCTCCCAAGGAGAAATAATCAAAGAGCGACCCTCTTCCACATTTACATTCGCTAATTGGTTCAAGGGTGTTTCAGAGCCATAATAAGAAACCATAACGCTATCCAATATGCTCGGGTGCGCACGGCCTGTGCGAATTTTTTTAAAGGCATCTTCCAATGAAGCGACACTTTTTTGCATTCTTTCTTCTGTGTCCGTGATTATTTCATCGATCATGGTCGTTTCCTTTTGCTATTTACTGTCACTCGCGTCAATCAATACGGAGTTCTACTCTATTAATGTGCCGTCTAGCTTCCCCATAACATTGTCTAGCAATGCACCTGAGCGATGCATATTGAATACTTTAATCGGAATCTGATGATCGCGACTCAAGCAGATAGCAGTCAGATCCATTACTCCTAGTTTCTTCTCTAGTACTTCATCATAGGTTAGCTTGTCAAATTTTACTGCTTCGGAATTAGTTTCTGGATCAGCGGAATAAACACCATCTACTTTTGTTGCTTTAAGAATTAAATCTGCATCAATCTCAATACCTCTCAAGCAAGCCGCAGAATCCGTAGTAAAGAATGGATTTCCAGTGCCAGCTGAGAATATAACAACATCCCCGGCATTGAGATGGCGGATCGCCGTTCGTCGATCATAGTGCTCAACCACACCACTCATTTGAATCGCGGACATAACTCGTGTAGGAATATTTGCCCGCTCCAAGGCATCTCGCATTGCCAGTGCATTCATGACGGTTGCTAGCATCCCCATATGATCGCCGGTAACTCGCTCCATGCCTGCTGCATTTAATTCAGCGCCACGAAAAAGATTACCACCTCCGATGACCATACCTACTTGAACACCCAAGCCGACCAATTGACCAACTTCAACAGCCATACGATCAAGCACTTTCGGATCGATCCCAAAATCCACATCACCCGTTAGGGCTTCACCACTCAACTTAAGCAGTATACGATTATATTTTCGCTCTCTTTTTAGCATTACGTCATTATTTATATGTTGAATAAAAGACCTATTATCCGTTTAGTTGAGCAGCGACTTCAGCAGCGAAATCTTCTTCTTCCTTCTCTATCCCTTCGCCAACTTCATAACGTACAAATTGCACAATATCAGCACCTGCCTCTTTCAGAAGTGCTCCTACTTTAATATCTGGGTCCTTAACGAAATCTTGCTCTAGCAAGCTGACTTCAGCAACAAATTTTCGCAAACGCCCACTAATCATTTTTTCGACAATTTCCTCAGGCTTACCACTTTCCCTTGCCTGAGAAGAATAAATCTCAGATTCTTTTGCCAGTATGTCTTCGGGTACATCTTCCGCTCTAACTACCATAGGATTTACAGCTGCCACGTGCATTGAAATATCCCTCGCAAGAGCTTCATCTCCACCTTTCAAGGAAATTAATACAGCAATCCTATTATTACTATGCACATAAGTCTCTACTATGCCTTGGTTTGCATCGTCAAAGCTCAATCTTTCTACGCGGCGGAGATTTATATTTTCACCAATCTTTTGCACCAACGCCTGGCGCGTATTTTCAATACCCGCATCTAACAATGCATTTACATCCGCTTCACTATTTGAATACGCCATCTCTAAACATTGCTTAGCGAAGGAAAGAAAATTCTCGTCTCGTGCCACAAAATCAGTTTCGCTATTGATTTCAACAACTACACCATAATTACCATCTTCAGCGATCTTCGTCATCACAATACCTTCTGCCGCAACTCGACTCGCTTTCTTCGCTGCCTTTAATCCACTCGCTTTGCGCAAATCTTCGATGGCTTTCTCCATATCACCATCAGCTTCAGTTAGCGCCTTCTTGCAATCCATCATACCCAAGCCAGTACGCTCACGTAATTCTTTAACCATACTCGCAGTAATTGTTGCCATTATTCCACCTCGTTCCATATCTAACGAAGTGCTTGAGACTTCGTAAAAAAAATCATTTGTAAAAAGGGGGCTAACGCCCCCTTTCTGTTTAACTTGTCTAATCTACAAACTACTGCTTAACCTGCTATTAAGACGAGTTACTA
>Ga0206679_10004114_pt1 | contig 10964 bp, 9 predicted proteins | sample M110012015metaG_FD_155464 | JGI IMG/M metagenome (GOLD analysis project Ga0206679, IMG submission 155464) | Ammonia-oxidizing marine archaeal communities from Monterey Bay, California, United States - M1 100m 12015 | ecosystem: Environmental > Aquatic > Marine > Intertidal zone | place: USA... | reverse complement strand
AGGGTTTTCCCCTATAGACGAAATAGGCCAGTGGGGTTATTCTATTTCCCTCGCGCGGACTTCTATGTACCGCCGTACGACACCCTTGGCAGGGCCTACGCGGCCCCCAGTAGCCCCATCGAACTGCGCGAGACATTGATCAAATGACCACTACAGCTACCGTTTCGCCCATTATTTATGGGCCGTTCACCACCCAGCGTCTGACGAGAACCCTGACCATCGACCTTTGCGCAGCCCGCAACCACATGGTCGTTTCCAAGGACAGCACGCTTCCCCGCTCCTCGCTAGTGGTGACCACCGCCGCCACGCGCATCATCGAGCTCTCCAAGGCCGGCGAGAAAGTCAAGAGTATCGTGATCATCGGCTCAAGTGCCGACCCCACTGAGCACCCGGACCTGCGCGAGGCCAGCGAGAATTTCCGCACCCTCTGCAACAAGTGGTTCCCCCGGGCCAAACTCTACATCCAAAGCAACTGCGCCAACATCGGCGCCGTTGATGTGCGCGCCGCGCTTTCGATCTACGACCGCATCCTAGCCCGTTTCGAATGGGGCACGACCAAGACCTTCAGCGCTCTAACCGGTGGTAAGTCCGCCGACTTGGCGGTTCTCGTCAAGGACCTGCACTACTTCGATAACCTGATCGTGATGGCCAGCATCTACCGCGGCGACCAGGACAACAGCACGGACAACGAGGTCAAGGCTTGGATCAAGCGCTTGGCCGAGGTCAAGCCCAACTCGATTCAGATTCTGAAAGGCCTGCCCTTTAACCCCAAGGAGCGCAAACTGCGCGTCGCGCCCACCGGCACGATCAAGAAAATCGTCGAACGTATTGGGGAAGAAACGGGCCTCGCGGTTTCGGTGCATGAGGACGAAAACCTAATGCGCTAGGGTCCGAATCCGAGCCCCAAAAGCCTCCCACGCGGGAGCTCCCAGATCACTGGGAGCTCCCGCGTGGTCGTTTGGGGCTCCCTCATCGCCCTGATCGCACCATAAGAGGCAAGACTCCCGGCAACAGGGCCGATGGTCCAACAGGGGGGGCGCGCGGCCTCGCCCATTCCCAACCCTGGACCCCTAGTGATTCTGCTCCTCCTCGCCTCCCTTAGCGCCCCTTCGGCCCACCTGCCCCCCCTCCCCACAGCCCCTTCCCTCCAGGCTCCAGGCAGCGCATTTCAATACACCTATCTGGAAGTTGGCATGGGCCGCGAAGATCGCACAGAGGCCGACTCCCTGACTCTTGGTGCCTCCCTTGAGTTCAACGACACCTGGTTCGCGCGCTTCGGATACGGACTAACGTCTGTAGAGGTCGCGCCCCTCAGCTTGGACGCAACCTCCCTGCAGGTGGGTCTCGGTCTGCACACGATACTCACCAAGCAAATCGACATGTATGGGGTCGCATCCTATGTGGACTACAGCTTTGATTCGACGGTTGGCGGGGTGGATATTGGTACACCCGGCGTCGACGGATTCAGCTACGAGGTAGGTACCCGCATACACGCATCCTCATGGCTTGAGCTCGACCTCAGCTACACGGTCATCGACGTGGATGACTTTTCAACCCCGGACAGTCTCGGGATAAACGCCTTGATCGATGTCACTTCCGCCATTTCCTTCAGCGCCAACTACAGCACCAGCGACGACAGTGATCTCCTGGGAGTCGGCCTGCGCTTTCACTTCTGATTCAGGCGGCCATGTAGATACTAGACGCCAACGCAAGAGGCGCCAGATACGAGAGCATCTGGCGCCTCGAGCAATCTTGCCGAGAAATCTACGTGGCCCTACTCCTTTCCAGTGCCAACCAACAGGCGCACTAGGGCGTCTATGTCGATCACACTGGGGACATCAGGGTCGTTAGAGTTCAGGGTGACGGACTCAAAATTCAGGTTCTCAGCAGCATCGCGGGCCTGAAGGATGCGGCCACCAACGGTGTCGAGGGCAGCGTTCCTCAGCCTATCTCGCAGAGCGCCGGCCTTGGTCACGGCCAAGTTGCCGTCAGCAACCATCACCTCGTATTCCGCGTCCACAGTGGCCCGGACCCTTAGGTCGTACTCGGCGGACTCGCCCAACACCTTGGCCACCTTGACCTGGTTATCCGACTCGGCCTCCTGAATTTGCTTGTCCCAGGTGGCGATGAGCTCCTTCACATCAGCTTCGGTGACTTTTTCGATCTTGCCGGTCTTAGCCAAGGCCTCTTCTACATTCTGCAGGCTCTTTTCGAGCAAAGCCAGCTGTTGCTTCAACTGACGATCCTGCAGCTTACGCTCATAGGTATCGGGGAACCGCACGGCACGAATCAGCAGCCGGTCAGGAGTGATATGGAACTTGCGCAGAGCCTCTTGTAGGACGGGTAGGGTGTCCTTAGCGCGCTGCAAACGAATTTCCGTATTCACGAAATCCTCAGGCGAAAGCTGAGCGAGCTCTTCTCGCAAGACGCTTTGCACCGTGGACACCACGCGCTCCTGGTAAGAGGTCTGAAGGCCTTCGGCCACCAGCAGGTTCGCCTCGCCTTCGATGATGCGATAGGTCACGGTCACATCGATGGCAGCCGTGTTGTTGTCCTTGGTACGGATGTCCAAGGGCGGCCGGCGCTGAGAGTTCCGCGTGCCAACAACAAACATCCCGCGTCCCGATTGATGAGCATCCGTCTTGCTAAAGGTTAAAAAGTGCGAGCGTCGATCCAAGCGGTGCCATTTATGGACACCCACAACTCCCAGGTGGATTCCGGGCTGGAAGTCCACGGTTTCGACACCCGAACCCCACGCACTAGCACGTACGCCGATTTCACCCGGGTTGATTTTGACGGTCAGGGCGGCTGAAAGGGCCACCGCTAGAACAGCAAGGACCAATAGGCCGACGATAGATTTGGTGGGATTCATTGGTTTCCTCCTGCACGCCCAGCAGACAGGCTGCTGGCACTTGCCTCACGCAAGTCCGTATGTTCAAGCCGCTTCGGCTCTGGATCTCGGCTGTAAGGCACGAGGGTAAAAGTGATGTTCTTGAGCTTTTCGATCAAGGCCGCACGAACAACGACCTCGCCACGCTCTTCAAGGGCCGTGGCCCTCGCCAAGATACCCTCGGCCTCCTTGGTGTACGTAGCGGTCATACCGCGGGCACTTTGCGTCAACTGCGCATTCACCGCCTTTGCCTCAAAGTCCCGACTGATCACGTAGGCGTCAGCTCCTTTTTGGATTTTAATCTGGCTTTGCTCGGCATTGAGCAAGTCCTTGACGAGGGCTCCTTGCAGGCTTTGCCACTGGATCTCCTTTTCTTTGGTTGCTCCCGCCATCTTGCGTTCCCGTTCGTTCAAGAGGCGCTTCTCCTCTTCACGAAGTTTTTCGACCTCCTGGTCGGCCTCCTTACGGTCTTCGATGGCCTGCTCGTAGAGCGGGTCGAAGCGAGGCTTGGGGCAGATCACTTGGATCAACTGCAGGCCGTGCTCTTCCAGCATCAGGCTCAAGCGTTCTTCACTGGCGATTCTGGCCGCTTGGTAGACCGTCGGGTCAGCAACCTCCACGGCGGAGTACTTGCCAAACTCATCCCGCAGCACGGAACGGGCAAAGGCCCGGACCCACTCGCGTTTGAACCCGTCCCCAGGTCCTGAGTCATCCAGTAGCAGTGCCGCTTCCGGGCCAGGCAGGATGGAATACTGAATCTCTAGATCGTCGAAGGAGAAATTCGAGCCGTCCTTGGCACGCACCGTGAGGAACGGGACATGGTTGGTGCTAAGAGCACGGTCCCCGGCCATCAAGAATTTTTGCGGGGTGCGGTCCATCTTGAACACATCCTCGATGAAGGGAATGTAGATCTGAAAACCGGGATTGGTGATCACGGTGCGATTGCCGCTGATGTAGTTAATTTTGACCGCAACTTCCTCAGCGGTGACACTGGTCACCCCAAGCTTGCCCATGGTGCCGAGCGCAACCATGACGAACACAATTAGGAAGCCAGCAACGGCTAACACGAGGCGCGGGGCATTGAAGGGTGGTCGGTTTCCGCCGGGCCGAAGCTCGAAGGGCTTGCCGCCAGAGGGGGGATCGTCGTCGAATGTTTGCATCTAAGTTCTCCTGGGGGGTGAGGCAGGGATGGTACCGAATCAGCCCCCCCGGCCCCGAAACAGCTACGCAGCGGCCCCAAAGATATTCACAGGTGCTCTTAGGTGTATCCTGCTCCACACATGCGCCTCCTCCTCTTAGTGCTTGCCGGAGTTATTCTTCTGGGTGTAAGCGCACTCTTCTTGCTCACGCCCTCACAGGAAGTGACCCCTGGGCCCCTCTCTGAATTGAGGCAACAGACCAGCCCCACCGGAGGGGGAACGCAAGAGGACGCTCCTTCTCCAATGATGGAGACCAACGATCATCCACTCCAACGAGGGGAAGCCGGGGCCGATGGATCCACCAGGGCTTTGACAGCTATCGATGCGGCGAATCAGCAACCGCTCGCCGGCGCCGAAGTTTTTATGGTCGACCTTGCCGAAGAAGACCACGCAACATGGCTGTTCCGCGAGGAGCCCACGCATGAGTGCTTGCAGATGACGGTCGATCAGGGAATGCGCACGGTGACCGATGCTGGCGGGCGCACATGGATCTCGAACCCGACCGGCCTCGGCATTGTGGTGGCGCGCACGGATTCCCTGCTCGGCGTATTGCTCATCGACGGCTCAAGCGAGGAACCTTGGCAAGTTCAACTCAGCCCCGATCCGGCCTGGACCGTCGAGGTGTTCGATGTGCACGGAAGTCCCCTGGCGGGACTTCCCATGCGACTGATAGGAACATCAGCCCAAGACCTCAACCCGCACGAGTACCGGCGCATCACCACGGACGAAGAGGGCCGAGTGCAAATCGCACACCTGCGCGCGTTGATGACCCGGTGGAATTGCGAACAGCTGCGTTTGGAACCCGATGCCCTCCTGCGAGAACCAGCCTCGATCTCATTCTCACCCGAGAACCTAGACCCCGGACCCAAGCGACTCACCCTGCCAGCCATCGGCACCATTGAGCTTGCGCTGGGCTTGCCCAACGGGGAACCCTGGACTCGCCCCCAACCCCAGCGCGACCGCGTCCGAATCCGCTTCGAAGATCAGGTCCAAATCGAACCTCACGAGATTCATCCCGATACCTCGGGGCGCTACAGGATGTTCGTTCAGACACGCCAGATTCTGAGCGCCTCCTGGGATCTGCGCTCGACGGGCACGGTCAGTGGGAGCGGACCCGGCCCAATCACCTCCGCTGAAAAAGCCCTCTTGGTTGTGGGCACGGTCAGCGGATGCCTGATCCTGCGAATGCGTGTGATGCGCGAGCCAGACGGCCTCTTGCGAGGCACCCCCATCCAGCTCATACAACGCAACCTGGACCACATCGGCACTGGCCTTCGTAGGGGAGCGCGCAAACACATCACTGACTCCGAGGGTCTCCTGATTGTCCCAGTTGTACGCCCTTCAAAACAGCACATCACGACCCTCACTCTCAGCGACGGCGCCACGCCCGAGCATGAAACTGTCCTGCGCGTACTTGGGGACCCTGCAGGTTCGGTGGTCGACTTTGGAGATGTATGGCTGAAGGAATCGCCAATCCTCTTGGCCGGGCGCATCGTGCACACAGATGGAACGCCCTATGCACACGCAACCGTTGAAATTCAGAGCCAACCCCTCGAGGCCCATCGCCCCTCCCTCGATCAGATGGAAGTGTTCCAGAAATCGGCAACTGACAACATGAGCCAACAACGCCTCGATCACATGCGTGAGCACTTCGGCAAGCTAGGCGGCCCTGCCGCTTGGAAGCTAGGACCGCGCCTGCAGGTCAACTCAGATGGCGCTGGCGAGTTCCACGCCTACTCCGCCGAGACGCTCACAGCCGTGCGCGCCCGGGGCGTTTACCTCGACGACGGCCTTGGCGACTGGCATGAATTCCCCCCCGGGTCCGAAGGAGTTGAAATTGTGTTGGCGACACCGGCGAAGGTTTCCGGTTCGGTCCTCATGCCCAAGGGCCTCAGCCCCAGCAAGATTGGGCTCCGGCTGAGCTTACGCCCACCTGGGGAAGCGGTAATCACCAAGTCGCCCAAGATTGGCCCAGATGGATTGTGGGAATCGCACGGGTTGCGCCCTGGAACATGGACCGCCAGCATCTTTCAGGTGGGCGTTTTCAGCTGGGACGCACTGACCGAAAACGTCAAATTCACCCTAGTCGCAGGCGAGGATCTGCAACTACCGCCCATGGACTTGGCAAGTGCCGTCAGCGTGGTTTCGCTCAGCGTGATTGACAAGAACGGTTCGCCGGTAAAAGGCACCCAAGGCACACACAATTATCCCAGCAGCAGCGACATTATCGTCACCGACGGCAAGGCGACTATCCTGGTGCACCAAGAAGATGATGTGGCTTGGTTCGGAGCCCCCGGCTACAGGGTTGAAAAGCTAGAGAACCTAAAGGACGGGGACACGGTGGTCCTGCGCAGGGGAATCCAAGTACATCTGCGGCTGACCAATCCGGAGATTCTGAGAGGTGCAACCAAACCCCTGTTGGCACAACTGAACGGTTGGTGCGGGGACAACTGGATGCTCCATACCATTCGTCAGGGCGCCGCAGAAGCCTTCGACGAAAACGGCGAAGTGACCCTCCTCGCTCCCTCCGACGGACCATTGAGTCTTCGACTGACTTTGGACAAGAAGGTCAGCCTGGAACGGGTTTCCGAAGGCGATCTTACGATCAAGGACCAAGAGGCACTTCAGTCCTTCACAATCACCCTGGATCCAAAAACCTCCGCCGAGCGCATTTCGAAAATGAAAGACTGACCCCCCCGAGAGACGTTCGGGCTAAGCTGGGGCGGTATTCACCAAGCCAAGCACTATGAACTCCACCGCGCCCCTATTGGAAGTCAGTCACCTCACCCATTCCTTTGGGGACCGCTGCGCGGTCAAGGACCTGTCGTTCAAGGTTTATCCGGGGCAAGTGGTGGGACTGCTCGGCCCCAACGGAGCGGGCAAGACCACAACGGTGCGTGCTCTTTGCGGTTTGCTCAACCCAGACCAAGGACAAATCCGAGTGGGCGGAGTGGACTTGGCAAGCGATCCACTCGAGGCCAAACGACGGCTGGCCCTGATCCCCGATGGTGCGCCGCTCTATCCAAACTTGAGCTTGCGCCAACACCTAGATTTAACATCGGGCCTGCGCGGGATCGAACTTGGAGTCAGCGCCCAAGAGTTGATCGATGGCCTGGCCCTTGGGGGGCGCGAGGACGAACCAATTGGTGGGTTTTCCCGGGGAATGCGCCAGCGGGCCGCCCTGGCGTTGTCCCTTTCGGCGGACGCGCCCCTGTTGATTTTGGACGAGCCCCTGACCGGGCTCGATGCTCCCGGCACTGCGCTGATTAAAGAGGTCCTGCGTCAGTGGGCCGACCGTGGAGGTGCGGTGCTTTACACCTCACACCTTTTGGATGTGGTCGAACGCGTTTGCGACTCCATGCTGATCCTGTTTGACGGCGCCTTGGTCGCGGAAGGGGACCTGGAAAGCCTGACCTCAGAAGCGGGGGGCAGCGGAACCTTGGAAGAGGTCTTCACCATCCTCGCCCGTAGCGAGGACCCGGCCCTCGCCGCGGGAAGGCTGCTGGATTCCATTGGGCGCAGCACGAACCAGCCCAAGACCTAGGGCTTAATGCCTCAGGCTCTCGGAACTAGGGGGATCGGTTTCATGTCTTCGTTCACCGCAACCATGGTGACCACCGCCTCGGTCACGTGCTGCATCTCCGAGCCACCGAACCTGCGCTGGGACCATACATCCACGCGCACGGTAACCGACGTGCGTCCCACCCGTTCGGTCTTGGCGTAAAAGGAAACCAGGTCGCCCACATAGACCGGCGCTTTGAAGTCGACCTTGTCCATGGATACGGTGACCACGGAGCCCGTATGGTTTTCGGAAGCACCGATCGCCGCGGCCAGGTCAACCTCAGACAAAATCACGCCGCCGAAAATCGTGCCCACCGCATTGGTGTCCCGGGGCATCATCAAACGGCGGATGGAGGGGCAGGAGTCGGGGGGGACGTTCGTTGCTTCACTCATGGCTTTGTTGTGCTGTCGGTGGTTCGGATAGCCCAGTCTCGCGCTTTTTGCTGCAAGAGGGGAAGCTCGCCTTTGAAAAAGTGATCGGTGCCCGGGATTTCCTCCACGCTAATGTGCTGCGGCAGGTTGGGGAATTGGTCCAGCACCTCCGCTTGGGTGCCAAACTCGTCCTCGCCCGCCATCAGCAGGTGCGTCGGGGGTTGCACATCCATCAAAAACTGGCAGGGAAAGGCCCGCACGGGCAAGGCCACAAGCAAGAGGCCCTGAAGTTCGGAATGCACTCCGCCCACGCGACTGGCCGCACGCGCTCCGAAGGAAAACCCGCCCGCCAACAGGGGCAGGCCGGGCCGTTCGGCGATCAATAAATCCAGCGCCGCATTGAGGTCCTCGTCCGCGCCGACTGTGCCATCCCCGTGCTCCTTACCGGCGACCTCGCCGGCGCTGCGCCCCACCCCTCGAAAGTTGAAACGCAACACGCTGATCCCCGCCTCCTGCAGCCCACGACTGGCGCGATAAACCACGTTGTTGTGCATGGTCCCCCCGTGACCCGGATGGGGGTGGCAGAAGACCATGGCAGCACGCGCTGGGGTCGGTGGGTCCCATAAGACCCCCTCAAGCCGCCCCTCGGGTCCTTCAAAATCCAGCTGCATTCCAAGGACCATAACCCTCAAGAGCCCAAGAGCTCGCTGGAATGTGCTCGCGCGTTGGTATTATTCCCCCGTTCATGGGAACGATCGGCGCACAGAACTACGGTCGCGTTCGGCTATTGGCCCGAGCACGCTTCAGCCAAGCCCTGCCCAGCGGCGGCTGGCTTCCGGTGGCTGGTATCTTGATCCACGGCGGGCTGCTGACGGTTTGCACCTTGATTCTGGGGGGCCAAGTCGAAGAGGAACTCTTCGCTGGCTTGACCCTAGCGCTCTCGGGAATCCTGTGTGGCGTAGCACTGTTGGGGGACCTCGCCCCAATTCTCGCACGGGATCCCGCCGGCGACTGGATCGAATCCCAACCCAGCACACCGACGGATCACGCGCGCGCGCGCACCCTGGTGTTGACTGTGGTGCTTGGATCCTTGGGTGCGGGGGGTATGTTGCCAGTTGCCCTTTTGGGTCCAGGAGGCAGCACTTGGCTGCTGCCCATCTTGGGAGCCCTGCAAGCCCTAGCCATCGCCGCGGGTTTGTTGATGGTGGGACGCTTCGCAGGCCGCCACGGAACTGGTTTTTTTGTGGGCTTGCAGACCCTGCTCTTGGCCATGCTCTTTGGCGGTTCGTTTCTCGTCTTAGAGCAACTGCCTTACCTGACCACCATCACCGAGATCCCCGCCCCTTGGCATTGGCTTCCCCCCTTTGGCTTGGGTGCGCTTCTCGGCGATAGTCCCAATTGGCTTTATGCTGCGCCAGTCTTGGCCTTGGCAGTGGCCCTGCCCTTCATTCCCGCCTCCGAGAGCGAAGTCCCCCACAGCACCGCGACGCCGATGGCCCGCCTGCTGGCGCCCCTCGCTAAAGGGATCGAAAAAATGTTCCTGGCCCCATCCCAACGGGCCCCCTTCCGTTTCATCCAACAAGCCTTGCCAGCTGAGAGGGACTTTGCCATTCGAGCCTGGCCCCTTGGGATCGCGCCCCTGGCTCTGCTTGGCATCGGCGCGGACCCAAGCACCCTGCATGGTCAGGGCCTCTTTGCCCTCGTGGCCTTTGCGCCGGCTGCATATCTGCCCGTGTTCTTGATGTTCGTGCCCACCACGCGCACCCCCTCTGCCCGCTGGATTTTGGACACCTCACCCCTTCACCCGCGGGACGAAGCAATCGCCGGGCGCTGGGCCGTTGCCCTGCGCGTGATTCTACCCCTGCAATCCGTGATCGGCTTAGCCCTGTTCACCGTGCTGCCCGGTGCGCAGGTTCTGATGTGGTGCTTAGCGTCCCTCTTGACTGCGGGTTTCGTGCTGGGGATGAGCTGGCACGCGAACGTACCCTTCGCGCCCCTTTCCACGGATGCGGTGGACCTGGGGGGAGCATTCGAGGGAGGCAGCGGGACACTCCTGATCAACGCCCTCTTCGTGGGAGCGATCTCCCTCGGAGTTTGGCATTGGAATCCGTCGGTGGTCACGATCACAGTGGCCCTTGGGGTCTTCCTTGCTGCCAGCCGGCGTATCGCCTTTCGTTCGATAGAGTAGGAGTCAGCGATTCTTGTCGAAGAACTGACGCAAATCTTCGGGCAATGGACTGCGCACGGTGACACGCTCGCCACCTTGAGGATGGTCGAAGCCAATCACATGGTGGTGCAACGCCTGCCGGGGAAGTTCGAGCAGCTCGTGGTCTTCGGCCGTTAGCTCTCCGTCCGCCGCGCGAATGAACAGTTGTTCGTCTGGGCCATAGAGCTTGTCCCCCACCAAGGGCAATCCGATCGAAGCCAAGTGCAAGCGGATCTGGTGTTGACGGCCAGTGAACAGACGGCACTCCAAGAGGGAATAGGGGCCAGCCTGCTCAAGGAGGCGCCAATCCGTGTGCGCTTTCTGACCGTCTTCGGCCACGGCCATCTTGATGCGCACCGCACTGGCGTGGGCCTCGCGCATGGGCAGGTTGATCGAGCCACTGTCCCCAGGAACGGGGCCGCGCACGATTGCAAGATAGACCTTGTCATTGCTGCCCTCTTCAAACTGCCGACGTAGGTCTAGGTGCGCCTTGGGCTGCAAACCCACGAGCACGATTCCGCTGGTCTCCCGGTCGATGCGGTGGGCCAAGCGCGGTAGACCCAGGCTTGGGGAGGTGCTGCCCGCATAGTGGGCGTGGATGCGCTGGATTAGGGTGTCGTTCACATGGCGGCCACTCGGGTGCACGGGAACCCCCGGGGGCTTGTTGACCGCCAAGACCTGTTCGTCCTCGTACAAAATATCGAGGGCGGTCACTGGCCCGCTTGGTGCGGGAATG
>Ga0206679_10004113_pt1 | contig 10964 bp, 3 predicted proteins | sample M110012015metaG_FD_155464 | JGI IMG/M metagenome (GOLD analysis project Ga0206679, IMG submission 155464) | Ammonia-oxidizing marine archaeal communities from Monterey Bay, California, United States - M1 100m 12015 | ecosystem: Environmental > Aquatic > Marine > Intertidal zone | place: USA... | reverse complement strand
TATGGATTCTTTCGAGTTTTGAATATCTTTAATGTAAGCAACCCTATAGATTTTACCTCGTCTATAAATTGTTAACGACCTAAAATATTTTAAGTGAAGAAAATATCTACCCTATTTTTTGTGTTTCTTTTCTTTTTTATATGTGATGTAAATGCACAGAAAACGAGCTCATCGTTAAAAAGTACTGAACCGACAAACACAAATACAGCCCCAAAACCTATTGACGAACAAGAAATTTTAAATCAAATTTCTCAAATTGACTCTCATCTATCGGCGATAGAAACAAAAAGAAATTATATTCTTTCCAATCCGGCAGAAAAAGCAATAGCTATTGAGCAAGGTTGGTTTGAGGATATGAAAAAAATCGAAAAATCTCTCCTAAAGAAAAAAAATGAATTAAACACGCTTATTAACAATTAGCTAGGAGGATGAAACAAATAATCGTTTTAATAGTAGTTTTATTGCAGGCATTTGCCGTGCGCTCTCAAGCCGGGGGAGGCGATTGTTCCAGTTTAGAGCCCATCTGTACTGACGTGGGAATTTCGTTTACAGCAACTAGCGGTGTTGCTGACGCGTCTATTACCAACCCCGGAAATAATTATGATTGCTTGATTACTCAGCCCAATCCGACATGGTATTACTTGGAGATATCAAATTCAGGAGATATTGTAATGAATTTAAGCGCGCCCTCGGATATTGATTTTATCATTTATGGCCCATTTACATCATTAGCAAATGCAGAAGCTAATTGCAATTCCTATTCCAATGTAGTAGACTGTAGTTTCTCTGCTACGAATAACGAAACACCACAAATTTTAGGAGCAGTCGTAGGAGAGGTATATGTCATGCTAGTCACGAATTATGCCAATGTTGTTCAAAATATAACGCTCACTCAATCTGGAGGAGCAGGAAATACAGACTGTACGATTGTTAATCCCCCGACATCTAATTGCCCAGATTACGCCTTACAGGCGAGCTCTCCAACGGAAGCCTGTGGAAATCAGTTTTATTATTTAGAAGTTCTAAATATTGGGTGTAATGGATTTGTTACATTTAATGTAGTAGGGAATTATGGTTCCTCCTATGCGAGTGAAATAACATGGGAAGTTGTTTCAAATCAGACAGGTACCGCAGTTGCTTCAGGAGGACCAGGAATCAACGGAGGAGCAATTAATGTCGTAGTAGGCCCTTTAGACCCCGCTGTTTATGGCACAATTTTTAATTTATTAGTGTATGACTCTTTTGGCGATGGGTTTAATGGAACAGGAGGAGTTATTCAGGTAACAAGTACTACAGGAGCCATTTTAGCTGACATAAACGGTAACTTCGGGTCACAATCGAATCAATATTTCACTTCTGGAATTCAAATTTCTTCTGCAACAATTGATGTAACAACACCGTCTGGAGTGGTTTCTGCTTCAATAGGGAACTGTCAAGACTTTAATGTTCAACTGACTTTAGCAAACAATAATTTTTGCACCCCGATATCTGTTGATCTTCCTTGGCAAATTACTTGTGACGCTACAGGTACTATAATATCAAGCGGCACACATACAATTACCGTAAACCCACAGGTGCCTGTTCAAGGCTCAGACGTCGTGGCTATTTCATGGAATGCTCTTAATTGCGAATGGGACGTTTCTGCGAATAACGACTGTGACGTTTTAGATATAGGAACTCTGTTTACTATATCACCCGATCCTTCTACAATGCCAGCATATTGTGCAAATGGCACGGAAAATTTCACTGTGGATTATTTAGGTTTCACTTCAGGGCCTAATTGCTGCTTGACTGCAGGTCCATTGGTGCCTATAACATATAATTCTACAATTAACGAGTCAAATTTCGTAAGTTCTAATGCATATGCAGGTACAAATAATTCGGCTTATGGCGTGGTGAATGCAAATGGTGTCGGAGGAGATGCTACTTCTGTAGTGGTGAATGTAAGCGGTAGCGGCTATTGTTGTCCGGATTGTTCTTCTTCACCAGAGCCTTATTATGTTGATGTGTACATCGATGGAGTGCAGGTGTTATTCGAAGGCCCTTTAACAGGTACAAGTTTTTCATATTCATTTAATGAGGTAGACCTCAGCGCTCTTGGAGTTACCTATACAGACAATAGTATTATTGAAGTATATGTTTTACCAAACAACTTCTGGTATGTTGTAGGAATTTGGCCGTTTGATTATACCGTTTATACTACTTATGTGAGTGGTGGTTCTTGTGGTTCACTAGGTGAAGGAGAATGGACTATGGGAACATTAACGACAAGTGTTTCAGCAGTTTTTCAGGAACAAACAGCTACTGCGGTCTCTTGTTCCTATCCACTAAATGAAAACTATACGTGCTGTTCTTCTGGAATATCACTACCCCCAAACGATGGCTCAGCAATAAGCTGTGCTTTAGATGTTTTTGTTCCATCACCTCCCAGTGTTAACGATAATTGTGGAAATGCGATTACCCCCGTAATGACAGAAAATAGTACGCCGGCATGTATAGGAGATAAAATTTATACATTCACTTACACAGATTGCGCCGGAAACACGGCAACATGGACATATACATTCAGTATTAATGACAATATTCCTCCTACTGCATCTAATCCTTCGGACATCAATATTGCTGTAGCCCCAGCCCCAGCCCCAGATATTACATTGGTTATTGATGAGGCAGATAATTGTACCGTGAATCCCGTTGTTGCATTTGTCTCCGATGTCTCAGACGGCAACAGTTGTCCAGAGACAATTACCAGAACGTACAGCGTAACAGATGATTGTGGCAATCAGACCTTAGTGACTCAGCTGATTATAATTGGAGGGGGACCCGTTCCAGATCCTATAGTAACGGCAAATGGACCAATATGTACAGGGAACGATGCTATATTCACGATTACCGGTGTAGTGGATGCCGTAGTTACCTACGACGTTGGTCAAGGGTCGAATACGGTTACCTTAACAGGAGGCTCTGCCACTGTAACGGTTTCAGGCGTCCTCACAAATACTACAATTACCCTTACTAACATAGTGGACGGGAGCTGTACTACTTCACTAAACCTTACAGCAACAACAGTAGTAAACACTCAATTAATCCCCACTTTTGATTTACTGGGACCATATTGTCAAACAGGCCCTGTTGATCCCTTATTAACAAGCTCTCTTGAAGGATATACTGGAAACTGGTCCCCAGGAGTTGTAGACAATTCTTCTTCAGGAACGTTTACTTATACATTTACAGCGGACCCTGGACAATGCGTAGCAAATACGACAATGGACATCACTATAACGGACGCTCCTTTTGTTTCGGCCGCAGCATTGGATTCTACGCTTTGTGAGGGCGATTCAACGGTGCTCTTCATCGATTCATTATCGGGCGGCTTATTGGTAGAACAATTTACAATGACCTTTGGTGCCGCATTTTCATATACAACATCAAACACAAATTTACCGGGCACATATTATGCTGTAGTTAGCGGAACCTGGAGCGGATCCGGGGCGTGTGAACTTAGAGACCCTGCTTACATTATGTATCAGGGATGCAATAACATTACACCAATTCCATCATATATATGGAAATGGAATGGCCAAGGGCCCCCAACTCAGGCCACATGCCCCTATGTGTACAATCCCAATCATGAATATAATTTTTTCTTTAATGGAGGTCTTCCCCAAACGTTTTCATTCACTGAACTAAATCCCAGCTGGTATGGCGATAATTCAGGAAGCCTGACATTTGACATTTATTATTTGGGGAACATTACCTGGTCCACAGGGTCTACTGAGGCCTCTAACACTGTTTTTCCTCCAGTCGGATCAAACACATATACGGTAACGCTGGATTATGGCAACGGGTGTACAGCAACTGATGATGTAATCATTCAGGTGGATCCTTTGATTACATCAACCTTTACTCAATTAGGTCCTTATTGCGAAAACAACACAAGTGTGGTTTCTCTTCCATCGATTTCAAACGAAGGAATTACAGGGTCCTGGACACCGCCTATTGTAGATATGACTGCTGTTGGCCAAACGCAATATCATTTTTCATGTGATACAGCTCAATGTTCAACAGACGCAACAATGGATATAACTATCGATCCTGCCATACAATCCACGTTTACACAACTTGGACCATATTGCACAGGTGACACACCGGATGTCTTACCTACCACATCTTTAGAAGGCATAACAGGTTTCTGGACACCGGCGACAATTAGCACGGCAGGTTCAGGAACAACAACATATACATTTAATATTAATACTGGGCAATGTGCGTTGGAAGCAACAATGGATGTGGATATTACAGCACTTACTGTACCAACCTTTACTCAAATTCCACCGTTATGCATCAATGTGGTAGCCCCGAGTTTACCAAGCACCTCAAACAATGGAATAGATGGCACATGGAACCCGGCAGTAATAAATACTTCTGTGGCGGGGACTTCAACCTATACGTTCACACCAAATCCATCTGGAGGAGGAGGACAAACCATATTGAATTCCAATTATGATTTTGAAAACGGCCCGGGAGGAGGCTGTAGTTGTCCGACAGGATTCACTTGTAATAATGATGCCGGTCAGGTATTTGATGGCGTACACCCACTTTGGGTAGTTGGGAACAATGGATGCATCGGAGGAACAACAAATTTCACAAGCCCATTGGGCGCTTATAGTGGAACAGGCTATGTCTATTTTTATGCCGGTCTTGACAACATATCTACTGCCGCTATTCCCTTTGTCGGTGGAGAGGTAATAGATATATGTGTTTGGTATTCAGGACCGCAAGGGGCCGGGGCTTCAGGACAGAACACGGCAAATTCTCACTTCTCTTTTGGAATAGATGGTACTCAGGTTGGTCCCGACGTATGGGTACCAACAAATACTGGATGGACACAACATTGTTATACCGTAACAATGACAGCGGGAAACCACACATTCCAGGTTCTATCAGGAGGAGCCGCACAATATTCCATTTGGTTTGATGACTTTACAGTTTCCCAGTCCTTAGGGGGTTGTTCCACAACGGCCACTATGGACATTGACATTGTTTCACCACCCTTTGTAGATGCGGGTCCTGATCAGACGATTACCTGTACATCGAATGTAGGGGGAGCTCAGATAGGATCGGCTAATATTCCGGGGAATACATACAATTGGACTCCGAGCACAGGCTTATCGGCATCGAATATTGCGGAACCCATAGCAAACCCATCGGGAACCACTACCTATACTGTTACAGTGACTAATGCTGCAGGATGTGTATCTGTGGACCAGGTGAATGTTACAGTGGACGCATCACTTCCTATAGTGGGTATTACAAACAACACAGGCACAACGGTTCTTACCTGTACTTTGCTGGATATTAGCCTTACGGCAACGGGAGGCATCAATTATTCATGGGATAGTGGCCTTGGTAATACGAGCGATGTGACTATCAATACTCCGGGTGTTTATACGGTTACTGGATTTGGACCAAACGGATGTGAAGCGACTTCACAGATAGAAATTACCCAGGACAACAATGTGGATTTAATTTTATCCCTTTCAGATGACGAGATATGTACTGGAAGTGATGTAACGATTACAGCGAACAGCACCAATGCGACAAGCTTTGACTGGACGGTTATCGAGAACGGAGTGACGGGAGCGACAGCAGGCTCAGGAGCGAATAGCCCCCAGGGGTTGGACATCACCCAGACCTTAACAGCAACAGGAGCCGCTCCAGGAACAGTCAATTACACTATAACTCCAATACTTGGAAACTGTCAAGGGACCCCTCAAATAATTACAGTGACAGTCAACCCGCTTGCATTACCATCATTTATTCAGCTTGGCCCTTTCTGTGAAAATGAAATAGTTACTACTGGTTTGCCAGCGATATCTGATAATGATATTTCGGGTAGCTGGAGTCCCTCGACGATTAGCACAGCAGTGAGTGGAGTTTCGACATATTCATTTACACCAGCAGTGGGAGAGTGCGCCACAAGCACAACCATGGACATTGTAGTGAACACATTGCCTAGTGTAGCTTTTTCTGCAGATATACTTGAGGGGTGTGCGCCTTTAAACGTGACTTTAACATGCGGAAGCGCTTCAGGTAATTGTATATGGACTATTAGTAATGGCGATGTCATCAATGGCTGTACAGCAACAACAACTTTCACTTCTTCAGGCTGTTATGATGTAAGCTTATTATTAGAAGAAAATGGCTGCACCAACAGCTTAACAATACCGGATTATATCTGTGTTCAAAATGATCCACATGCGGCATTTTCCTTTTCTCCAGGCGAATTTACAGATGTGAATCAGCTGGTTACCTTTACAAATAACAGCCTTGGGGCTGTGGAATACATATGGGATTTTGGGGAAGGGTCATCTAATACAATCACAAATCCGACACACCTGTATGAAGAGACAGAGGATGGGGCGCTGATTACGCTTATAGCGATTAGTGAATTCGGTTGTACAGATACTGTACAACATTTCATATCCTATGACGAACAGGAAATATTCTATGTCCCTAATACATTCACGCCAGATGGAGACAATTTCAATCAATTGTTTACACCGGTATTTTATTCTGGATTTGATCCGTATAATTTTGAGATGTTAATTTTCAACAGATGGGGAGAACTCATATTTGAAACACACAATTCAAAAATAGGATGGGATGGAAGCCATGGAGCCGAAGGAAGGTCTGTTCAAGATGGCATGTATACCTGGAAAATAACCTATGAAAACCCGGATACAGATGAGCGAAAAATTCTTATCGGTCACGTATCTTTAATTCGGTAAATTCAGTAAAAACACTCGTAGACATTGTGAAATTCTCACACTATTTGAAGTAAATTTTGTTAAATGCAATTTTACCCTTAAATTCATAGGGTAAATTTTATTATAAATAACTCTTAAATCAAAGCAACCTAATTTTAATAATAGCCGTCTACGGCATGTGTTAAAAACTAAAACTATTATACGTGAAAACAAAATCTACACTCATTGTGCTGCTTTTTCTATTCTTTCACAGCGGCATAAAAGCACAGAATTCAAAATCATTAACAGAAAAAAGCAATCAAACCCAGAAATTTGAAAAGACCCCCAAAATAGTCTCGCCAGATGACCCCATAGAGTTTGAGAGGGGCGTTAACGAACAAAAAAAACAAGAGGAAATTTCGAATCAAATTCTACAAACCAAGGTAAAAAACAAATCGAAGAGCACTCCTTTAAAAGAAGATTCTAATTCAGGGCTGAATGAGTTGTCAAATGCATATTGGAGAACACAGACAGAAATTAAAGAAGCTAAATCACAAAACGATCTGATTTTATTGGAAGAACTTGAGATCAATTCTCTAACCCACCGGTCGGACTATATCATTGTATTTGAAAGTTTAGATGCTTCAGAGGTAAGTGTCGAACAAGTTAAGCTGTATAATTCATTTAAGAAAGACTTCGATAATGAATAAAAAGCTACATTCTCACAACATTAAATCAAATTTGAATTTAAAATTCATGTTTGTTTTCATTTTATGCTCAACCTATTCGATCTTCGGCCAGGGAGACATCTGCTCTTCAGCAACATCACTTACACCAGGGACATCTTGTACATATAGCACAGGAGATATTTCAGGCAACATAATTCAAGATTTAAATAACGGCACATGCACTGGGAACCTGAACGATGACGTGTATTTTCAGTTTACAGCAACCGAAGCCACGATGACAGTCACTGTAGATGGATCTTCTTCTTTTGATGCTGTTTTGGGAGTGTTTGGCGGCACCTGTACGGCACTAATTCAAGAAGGCCCATGTGTTGACAATACTGGAAATGGAGGAATAGAAACTCAAACTTTTTATGGCTTAACGATAGGACAAACCTATTATATTTTGGTTTATGATTGGGGTTCAGATATTCCTGCAACAACAACTTTTGATATTTGTGTTTATGAAACCTGTCCGGGAGGTGTCTCAAATGATCTTTGCAACAATGCCACTTCTCTTACTTTAGGAGTCACGGAGAACACTGACAACATATGTGCCTCTCCAAATGTTGATGATCCAACAGCTGGAGAATTATGTGCCACAACAATTGAAAATACGGTTTGGTATGAGTTTACTCCAACGTCGACAGATCAGTATTTAGCAACAATATCAAATTTTAATTGTCTATATAGTAACGGTCTGCAAATGGCGATATTAACGGGTCCGTGTGGAGGCCCTTATACCTCATTGGATTGTGATGCTGGAATAAATGATGCACAGTTTTCTTTTACTGGAACAGCAGGAACGACATATTATATTGTTGTTGATGGAATTGATGGAGACCAATGCGATTTTGATGTTCTTATTGAAGATCCTTGCCCTGCAGATGCAGGAACCAATACAACGGCAGGGCCAATAGTTTCATGCGCAAATGTAGACGTCAATGTATCAACAGTAGGGTCGGTGAACACGCCTCTTGGAGCTGATCCGTGTATTGGATGGGGTTTTTGGGTTGTTGATGACCCTCTTGGAGTCTTCGCGGGGCTCACGGATGTTGGGAACCCTCCGTCAGGAGCTATACCTACGGATGATGGCAACTTTGTTGGAGTATGGACTTCTTTGGCATACCCAAATGCGAACGGACCAAACGCGACTCTCCCTGCAGAAAACAATGGTGTAACTTATTATGTTGCCCCTATTACTTTAAGCGATTGTACCATTGGAGAAATAGATCCAGCTTGCTATGATGTAGGGGCTTATACAGAAATTTATTTTAACCCGGAAATTATCTATAGCAGTGTTATTCAATGTGATGATAACACCGCGCCCTCAACCGAGGTTACAATAACCTTGACAGGAGGAAACGCCGTAGTTGACGGAACAAATTTATCGATTTCGAATAATGGAGATGGTACAATAAATACTACAACTGTTGGTAATGGTGGTCAGGTAATTATTTCAGGAGTCCCAGATGGAGGAACAGTTGACCTTACCGTGACCGATGCCTTAGGATGTTCTACAACCATTACTATTGGACCATTGGATGCCTCTTTGTATTGTTTTTCAGCGTGTCCGGGCTATTCAAGTACAGCTTCTGCTTCTGCTGATGCTTGCGGTGGGCAGCTTTATGATTTTGATGTTGCTAATACAACGTGTAATGGAACAATTAATTTTGATGTTGTTGGTGATTATGGGTCACAGTATGGAAACGAAATAACATGGAATGTTACCAGTGATTTGACGGGAAATGTTGTAGCCTCAGGTGGTCCGGGAACCGATAATGGGACTTTTAGCGTTACAGTTAATTTGGACCCGAATGTTGAAGGAACCGTTTTCACTATGACCATTGATGATTCTTGGGGTGATGGGTTTAATGGAAACGGTGGGTTTTTCCAGATAGATCAGTCGGGTACAACAATTTCAGGACCCATAACTGGAAATTTTGGGTCTTCAGCATCTAGTATTTTTGGAGCTAATGTTGATATTAGTCCAGCGACAATTACTATAACGACGCCTTCTGGTCCAGTGGTGGCAAATGCTGCAAGCTGCTCTGATTTTATTGTTCAGTTGACACTGGATAATACAAACTTCTGTACACCAATAAATATTGATCTTCCCTGGACGATTGTTTGCGACGAGACCGGGGCAGTAATTACAAGTGGTGTTCACCCTGTAACGGTTTATCCTCAAATTGCATCGGCATCATCTGATGTTGTAGATATTACCTGGAATCCAGCAACCTGTCAATGGGATATAGCACCTCAAAACGATTGTGATCTGTTGGATATTGGAACTGTTTTTACGATTTCCCCTGATCCAAGCGCATGGCCAGCAAACACCTGCACAAATGGAAGTCAGGATTTTACGATTGATTATATTGGGGTGGCTGGCGGACCCGATTGCTGTTTAACAGGAGGCGCTCTTGGGCCGGTCACATATAACACTGTATCTACTGTCGCTAATGCAACTGTTGCCTCATCTCCATTTGGAGGTACTGATAATTCGGCTTATACCGTAATTAGTGCTAATGGTTCTGGCGGAAATGCAACATCTTTAACATTAACTGTTGATATGTCCGGCTATTGTTTCCCCAGTCAGGCTGATTCCTATTGGGTAACACTTTATGTAGACGGTATAATTATATCCGATTTGCAGTACTTTCCACCACCTTCTGGATTCTCAGATGCTTTCAATCTTGCTGACATTCCTTGGTATAATGAGAACAGTGTTGTTGAGGTTTATATTTATCCCAATCAATTTTCTACAGGCCCTCCGGGACCGGTAAACACAACTTACGTTCCGGGGACACCTTGTAATTCACTCGGAAATGGTGAATGGTCAGCAAGCACAATCGATGTAACTTTAGACGTTGTTTTTTCGGATCAAGTACAACTGCCAGCTAATTGTTCTTTTATCACACCAGAAACCTATACATGTTGTGTTGTTGATTTACCCACGGCATCTGCTCCTTCAGATATTACAGTGGAGTGTGCTGGCGATGTGCCAACTGAAAACCCTTTAGATGTTACAAATGTCTCTAGCCCTTGTAATCCAGTCGTTGCTTTTGTCTCCGATGTTTCTGATGGCAACACCTGCCCAGAGGTTATTACAAGAACTTACAGTGTAACCGATGATTGTGGAAATTCAACCAATATTATTCAAACGATTACTATAGGTGACATCACAAACCCCACGGCTTCCAACCCTGCAGCGGTAAATGTTGAGTGCATCGGTGACGTCCCAGCTAATGATGTTACGGCGGTAACAGATGAGGCGGACAACTGTACTGCGAATCCGGTAGTTGCTTTCGTATCCGATGTTTCTGATGGGAATAGCTGTCCTGAAATCATCACAAGAACATACTCTGTAACTGATGATTGTGGAAACACGATCAACGTTACTCAAACAATAACAGTAGACGATGTTACTCCTCCTACCGCCTCCAATCCAGCCGCAGTAAGTGTGGAATGTACATCCGATATACCAGCT
>Ga0206679_10004105_pt1 | contig 10975 bp, 11 predicted proteins | sample M110012015metaG_FD_155464 | JGI IMG/M metagenome (GOLD analysis project Ga0206679, IMG submission 155464) | Ammonia-oxidizing marine archaeal communities from Monterey Bay, California, United States - M1 100m 12015 | ecosystem: Environmental > Aquatic > Marine > Intertidal zone | place: USA... | reverse complement strand
TATAATACTGGATTAAACTTTATACTAAAATACCAGCTCTAAGATGAAAAGACATAAGATCATAATTGCAATAACTGGAGCTAGTGGAGCTATCTATGCTAAAGTACTATTAGACAAACTTAAAGATCTGAATAACCAAATAGATAATGTTGGAGTTATAATGTCTGAGAATGCGAAATATGTATGGAAAACAGAATTAGATAATGTAGACTATACAGATTATCCATTTAAATTTTATGAGAAAATGGATTTTGAGGCGCCCTTTGCTTCTGGCTCCGCAAAATACAATACAATGATTATATGTCCTTGTTCTATGGGGACCATGGGAAGGATAGCAAGTGGAATTTCAAATGACCTAACAACTAGAGCCGCGGATGTTATTTTAAAAGAAAGAAGAAAACTTATACTTATTGCAAGAGAAACTCCTTATAGCCTCATACATATTAATAATATGAAGACAATTACTGAAGCTGGAGGAATTATATGCCCTGCTACTCCTTCTTTTTATAGCAAGCCAACTAACTTTGAGGAACTAGCTTCAACAGTTATTGACAGAGCCCTTGATCTAAGTGGATTTGACTTTAAAAAATATAGCTGGGGAGAAGACAATAAATAGAAGAAACATTAGTTATATAAATATGGAAAAATTAAAATATTCATCCATTGCAATAACAAGTTTAGGTATATTATTTAAAACAATGCATTGGCCTTATGCAGGCTATTTATATACGGTAGGATTTACTATGGTAATTATTTATTGTCTAATAAAAATCTTTAAATCATAATGTTAAAATTTTCTAAATTAATTTTAGAAAAAGTCAGTTTTGACCCCAATCTTTTTAAAAAAGAATTAGCAAAATCTGCTAAATGGTTAAATAAACAAGAGTTATCAAACCTAAAAATATGGGCTCTAGCGTATTTTACTCATTACAAACAGATTATACAAGAAGTATTTGATTCTTTATCTTAGAAAAAATTTCCTTGATTGGAGGCCTTTACTCTTCCAAGATGCTTAAACGCTAAATCTGTTGCTTGCCTTCCTCTTGGAGTACGCATTAAATAACCTTCTTTAATAAGAAATGGCTCATAAACCTCCTCAATAGTACCTGCCTGCTCTCCAACTACAGTAGCTATTGTTGTCAACCCAACTGGACCACCTTTAAATTTATCAATAATTGCAGATAAAATCCTATTATCCATATCATCCAAACCATTCTCATCAACATTTAATGCATTCAATGCATATTTTGTGATCTTGGAATCAATATTACCATCACCTTTAATTTGAGCAAAATCCCTAACCCTTCTTAAAAGGGCATTAGCTATCCTAGGAGTACCCCGCGATCTGCCAGCAATCTCTTTAGCTGCATTTGATGAGATGCTTAAATCAAGAATTGAAGATGAACGATTAATAATTTCTGAGAGCAGATCAGCTTCATAATATTCTAATCTCGAATTGATGCCAAAACGAGCCCTCAGAGGGGATGTCAACAAACCTGATCTAGTTGTAGCCCCTATCAAAGTAAACGGATTAAGTTTAATCTGAACAGTACGTGCATTTGGACCTGATTCAATCATGATATCAATCTGAAAATCTTCCATTGCAGAATACAAGTATTCTTCAATAATAGGATTTAATCTATGAATCTCATCAATAAATAAAACATCTCTTTCCTCAAGATTAGTTAGTAATCCAGCTAAATCTCCAGGTTTATCCAATACAGGTCCAGAAGATGTTTTGATATCTACACCTAACTCATTAGCTATAATATATGATAGCGTTGTTTTTCCTAGTCCTGGTGGGCCATGTAGAAGAACATGATCAAGGGATTCTTCTCTTTGCTTAGCAGCCTGAATAAAAATTTCTAGATTATCAACAATCTTTTCTTGACCCTTAAAATCAGCAAAATGTTTTGGTCTAAGAACCTGTTCAAATTCTCTCTCTTCATTAGTAAGATCATTAGCTTCAGGATTTAATTCATCACTCATATACACACAAAAATAACAAACTATAAGTAATATCTATAAAACTTAATAGATTAAAAAAAACAGAATACCTAGAAAAATTTTATGTATGAAGATGTTTACTTTCCTCAAGGAATGGGTGATGTTTTATGTCTAGAGAACGAGTAGTGAGGCTTCTAAATACCACTAATAAAAACAAGCCTAAAAACCCAAGTCCCATACCCAGTTCTGTAAAGCCTAGATGACCATGATCATGTAATGTTCCTGGCGCAAATAAAAGATATGAATTAATCCAATGACCAATTAAAATCACTATACACGCTACTATCAGGTAATTAGTGTTTCTTTTAGCATCTCTACTCATTAATACTATAGTTGGAATTACAAAATTAATAGCAACACTAAACCAAAACAAGAATCTATAATTAGACAATTCTATTCTCGCCATGAAATACGTTACCTCTTCTGGAATATTTGCATACCAAATTAACATAAACTGGGAGAACCACATATATGTCCAAACAATTGAAAATGCAAAAACCCATTTTCCTAAATCATGGATTATACTTTCATTTAAATCTTGTAGATAACCTTGTCTTCTTAAGAACAAACAGAATAATAAAATAGTAGTAAAACCAATAGTAGCCCATTCAGAGAAGATATACCATCCAAATAAAGTACTAAACCAATGAGTATCTATTGACATAATCCAATCCCAAGAAGCAGTTGATGAACTAACAGCAAAAAATACAATAAACCAAGCAGATACTGTAATCCCTTTATTATAAGCCTTTTTTCCTATTTCTCCTTCAAGATCTCCCTGAAGAGAAAGATCTCTAAGTCGTTTTGCACAATAAAGCCAAACAGCAATATATATCACAGATCTAACTAAAAAGAAAATTGGGTTTAGATATGCCTCTTTACCCGCAATTATTTTATCATAATGAGAATCATTAGGGTCCATAATTCCAGGAGCTAACCAATGATAAATATGATTCCAATGCATAAGAGCAGCTACAACAATAAAAAGCATAACAGCACATGCATAAGGAAGATATGTCATAATTGCCTCAGGAACTCTTTTAATTACTGTAGACCATCCTGCCTCAGCAACATGTTGTAAGGCAACAAAGAAGACTGCAAAAATTGAAATTCCTAGAAAGAAATAATTATTAAAAGCTAAGCTTGTCCATGCTGCATGAGCATCATTAGTAAATGCACAAATAGTAGAAATAAGTCCAATAACTATTAAGATGACTGATAATAAATGAGTAGATTTTGATATTTTATACATTGTTAAATAATTTATTCAGCATTATAGTTTTGTAACTCTTGAACATAGAGAACAATCTTCCATCTTTCATCTTCACTTAACTGAGAAGAATGTGGTCCCATAGCATTTAATCCATATGTTATAGCATGAAAAATATGTCCTGGTTTTAATTGATTCATTGGCACATTTGCTCTTCTAAGTAATTTTCCATCATTATAATGTGGAACCGCAGAATATATAGGATGAGTTATTGATCCTCCACCAGCACCAAATTCACCATGACAATGTTTGCAGAACATTGAATATAGCTTTTCCCCTTCTTCAAGGTTAATTTTATTATTTTCAACTGGATTTACAGCATTTTTTCCTGCATCTAGATATCCTTGTAATGAAGCATCATAATAGAAAGTAGATAAATAATTCCTTGCTATTGTTCCCTCAACTGGTTTTCTTGCATTCAGACTATCACTAAAAACAGTGTTCTGACCATATGTTTCTAAAGATGGAGAACGATACATATTAGGCATAAATTCATATCCTGGACCAGGATTTGAGCATGAACATATTAATGCAATAAAAGCTAAAATAAGTAGTCTATTCATCTTCTATTTCTTTTTCGTTAATTTCAGATGCTCCAGTAGATTTAAGTAATTCCTTAATCTCTGAATCACTACCTTGAACCACCAGTTCCATTAAAAACTTATCATCAGTCGTTCTAGGATCAGGACTTTTTGTAGTTGCCCCTGGATATAATTTATTTCTAAATAAATATGTTAGCGACAGTAAGTGTCCGGCAAACAACACGGTGCATTCAAAAAGAATTGGAACAAAAGAAGGTACATTTTGATAGAAAGTAAAACTTGGTTTACCTCCAATATTCATAGGCCAACTTTTTCCAATACCAGATATCATTATATAATAAAGTAATAATCCTCCAAAAGTAAGTCCCAAACAACCATAGATAAATGCAGTAATTGCCATTCGTGTTTCTTTTAACCCTAAAGCATGATCAAGACCATGAACAGGGAATGGACTGTAAACCTCTTGAATTTCAATTTCTTTAGACCTAAGCTCTTTAACAGACTCTAACAAAATCTCTTCATCATCAAAAATCGCATATAGTATTTTCTTATTCATGATTTCTTGTTTTATATTCAGAACCTGAAGATTTTAAAATTGTTTTTAACTCTGCCTGAGCAACAACAGGGAATGTTCTTGAGTACAGTAAAAATAAGACGAAAAAGAATCCAATGGTTCCAAGAAAAATTCCAATATCAACAAAAGATGGTGAGAACATTGTCCATGAAGATGGAAGGAAGTCTCGATGAAGTGAAGTAACAATAATTACAAAACGCTCAAACCACATTCCAATATTTACAAAAATAGACAGTATAAAAGTAGCAATAAAAGAGGTTCTAATTTTACGTATCCAATATAACTGAGGTATAACAACATTACATGACATCATAGAAACATATGCCCACCAATAAGGGCCAGTTGCTCTATTTAGAAAAGCATACTGCTCAAACTCTACACCAGAATACCAAGCCATAAAAAGCTCTGTAATGTACGCAGTACCAACCATAGAACCAGTAAATAAAATTATAATATTCATGTATTCAATATGCTTAATAGTTATGTATGCTTCCATATTTACCACTTTTCTCATAATAATAAGTAGTGTCTCTACCATTGCAAAACCTGAGAAAAGTGCTCCTAACACAAAATAAGGAGGGAAGATGGTTGTATGCCATCCAGGAATTACTGAAGTTGCAAAATCCATACTTACAATCGAATGTACAGAAAACACTAATGGAGTAGCTAGACCTGCAAGAACTAAAGATACTTCCTCAAATCTTTGCCAGTGTTTTGCTCTACCACTCCACCCAAAAGCTAGCAATGTATATAATTTCTTTTTCATAGGACTTATGGTCTTACTCATCCTATCTCTTATCATTGCAAAATCAGGAATCAATCCAATATACCAGAAAACAGTAGAGATAGTCAAATATGTTGAAATTGCAAATACATCCCAAAGAAGAGGAGAATTAAAATTCTGCCATAATGAACCAAAAGCATTAGGAATAGGAAAAACCCAATAAGCAAGCCATGGTCTACCCATATGTATTAAAGGAAAAAGCCCCGCCTGTATTACACCAAAAATAGTCATTGCTTCGGCAGATCTATTAATTCCCATTCTCCATTTTTGACGGAATAATAAAAGTACTGCAGAAATTAATGTTCCCGCATGCCCAATTCCAATCCACCAAACAAAATTTGTAATATCCCAAGCCCAATTAACAGTTTTATTTAATCCCCAAACACCTATACCAGTACCTATAGTATATGCAATACATCCAACACCCCATAAAAAAAGCGCCAATGCTAATCCAAATAATATCCACCAATATTTATTTGCCTTTCCCTCTACTGGCCTTGCGATATCTCTAGTTATATCGTGGTAAGTTTTTTTACCAAGAATTAATGGATCTCTAATTTCTGATTCTTTATGCATTATGATTTATTTCTAATCTTAGTTTGATAAAATACTGATGGTTTAACATTTAAATGATCTAATAAATCATATGCTCTTTCATCATTTCTTAAGCGCCAAACTTCACTATCTTTATTATTTGAATCTCCAAAAATAATAGCATTAGTAGAACAAGAAGAAGCACATACAGTTTGGGCATCAACATCTTTGATAGGCTGACCACTTTTCTTAGCATTGAGCTTCAGTTCTTGAATTTTCTGGATACACATACTACACTTCTCAATTACTCCTCTAGATCTTACAACAACATCAGGATTTAGAACCATTTTTCCTAAATCATCATTCATATGAAAATCAAACTTTTCATTCTCTGAATATTGGAACCAATTAAATCTTCTTACTTTATAAGGACAGTTATTAGCACAATATCTTGTTCCAATACATCTATTATAGGTCATCTGATTTAATCCCTCATTACTATGAGTTGTTGCGGCTACAGGGCATACAGTCTCACACGGAGCATGATTACAATGCATGCACATCACAGGCTGGAAGACTACTTCAGGGTTTTCTGAAGGAACTTCCATCTCACTGTACATGTCAATTGCAGATTTTTTTTCTTTCGCTGAAAGTTCTTTTGTCATATCAGAAGAAAAATAACGATCAATTCTCATCCAATGCATGTCTCTACTCTTTCTTACTTCTTCTTTTCCAACAACGGGCACATTATTTTCTGCTTGACAAGAAATAACACATTCTCCACAACCAATACAAGAAGTTAGATCAATTGAAAGATTCCAGAAATGTCCTGTTAATAGATCGTGCTCCTCATATAAAGAAACCTGATCAGAAGGAAGTTTCCCTTTATAAGTAGCATAGGTCTCTCTATGATTTCCAGATGAAGGATTTTTAATATAATCAGCTAATGAAGTTTCCTTAACAATATCTCTACCCATCATAGTATGATGAAGTTGAATAGAAGCAAATTCATATTCGCCTTCTACCCTAGTTATTGTAACGGATTTAGTATCTAAAAGAGGATATGCATTAAAGCCAACATTATTTCCAGCTTTACCCGCTTTAGTTCTTCCGTAACCTACTGCCATACCAACTGTTGAATGAGCTTGTCCAGGACTAATCATTACAGGTACATTTTTAATAACCATATTATCAACAGTTACATCAACAAGACTACCATTTAATGCCCCATTTGAAACATTCCAATTAGACAATCCTAATTCTTTTGCAGTAGAAGCAGAAATGGTTAAATAGTTATCCCAACACGCCCTAGTTATAGGATCTGGAAGTTCTTGTAACCATGGGTTATTCGATTGGGAACCATCTCCTAATGCTATGGTTTCATATATCTCAAGCTCTATGGTATTACTCTTTTTACTCTTAATAGATTGTGATTGATCAACAAATCTTTTAAGTTTTAATTTATTTTCTTTTAAATCAAAAAATCCATCATGGAGAGATTTATTCCAATTAACTCCTTTATTAATCCAAAATTCTTTAAAATATGAGAAATAATCTGATCTACTAGTCCAAACTAGAAGGCTCTCCTGAAATTGACGAGTATTAAATAAAGGAGAAATAGTTGGTTGCATTAAAGAATACTTGCCATACTTAGGATTTGCATCCCCCCAACTTTCTAAATTATGATGATCTGGACACACATAATCCATTAAACAGGCTGTTTCATCATTATACAAAGAAGTTGATATTTTTAAGCTAACATTCTTTAAAGCAGTGTTAAATTCTTTAGCCCTTGCTAGAGAATATGATGGATTCACATTATATGTAATTAACGCCTCAACATTACCCGCTTTCATATCATTAAGTAAGTTATCTAATTCTTGAGAATTACCTTGTTTTAAATTAGAGGGGCTATTAATTGATATAGTACTATTATAATTTCCTAACTTATGATTTATAGCGTTAACAAGTAACTGAACATTTTTGTCATTACTATTGCTAACAATAATAGACTTTGATGGATTAGCTTTCAAAGCTTTTACAATATTTGACAGCTTTTTATCATAACTTTTTCCATTCACAGCATCTAATAAACTGGAGATTAAATATCCTTGCTCAGATGGTCTTATAGGAATTCTTTTATCAGCATTCGCCCCAGTAAGAGACATATTTGTCTCAAGCTGATAATGCTTTGACATCTTCCCGGATTTTGGATTTCTTCCATTCACATAATCAGTAGCATACTCATTTTCCATCCAATTCGCAAGAAAATCTGCTCCAAAAGAAACAATCACATTTGCTTTATCAAAGCGATATGATGGTACTAATCTCACCCCAAATGAATCCATATTTGCATCTAAAATCCCATCATAAGGAGTGGAATCAATCATAACATGCTCTACATTATTATACTTTCTTGAGAAGTCTTTAATTAAACCTTCAATTGAAGGGCTAATAATAGTAGAAGTGAGTAGTGCAATTTTTCCATCAGTAATTGCTTCTAATTTTTCTTTTATTTCTAAATCTACAGTTCGCCAATCTGTTTCTTTACTATCTTTAAGAGGGTGCTTTAATCTTGCAGAATCATATAATGAAAGAACAGAAGCTTGAATACGAGAATTTGAGCATGTACTATTAGTTTCAATTTTAATTGGTCTTCCTTCCCTAGTCTTTACTAGGACACTTGCATAATCCCTCCCATCATAAATTGTAGATGCATAATAATTTGCTACACCAGGAATAATTTCATCTGGCTTAACTAAATATGGAATTGATTTAACAACAGGTGTTTCGCAGGCTGCTAAAGTAGCAGCAGCAGTACTAAAGCCTAAAAACTTTAAAAAATCTCTTCTACTACTACTAGTAGAAGAAAGATTTTCTTTATCTCCTAAAAACTCATCTACTGGTAATTCCTCAACAAATTCGTTTTGAGCAAGATTCTCAACTATTGAATCATTATTGAGTTGTGCAAGTCCTTTCCAGTATTTTTTAGTTGTCTTCATTTTTGTACTCTTAATCTTATATTAATAATGGCATTTTGCACATTCAATCCCACCTATTTTATCAACTGTTATCTTTTCACCCTTATACTTTTCTTTTAATTGGGTATGAAGCTCAGTATAATATTCATTCCCTTGCATAGCAACTTCTGTTGTTCTATGACATTCAACACACCAACCCATTGTTAACTCTGCATGCTGATAAACCACATCCATCTCTTCAATTGGTCCATGACATGTTTGGCACTCAATTTTTCCAGCAACAACATGCTGAGAATGATTAAAATATGCTAAATCAGGTAAGTTATGAATACGTACCCACTTAATAGGTTTTTGTTCATAGCCATCAATATATGTTCTAGTATCAGGATCAAATCCTATAGCATTATAAATCTTCGAGATCTCTGTAGTTCCTGTAATAGCTCCTTCATTTATATAAGTATGGCAATTCATACATACATTTGCAGACGGGATTCCTGAATGCTTACTATTTCTTGCAGATGAGTGACAATAATTACAATCAACTCCATTTTCTCCTGCATGAACTTTATGTGAAAATGCAATAGGCTGTTCAGGCTGATAGTGAGAATAAACTCCTACACCTATCATTGTATCAAATGAGAATTTCAACACCACAATTAAACAGGCTAAAGATGCAAAGACTACATTCCTGTTTTCAGCAACAAATAAATTATATTGATTTAAAAGAGTTTCAGGTATAGTTTCCGTTTCCTGACCTACACTCTCTTTTAATTTATTTTTTAGTGAAGTTAATAAATAAACAAGCATCAATAAAAACAATGCAATAAACATTAATTTTGTAGATGTCTTTATTCCTACATCTTCAGCTAGCATTAAATCACTAGCAACAATATCTTCTTGAATTGGAGGGTTTTTTAAGTATGCATAAAGCGCCTCAAAGTCTTCATCTTCAAAATAAAATGATGTCATCGCAACCTTATTCCACTGTTCATAAATTGCAATTGCATCAGGATCCCCAGAAGCTATAAAATCAGAAGAACTATTAATCCATTGCTTAAGCCATTCCTTTTTTCTTTTTTCGGCAACTCCTTCTAAGCCTGGACCAATAAGGGCATTTGTTCCTATACTATGACACGAAACACAATTTGTTTTGAAAATTTGTTCTCCTTTTTTTACAGCAAGAGAATCTACAGCTTCTTGAGAGAAAGAAACATTAAAGGAAGTAAAAAGAATAGCTAATGGTAAAACTAAATAGCTATATATTAATCTCATCATAAATCGCTCACCAAATTCAGGGCAAATGTAATTTTTTTTATCTAATAGAATATCAAAGAAAAGAATGAATTATAGCAATTTATAATCATTCTAAATAAGGGTGTTTTATTTTAATTACAATAAGTACAAAAACCTTATAGAATCAATATAAAGATCCAACTTCAATAACTTCTTTGACCTTGGGTACAGCATTTTTAATTGCAAGTTCAACTCCATTTTTTAAAGTCATCATACTAACATTACAAGACCCACATGCTCCTAACAATTTAACCCTAACTATATAATCATCCGTAACTTCAACCAAACTAATATCTCCGCCATCAGTTTTAAGATACGGTCTTATCTCGTCTAGAGCTCCTTCGATTTTATTTAGAATCCTTCTATTTGTAATCATAATATTTTTATTACGAACAACCTTTATTGTTAGTTATCTTAACAGCCTTAGTAGATGGAAGATTAAGATTTCTTTCATCAACAACCTTAACTACCTTTTTAGCTAAATTAATAAATGAATTTGATATTTCAGAATCTAACTGTAACACCGCAGGGCGACCAGCATCAGAAGCTTCTCTCAAAGACTGAACAATAGGAATTTGTGCAAGTAAATTTACATTTAATTGTTCTGACAAATTTTTAGCCCCATCCTTACCAAAGATGTAATATTTATTAGAAGGAGAATCAATTGGAGTAAAGAAAGACATATTCTCAATAATTCCAATTACAGGAACATCTATACTATCCATTTTAAACATATTTACTCCCTTTTTAGCATCGGCTAAAGCAATATTTTGAGGGGTACTCACAACAATAGCTCCAGTTAATGGAATGGACTGAACCAATGACAAATGGATATCTCCCGTGCCAGGGGGTAAGTCAACTATCAGATAATCTAATTCATCCCAGTGTGAATCCCAAATAAGTTGATTTAATGCCTTGGAGGCCATCGGCCCTCTCCATACAATAGCTTGGTCAGCCTGAGTAAACAAGCCCATAGACACCATCTTTACA
>Ga0206679_10004103_pt1 | contig 10977 bp, 11 predicted proteins | sample M110012015metaG_FD_155464 | JGI IMG/M metagenome (GOLD analysis project Ga0206679, IMG submission 155464) | Ammonia-oxidizing marine archaeal communities from Monterey Bay, California, United States - M1 100m 12015 | ecosystem: Environmental > Aquatic > Marine > Intertidal zone | place: USA... | reverse complement strand
ATGAAGTCCGTAATAACTTAAACCCTCTGCAGGAGATGTTGATTCATTTACCCATTCTTGAGTAATCACTTGAGTGTCTTCCCACATTCCGTTTCTTGCAAAAAGAAGCCCAAATCTTGCAAAGTCTCTAGATGTGGTATCTATACAGCAATAAGTCATGGTATTTCCTTCTTTGTCTGACCACCAGTCACCTGTCATATCAATAGTAGAAAAAAGATCTCTCTCTGCTAATTCTTTTACTGTCATACCTGTTGCGGTTTCAAGAATGCCAGATAAAATCATTGAATCTGAATTCGAGTAAAGAAATTCTGTTCCTCTTGTTTTTACAGCCAATCTATTTAAAGCAAAAAATAATTGGTCATCAACAGAAGAATAAATACTTAAACCTCCAACACTTTCGTCTTCTAAACCAGATCGCATTTCCAACAAATCTCTAATAGAGATTTCTGATCTAAGTTTAGGGCAATCTAGACTTAAACATACCACTTCATCACAATCCCAATCACTTAAGTATAAACAAGCTTTATCATCTACAGAGCTGATAAGTCCTTGATCAATAACCATACCTATCAGAGCACTAGTGAAGCTTTTCGCGGTGGACCAGCTTGTTGCCAGGCTAAATCTGTTTTTATCATCTGAATATTTCTCAGCCACAATTACACCATGTCTTATAACTACTACAGCTTGTGTATTTCTATTTTCTACAAAAGCATAATCTAGTGCTTGTTGTAGCTTGGAGTTGTCCATATTTGCCCTTGCTGGATCAGCTACTTGCCAAATACTTCCAGGCCAAGTATTCACATTAAAGTTTGGTAATTGAACTATAGGAGGTTCTTCAGAACTCGAGCTTCCTCCTCCGCCCCCACAATCTATTAAAATTAAAGAGCTAATAAATACGAGTAAAAAATTTTTAACAATTTTTTTCATGTAAACATCTTAAGATATTCAAATTAATAATAAGTTTAAATGAATATAAATATTTCTTCCTTTTAGATATTCATTTTAGAATGTGAGTGTAAAGATATGGCAAAAATAATGAAAGAGGACTCTGCACTAGGAGCCACTATTCAGGAAATAGACCTGAGAGAACCTTTAGATGAAAGTCTAACTGGTTTTATTGCTAAAGCCTTAGCTGAAAATGAAGTCATATTTTTTAGAAATCAAGATATTACTCCAGAACAACACAGAGCTTTTGCTTTAAACTTTGGTCAATTACAAAGTCATCCTGTTTATCCAACTATTGAAGGTTTTCCTGAAATAACTATCTTGGAAAATGATGAAAAGAATCCATCAAAAATAGAGAAATGGCATACGGACATGACCTTCAAAAAAATTCCACCCTTAGGGAGCATCCTGCTGGGAAAAATAATCCCAGAAAAAGGTGGCGATACGCTCTTCGCAAGTTTATCAGCTGCATACAGTGATTTACCTGAAGATTTGAAAAGGTCTTTAGAAAAAATGACTGCAATACATAGTTTTGAATATGGCTTTAAAGAAAGCTTGGCGGAACCGTATGGCAGAGAAAAACTAGCTCAAGCTTTAATAGATAATCCTCCGGTTGAGCACCCCGTAATCTGTACACATCCAGTAACTGGTAAAAAACTTATTTATGTTAACGGCCTGTTTACTTTAAAAATTAAATCCTTAACTGATTCGGAATCATCTGAATTACTTGATTTTCTTTGTGACCATATAAAAAAAGAGAAATATCAATGCAGATTTTCTTGGGAGATCAACTCCATCGCTTTTTGGGATAATCGATCAATTATTCATAAACCAGATAATGATTACTGGCCTCAATTAAGAAGAATGGAAAGAATAACAATAGATAACACAACACCTCCGCATTAATTCTTTCTCCTAAAGAAATCAACCCAACATTTAGCAATCATTTCATTATCAGGTACTTTATTTTTAAGATTTTCTACAGCTGCAAGATACACCTCATCCCCTAGCACCTCTTTCCTTATTGTAGCAACATCATGTACATATTCTGGCTTGAACTCAGGATGCCCTTGGTGTGAAAATATATGGTCACCCACACCGAACATAGCTATAGGTACTTTTTCAGTAGAAGCAATCAAAGTAGCATTATCAGGAAGCTTACTAACTTGGTCCTTGTGACTATGGAGCAGTGTAAATAAAGTAATATCTTCTTTTAGCCAGGGTATATCTTCTATTAAATCATAAGTTTGATTACCCACTGTCCAGCCAGACTCGGCTACTTTTGCTTCCCCGCCTAAAACTTGAGCTATTAACTGATGACCAAAACAGACACCAATTAAAGGCTTCTTGAGTTGATCAAGTTCTAGAACAAATCTTTTTAATCTTTTAATCCAATCAACTTCATCGTATACGCTAAATCTACTTCCAGTTATAAGGTAACCCTGACATTCTTCTATATCCTTGGGATAAATTCCTTCAACTACATCAAAGATTTCTAATTTAATAGTAGGGTCAACTTTATTAAAAATATATTTGTAAAAATCATCCATATCGCCATGTTTAGCTTTAAGCTCATCCATGACATGATCAGTTAGGAGAATACCTATTTTCATATTCTTTCTTTATTCAGAAGGCATGACTATAAACCAATAGACTGATATTCTTAATTCTTTTAAAGAGGAGAAGATAATGAGATCAGATTATGAATTTTTAACAACAGATATAAATGGTCATATCCTTGAGGTTACTATTAACAGACCTGATGTGATGAATGCCCTTCATCCCCCCTCTCATGCTGAATTTGATGAGGTATGGAATGAATTTGCACAAGATGATGCTCTTTGGGTTGGAATTGTAACGGGAGCTGGAGATAGAGCTTTTTCAGCAGGAAACGATCTTAAATATCAAGCATCCGGAGGGGATAGATCTGGTATGCCTTCTACAGGTTTTGCAGGTTTGACCAGTAGATTTGATTTAAATAAACCAATCATCGCTGCTGTAAATGGTGTTTCTATGGGTGGTGGTTTTGAAATAGCTTTAGCTTGTGACTTAATAATTGCTTCAGATAACGCTCGCTTTGCCCTCCCTGAACCAAAAGTAGGTCTCGCAGCTCTTGCTGGAGGAATGCAAAGATTACCAAGACAAATTGGCATGAAAAATGCTATGGGTATGATGCTCACAGGTAGGCATGTTGCGGCTCAAGAAGCTAAAGAATTAGGCATTGTTAATGAAGTGGTGACACAAGCTGATTTAATGGATACCGCAAGAAAGTGGGCTAAAGATATCGAAGCTTGTTCACCAATGTCTATAAGAGCTACCAAACAGGTTGCCTATCAAAGTTTGGACGAGTCAGACCTTGAAAAATCAATGCAAAATGGAAACTATTCTGCCGTAGGAGATTTGTTAAAGAGTGAAGACTTTGTTGAAGGCCCTGTTGCTTTTGCAGAAAAAAGAGCTCCTGAATGGAAAGGTCGATAATCAAAATAATTCTGATTCCTTTTCTGTCACTATTGATTGGAATAGTGGAATCAAATGATGATGTGAGTAACTTTGGCTTAATTGTACACGGAGGTGCCGGTTCTTTTTCAGGCCTTGATGAAGATACTCTCAATTCTTATAAAAGTGGTATTGATCAAGCCCTAGCTGCAGGATATGAAGTGCTTGAACAAGGAGGATCTAGTTTAGATGCAGTAACTACAGCAGTAATAACCTTAGAAGACCTTCCTTTGTTTAATGCTGGTAAGGGCTCTGTATACACAGAGATAGAAACACAAGAAATGGATTCTTCCATCATGGATGGACAAAGTGGGAAAGGAGGTGCTGTAGCTGGAGTAAGTAAGGTTAAAAACCCTATTGCTTTAGCTAGAAAGGTGATGGAAGAAACAGAACATGTAATGTTAATTGGAAAAGGTGCAGAAAAGTTTGCTAAAGAAGTAGGCGTGGTGCTTGTAGACCCTTCCTACTTTTATTCAGAAAAAAATTTAAATAGGGTAAGGAAAAGCAAAAAAGATAAAAAACTAGGCACAGTGGGTGCAGCAGCCTTAGATCAATATGGTAATTTATCAGCTGCAACCTCAACAGGTGGTAGAACTAATAAAATGACAGGAAGAGTTGGTGACTCCCCTATTCTTGGTGCTGGAACATGGGCCCAAAATGAACTATGTGCTGTTTCTGGTACCGGTCATGGAGAATATTTTATGCGTCTTCTAACAGCAGCTGATGTTTGTAAATTAATGGAATATTCTGGTCTTTCTCTTGAAGAAGCAAGTAATTCTGTAGTGCATAAGTTAACTGAATCAGGTGCAGAAGGAGGTATTATTTCCATAGATTCACATGGAAATATATCGGCAGTATTTAATACCAAAGCCATGGCCAGGGGTTATAAAACGAGAGAAATTTCTAAAACTATAAAAATTTATAAAGATAATTAAAGAATAAAGTTTTTTAAGTCTTAGCAAAGACTAGTTTTAATCAGGTATCATTTCTTCAAAACGTCCATGCAATCTTTGCATCCCGCTTATCCACCTATCTCTATCTGTTCCTTTTCTTTTAACGTATTCAAGAACTTCAGCGTGTGGAGTTACTAAGAACCTATCTTTTTCAATTGCATCCAATACATCTTCTGCTGCCTCTTCTGGTTCTATCATTCCATCTATTCCTGCTACGCCAGGTCCTCCAGCTGTCATTGCGGTTTTTACTGCCTGTGGACATAAACATGACACCCCAATTCCTTTGGAACCATAAGTAATTTTTAACCATTCAGCAAAACTAACAGCAGCAGCCTTGGTTACTGAATATCCTGCGGAGCCGATTTGAGTTAATAACCCTGCTGCTGAAGCTGTACTCATTAAATAACCCTCACCTCTATCAAGCATTTGAGGGAGAACATTTCTTGCAGCAAATATATGTGACATAACATTTACTTCCCATATATTTTGCCAGTCTTCGTTCTTAACATTCAAAAAGCCAGGCACTCCCCCAATTCCTGCATTTGAGCAAAATATATCTATCCCACCTGACAGTTCATTTGCTTTCTCAATGACTCTGATAATATCCGGTTCTTGACTCACATTGGCCTCAACTGCTATTCCATTAACGTCTTTTGCAGTTTCTTCAGCACCTTCAATATTCATATCCACAGCAACTACTGATTGAGCTCCTGCTTTATAAAAAGCTACTGATAAAGCTTTACCAATTCCACTGGCCGCACCTGTTACTACTACTCTTTTATCTTTTACTTGCATCTTTCCTTACCTTATTCCAAGCCTAATTCTTTTATTGCCTCTTCTCGCATTTGTTTTTTTGCAGTTTTCCCTGAAGCAATTCTTGGTAGTTCTTCTTCTTGAAACCACATATAGGAAGGTATCTTAAATTTAGCAATCTTCTCTTCCAAGAAAGAGGATATTTCTTCTTCGGTGGTTTTCTCTCCTGGATTTAAAGCTATTCGAGAAGCTAAACTCTCGCCCAAGCGCTCATCTGGTACTCCGAATACAGATGCCTCAGAAACTGCTGGATGCTCTGCTATTACTGCTTCTATCTCTAAGCAGGCTATATTTTCTCCGCCACGAATAACGATATCTTTAATTCTATCTTTAATAAAAAGAAAGCCATCTTCATCCACATAACCAACATCTCCGCTTCTAAACCAACCATCTGAACTTAAAGATTCTTTAGTTGCTTCTTCGTTTTTCCAATAGCACCTAAAATTTGAAGCAGATCTTATACAAACTTCTCCTTGATCCCCTGTAGCCTGCTCATTTCCCTCTTCATCTACTATTTTAATTTCATGGATTAGTGGCGTAGGGAAACCTGCTGTACTTGGTTTTGTATAAAGAAGCTTTCCGCTTGCATTAGTTCCTGCTGCATTGGTTTCCGTAAGTCCATACCCCACGCCAGCAACTTTAGTTGGGTGGTCTCTTTCTTGGGCTTTTATTTGTTCAGGTGGCCTTGCTGCACCACCACCATTTAACATGGCTAAACTAGAAACATCTATATCAGGATTTTCTATGGTTGCACGTAGAATATCCTCAGACATTGTTGGCACACCAGAGAAAGAAGACACCTTGTGTTTTTCAATTAATTCCAAAGCCCTTATTGGATCCCATTTATACATAAGAACAATTTTTGTTCCTGAAAGTAAAGAAAGAAGAAAATTTGAATGTGAACCAGTTACATGGAATAAGGGAACTGCTGCTAGGGTACATGGTTTTTCTGGTTGCGGAAAAGTTTGTGCATCACCATCTACCTCTAAACTAGAAGCAAGAGTTGCTAGAAAAGCCCATGAAACGGGTGTGTTGATAATTGATCTGTGGGTTGCAACAACTCCTTTTGGATAGCCGGTGCTACCTGAGGTATACATTATGCTGGCATCATCTTCAGGACTTATTTCAACTGCAGGGAAACTGTCATTTGATTCAACAATGTCATTAAAATTCTTACTATTAACATAGTTAGACGCATCACATCTAACGGCAATTCTTGGTATTTCTTCAGTAAAACCCTTTAATCTTTCAAGCCTTTCATCATCAGCTATAAATACTTTTGATTCACTGTGAGTTATTCCATAGTCCAGTTCTTCTCCTTGCCACCAAGAATTTAATGGGACTGCAAGAGCACCTATAGAAGTTACCGCCATATAGGTAAACATCCACTCAGGATAATTTCTCATTGAAAAGGCAACCGAATCCCCTTTTTTTATTCCGTACTCTTCTACAAGAACATGTGCCAAGCCCGCAGCTTTTCCAAGCACTTCTTGGTATGTGTAGGATTCATCTTCATATTCGAGAAAATTCCATTCGCCGTGTATTGTTGCGAACTGAAAATAATCTTGAAGAGTCTGAGGAGCACTTACAAAAACGTTGTACTCATTACCCCTAATGGTTTCTTTAGTTAACTCAAATAACCCTTCCTTCGTATGCTCTTCAGCAAGGGCTTCTCTATTCTCTTTCTTTAAAAAATCGTTTACATGCATAAGTTACTTCCCTGTAAAGTTTGGTTCCCTCTTTTCTATAAAATGAGCCACTCCTTCTTTAAAGTCTTCTGTATCAAAGCTGTCCACCATAGCTTTCATAGAACTTTCTAAATTTTCTTCGATGCTTTCTCTTTGAGCATTATAAATTTGTTCTTTCATTATCCTGACAGATCTAGGTGAAACACTTTTAGCTAATTCTTTAGCGTATTCAAACACTGAAGATTCAAACTCCTCTTCTGGGAAAGTTTTATTAACAATACCCATAGCTTCAGCTTCGTCCGCTGTGAACTTTCTGGAACTAAATAAAATATCATTGGCTCTGGCTATACCTACTAATCTAGGCAAGATCCAACCGACACCCCACTCAGCTATTAGGCCTCTTTTAGAAAAAGCACTAGAAAAAACTGCTCCTTCTTTTGCAAACCTAATATCACAATAAAGCGCCATAATGAAACCCACACCTGCAGCCGGTCCATTAATTGCGGCAATGACTGGTTTGGGTAAAGTTGGAAAATAGCTAAATCCACCGTCAAAGCCTTTCACATTATTGGCAGCATAATTTCTTTGCTCTGCTTCAACTTGTTCGCCTTGAGACTTTCCTTCACTAGTTGCTGCTAATCCATCCATATCTGCACCGGCACAAAATCCTCTTCCTGCTCCAGTAACGATAATTACTTTTACTTCATCGTCTTTACATGCATCGTCAAGTTTCTCTCTAAGTCCTGCTCTGATTTCGTCATTAACCGCATTAAGACGATCAGGTCGATTAAGAGTAACGGTAGCTACTCCTTCTTTTTTTTCAAATAATACTGCTTCGTTCATTTTTTCCTCCTAGGATGTTGACCCACCATCAATTACTAAAGTGTGTCCGTTAACAAAACTTCCAGCGCTAGAGGCTAGAAAAACAGCTGCACCGCCTATTTCATCAGGCTCCCCTATCCTTCTTAAGGGGCAAGTTGCAGTTGATTGTTTCAAAATATCAGGATTTTCCCAAAGTGCTTTTGCGAAATCTGTTCTGAATAAACCAGGCGCTATAGCATTTGTTCTTACGTTATGTGGACCGAATTCAATCGCCAGGTTTTTAACTAGCATTATGTCGGCAGCTTTTGATATATCGTAAGCTCCAAGTACCGAACTGCCTCTTAATCCACCGACCGAAGATACTATAATAATATTTCCATCTTTCCTCTCTATCATTTCTGGAAGTACCATATTACAAAGCAAATGATTACTTTTGATATTGTTATTCATGACCTTGTCAAAAGCCTCTTCTGGTATATCCAAAAGAGAGCCAAAGAAAGGATTAGTTGCAGCGTTACAGACTAAAATATCAACCTTGCCAAATTGATTCCTAGTTTCATCCACAAGCATTTGCATAGCTGCCTTGTCAGAAATATTACAAGGAATAACTATGGCTTCTCCATCTTTACCTTCACAGGCAGCGTTTATTTCTTTGGCTGTTTCTTCACAAACATCTACCTTTCGACTTGAGACTACTACCTTAGCTCCTTGTAAAGCCATCTGCATGGCAATGGATTTACCTATCCCTTTGGAAGAACCGGTAATGATGGCACTTTTTCCCGTTAAATCGAACATCTTTCCTCCTGTATGTTGAAAAAACAGTTTACCCTAGTTAAATAAAGTAAAGAATACCTTTTGGAGTTGCTTTCTTATTAGATGAGAACGGTCGAATCTGGCTCATTGATAACTTTATTTTCTATGTGGCCTAATTCAGAAATAGAAATTTTAATGGTATCCCCATTTTTAAGAAATTTTCCTTCAATCACTCCGACACCTCCCGGAGTACCGGTTAATATTAAATCTCCTGGCTCGAGGGTAAAGGCAGTTGATAGATGCTCGACTAAGTCAAAGCAATTAAAGATTAAATGCTTGGTATTGGAAGATTGTCTTTCTTCACCATTAACTTCAGTAATTAGATCTAAATTGTGAGGGTCACTGATTTCATCAGGAGTAACTATAGCCGGCCCAAAAGGACAATGTGTATCAAATGATTTACCGATGGTAAAAGTAGGTACTCTTAATTGCCAATCCCTGACGCTCAAGTCATTAGCTATGGTATAGCCCGCTATCACCTTGTGTGCTTTTTCCTTGGGTACATGCCTACACTTCTTGCCTATAACAAAAGTAAGCTCTCCTTCAAAATCTAACATTTCTGAAACTTTTGGATCATGGATATCTTGATAAGGTCCTGATGCTGACAATGACTGTTTATTGAATATCATTGGTACAACAGGAGCCTCCATCTCTCTTCCCGCTGCCCTTACTTCTTCTAAGTGGTCGGCATAATTTAAGCCGATAGCAATTATTTTAGGTGGACGAGAAATTGGTGCTAACAACTCAACATCTGATAAAGAAATCTTACTTTTAGGGTTTTTACACAAAGCTACAGCTTTATTTGCAGCGCGCTCTCCAGCCTCTAAAAAAGAGAGCATATCCGTTGGTAGAGAAGGATCATCCCCAAATGGAACAATTTCATCTAGTTCCAATGAACCTATGCCCTCATTATCATCTGATTTGTATGTAATTAATTTCATGCCAGCAATTATACTGGAGATTAAAATCTAGTCAGATTATTATGTTGAGTGAAATATCACCAATTTGTCATTGATACAGTTTTATGAAACTTGAATGGTCACACACAGTATTAAACATAAAAGACTCTGTAAAAATACTGGAGTTTTATACAAAAACACTTGGTTTTAACCTAAGTGATAGAGGTCCTTTAGCAGAAAATGGCCCTGAAATAATTTTTGTTAGTCAAGATTCCGACGAACATCACCAACTAGCTTTTATTGTTGAAAGAGAAGATATCGATAAACCTACTTCATTGAATCACCTTTCCTTTAGAGTGAAAACCTTTGATGAAGTATATGAAGTTAAAGAAAGGCTAGATTCTGCAGATGTCCAGTATTTGCCGTTGTGTCATGGCAATGCCCTCTCTCTTTATTTTAATGACCCTGAAGGAAATGGTATTGAAGTCTTTTTTGACACCCCTTGGGATGTAGCACAACCTCAAGGAGTTGTTTGGGACACAAACCTTACTGAGAAAGAAGCCTTAGAATGGGTAGAAAGAACTTTTAAAAATGAACCAACATTTGCAAAAAGAGACGAGAGCGCTAGAGAGTTCGTTAATCGCAAATAAAAAATAATTTAATCTATATAAATTTAATTTAAGTATAAATATAAAAGGCATATAGAGACTTAAGGAGAAAACATGCCTAAATCAGAAAAACCTGTAGCAATAATAACTGGAGGAAGTAGAGGTGTTGGTGAAGCTACAGCAAAACTACTGGCTTCCAAGGGGTGGAATGTAACTATTACATGTACCTCAACAATCGAGGATGCCAATGGAGTGGTTGATGATTGTAAAAAATTAGGTGTTGAGGGTCTTGTAGTTAAAGCAGATGTTTCTGATGACCAAGCATGTAGAGAAACTATTGAAGAAACGGTAGCTAAATGGGGTCGAATAGACTGCCTAGTCAATAATGCTGGTACCACCAAGTTTGTATTTGACCACTCGAACTTAGAAGGTTTAGACGCAGAAGATTTTCTTCACATATATAAAGTAAATGTAGTGGGACCATTTCAAATGGTTAGAGCCTGTAAAGAACATTTATTAAAAAGTGATAATCCTAGTGTAGTAAATATCTCTTCTATAGCTGGAATTAAAGGTATAGGAAGCTCAATGGCATATGCCTCTTCAAAAGGAGCTCTGAATACTATGACTAAATCCATGGCTAGAAATTTAGGTCCTATTCGAGTTAATGCCGTGTGTCCCGGATTTATTCAGGGAGAATGGTTAAAAAAAGGACTCGGAGATGATATCTACAATGCTTCTTTAAAGAATATAGAGAATAGCACTCCTCTTGGTTTAGCCGTTACTCCAGAACAGGTAGCGGACGTTATCTATAACTTTATAGATATCTCAAAAACTGTAACCGGTGAAACCTATCTTGTTGATGGTGGATATCATTTAACTATCTAATTTAAATGAAGATTTAATTATTTGATAAGTAAGTTTATTTACCTCTCCTCTATAT
>Ga0206679_10004101_pt1 | contig 10979 bp, 18 predicted proteins | sample M110012015metaG_FD_155464 | JGI IMG/M metagenome (GOLD analysis project Ga0206679, IMG submission 155464) | Ammonia-oxidizing marine archaeal communities from Monterey Bay, California, United States - M1 100m 12015 | ecosystem: Environmental > Aquatic > Marine > Intertidal zone | place: USA... | reverse complement strand
AAACTGCTTGGTACAGATGTTCCACTTGTTACTGTATGACCAGCAGCCTCTAATCTATTTTTCCATTTAATATGTGTGTTACCAAAGCTTTGATGTATAATTAAAACATCTTCAGCAATCACATTAAAACATAATAGTATAAGGCTAATTTTGAATAATAGTGATTTCACTTTCAGTTCCTCCTAGTTCAAAATCTAATAATTCAAAATCTCCTTGCTGTACATTCATTATATAACTATTTGCCTGCTCAAGTCTTAATTCAACTACACTACCACTTGCAGATTCCCTGTGCCAATACCATTCTGGGTCCTCGTCTAATATTGTTATTCCGGTTTTCTCATCTAAACCTAATGTTATTTCACCTAATGTTTTTTCCTTTTTAAGTTGATTGGCTAATTGTAAAGCTAACTGAGCATTTAATTGATCTAATACATTTGCTAAAAAGTTCTGTGATAAAAAATCTCTATCAAGTTGAGCTTGTTTCATTGCCTCTTCTTCATATAATTCTTTAATATAATCATCCATCGTTTTATCTAACTCATCAAACTTTAATAAATCAACATCAAGGGCTGTAGCAGTTTTCTTAAATTCTTCTTCTTGTTCTGCCACTTCAATTTCTCTTGGCTGTGATATAATTATTAGATTATTAATAAATTCTTCTTCTAAAGTCAAAACAACTGGTGGCAACGGCTTACTACTAATTGTATCTACTGTCGTTGCTTGAAAAGCTGTATTCATAATAACCTGACCGGCATCAGACTCAACTGTTATTTCACCAACAAAACAAAAACCATTTGAATCACACGATGGTAATAGAATAATAGTTGAAGAACCAATCTCGTCTATCGTCATCGTAAAGTCTGTACCACGAACACCAATCGTAGCGGTAGGTGTTTTTATTTGTACTGCGGTTGGACTTGTTTTTGCAATCTGACCTGAGGCATATCGTACTGTGCCTAGTGCTGCTTTAAGTGATAACGAACCTGTCTTTGTATTTGGGTCATAAACGAATTCATCAATGATTAACTTTGAGTGTTGGGTTACATCAACTCTTGTATCATCAATAAATCCAATAGCAACTTTACCCTTACCTGTTTTAACAGTATCATATTGAAATATATCTAAATCTTTTTCAGCGTTTTCAGTTTCACCATCTGTTCTTTCAATACCAGCACTACCTTCGGTCTTAATAACATCACCGATTACACCAGCACCAAATGATGAAACTGTTAAACACCATAATATAATAAAGAGTCTCACATTAATCCCTTTGGATTATATCTACATTAGCCGAAGCACCATTTACTGTTAAGGTTAATATATCACCACTTCCACCAGTTTGTAATATAACATAATCTGCACTAGCACCGTCATGATGTAATGAAAGAGTACTTGCATTATCTTGGTCAATATCAGCAGTGAAAGCCGAGCCAGCAGCATCTATATGAACTGTACCACTACTTGTTTGTTCTATACTAACATTTGCTGAAGCACCATTCACATCTAAGTTAATTGTACCTGTGCTTGTTTGGTCAATATCATATGTACCACCAGCACCTGCTAAACCAGATGAAGTCTGCCCAAGGATTGTTCCATCTGTATTGAATACTGCATGACCTGATTGAAGAAGATTAATTGTCTTAACTGCAGATGAAGTACTTCCAGTAGATGTTATTGTTGCTGAGCCACCCGCTGTTTGAGTAATATCAATATTTTGTGAATCACCTGTTGTTGTCACAGTTGCTATGTTGTCATAAGAACCAGATTGAACAATATCAACATCAGCTGTGATACCAGTTTGGGTCATAATTAAAGTATGACCATTAACATCTCCATTGTCATCAATGTTAATTAAATAGTTATTTGTATCGCCATCAATTGTTAATCTTAATATTGCGCTTGTACCATCAATTGTAGCTGCAACAACAGTACTATCCGTACCTGAGGCACCAACAATATCAATATCGGCATTATCACCAGACTTTGAAGAAGTAAGACCCACATCTATATCGATGTCTTGTGAGTTACCTGCAAAAGTGATTACAGCATTAACATCATCACAACCTGAAGTAGCTCCTGCGCTATCACAATTGAAATCAATGTTGTTACTATTACCTGTGGTACTCCATGTACCAACAAAGTTATCACCTTCAATATCAAATGTGATTATATTACTATCACCAACTTGATCGATATTAAAGTTCGTTGCAGAACCACTAACGGTAGATGCAGTTGTACTATTACCGATCATGTTTCCATTACCGTCTTGTAATACATCAAATACTAATGAAGCACCTGCCTGTGTTACATAAATCTTATTTGTTGCCATCACTGACATACTCATCAAAAACATTACAAAGAAACTGAAAATTTTCAAGTTACTCTCCCTGTTTATCCTGAATAGGATGTTTTGCCCATTCATCTAAAGGTATTTCAGGAATTTCTGGTACCACTTCAACTGGTTTTGCCCATTCCCAAAGACCTAGCTCTTTACCTTCATATAGCATTTGCAAGACTGCATATTCAATAGCTGTACGAATCGCATAATTTACCGGTTCGTTAGCTGCATTACCAGATTCTATCTCTAATGCTCGTGTACCCAAATCTAAAAATCTAAATACATCTGCACCATTACTGGTACTCGCAATTGTTTTCGTTGATGACACAGTTAATAGGATTTCTCCTGTCTGTACCCCAACGAGTCTTAGTGAAACTGTTACTTGGTCTGTTCTGTATTCCTCTCCTACACCTAATCCTAAATATCTAGCACCTGCTCCACCGCTTGTTGTATTTGTATCATACCCAACAATACCACCTTCTAATATTAGTCCAGCAAATAACATAGGTGCCAAAGCATCTGTTGCATCTGAACCATCATATAATTCTCTTGTACTTCTAATTAATTGTCGTTCTTTAACTACATTATCTAAACTCGCTCTTTCGACAACTGTAAACCAACCACCATGATTAACTGCCATTAATGCTTGTATAACCCAAACATCAGCTCCTTGCGAAACTGCGGTTGATAATCCAACCTGCTTCCTCTGTCCTGTGACATCAGGAAATTTATATACAGCAACCGTAATCTTTACTGGATTGCCTTCACCATCAGTTGGTGTATTTATTAACTCAGGCATATCTTGTAACAATACTTTTGTTGGTGTACCTTGTACAAATGGCATCTCACCTTGTATTGCTTCATGCTTCTGATTCATTCCACATGCTCCCACCAAACAAGATAATAATGCTACCGCCAAATATTCCATATTCATAATTTACCTAAAATTTAAAGTCTCCAATTGGTACAATCAATTCTGTTATACCACCAGCTGCATCAATTACAGTTAACGTAATTGTTTCTGCTGTATCATCTCTCACCCATTTAACAATTGAGCCATCTGGTAAAGTTGCTTGTCCATCTTCTGGACATTCTTCATCATCTGGTATTTCAGCATCAGATGGAGTACAATTAGTACCAAACATATTATCAACCATTTGCTTTGATAAGTTTGCAAAGATACGACTCTCAACATTCGTTACAAACTTAGCAAGGGTTGTATTTGCTGCTGCCCTAGCTTCAGCTTTTTCTGCAGCAGTCTTAGCATCTGCTACTCCCTCTTCTCTATTAAATTCTATTTGCGCAATAGATAACGCATGTGTTGACCAACCTACACCGCTGAAAGAAGGATTCTTATAGCCAAAGGTTAACTCACTAGCCTGGCAGATCGTCGTCAGTATTATAGTAGCTATTATCGCTATTACTTTTTTCACGTTTTTCTCTCTCCTGTAATATCATATCTAATTTAGCATTAAGCCTAATCAAATCATTATCTAACATTCTTACTCTATCAATTAAAGCAATTAAAGTCATATGGCTATCACCTATAACTGGGTCCACCTTTGTTGATACCCATGTCCATATAAAATATATGAAGTAGGCCATTGCAAATGCAGCAATAATAGGAAACCCATAATCGCTAATCATTGAACCAATCGTGGTTCCTTGTTCTACTACTACTTCATCCATAATTAATTCTTTCCCATTCCTACTGCACTACCTGTTAAAATCGCACCAAAGGCCAGATGAAATAATCCGCCACCCATTAAAGTGAAAGGATCGTGTTGGCCAGTTAATTTCTTCATCAATTCCATTTGAACTAATACATGCTCGGTTGAATTTATTATTTCCATAAACTGCTCAATATTGGGTCTATTCAGCCCATACCACACAGGTACGAATAGAAAATCATAAAAACAAATTAAAAGGTACACAGACAAGGCAGCCCATCGCCACGTCATTGTACTCTTTTCAATGTCTGATAACATTAGCAGACAGCTTCTTGACACATTTGTACACTAACACCCCATACCATTAGTGCGACAAATATGACTAAGCCTAAGCCAATCCATATCCATTTATTATTCATTAATCTCTCCTTGCATCAGTTTTACCATCCGCTCTTGCTATTCTATCTGTGTCTGGTCTTATTCCAAATGCCTGACACATCTTTACATCAATGCGGATTAGCTCACTGTTCATAGTTTTAACCCTATTGTCAAGAGCTTGAGCGAACATTCTTTGTTGTTTAATGTCATCTAATACACCATCTAAGATAAAATTAAGCGTTAAATATACAAAATAACCTGCCGCTCCTGCCCCTACAATAGGGAAACCTACTTCTGCTACTAAATCTAAGTACTCCACAATCAATTCTCCAATCTATCCATAGCTATATTTATAATTAAACCCCTTTTAAAGGCCATAAATTATAAATAGAATATAGCACTAATAGCGTAGAATTAAAAATGAGTTTACTAATTACAGATGAATGTATCAATTGCGATGTTTGTGTGCCGGAATGTCCTAATGAAGCAATATATTTTGGTGGAGATTATAAAATTGGACATCCAAAATTTAGTGAGATTTATGTTATAGACGGAGATTTATGCACTGAATGTGTTGGTCATTTTGACACTCCTCAATGTGTAGAAGTTTGTCCGGTAGATGTATGTCTACCTGATCCTGATAGGGTTGAGACTGAAGAAGTCCTATTGGCTAAAATTAATCACGATTTAGTACGGAAATACCGCTAAATCTATTTTTAAGGAGAAACAATCATGGAAGAGGGTCCAAGTAAGACTTACCCAGCACCAGATTTAGAAAATTTAGAAGATGTAATAAAGCACGACAAATTTATGAGAGAAGTATATAAGAAAGAATTAGGAAAAGATTTTGAATCCTTAAAGGATGGAGTATGTACAGGTTATGTACAAGGAGAATTAGATGTTTGAAGATAGACTATGGATTTATACTAGTATTGCAGGAGCATTATTAGGTGCAGCCTTTTTAGCATATATTAAAGATACACGTGTAGGGCTATGGGCTTATGGTAAAGTTGATGCGACGGTAGATTATTTTAGGGATAAGTATGGTTGGACTTGGTTGAACCAAGATGAAGATGCTTGGAAGAAGGTTAATCCAAAGATTGCTGCAAAGATTGAATCATTGGAAGAACGTTTAAACAATTTAGAAGATAAGTGTTAAAATGGACTCTTGGTTACATAGAAAGTATCGGTCAAGAAGTGTTAGTGTTAACACTTATAATTTAATTAAAATTAGAGAGGAGAGTAATATGGGAAGTAATTTAGGGTTAATAGGAATTGGCTTAGTTGCATTATTTGCTACATCAATGATTAAGTTTGTTGCAATTGCTGCAATAGCTTGGGGTGCATGGAAAGCATATCAGGATTGGGGAGCAATGTAATGTCAATTAATGAAATGAGTTTAAAGGAGCGAAGTTTACTCTTTGCTGAACTCGCAAGAGATGCATACAATGATGAAAAGGTTGTTAGACAAATTGCGAAGGAACATGGTTTTACTAAAACAAAATTTTATGATATAGGTGGAGCTCAAGCATATAGGTTTGAGTCAAAGACAGATGTTATAGTTGCTTGTAGAGGCACAGAACCTACAGAATTTAATGATTTAAGAGCAGATCTTAAAGCATTTCCAGTCAAATCAGAAACAGTAAGTAGAGTACATCGTGGCTTTAAGAATGAAGTTGATGAACTTTGGCCTCAAGTATCTGTTGATATAATCAAAGTAAAGAAATCATTATGGTTCTGTGGACATAGCTTAGGTGCTGCAATGGCTACTATTATGGCTAGTAGATGTGCTCTTAATTATGATTTTCCAGAAGTTGAATGTTTATTTACATACGGTTCACCACGAGTTGGTTGGCCAACATATGTTAAATCATTAAAGATATGTCATTATAGATGGCAAAATAATAATGATATAGTAACAAGAGTACCATTAAGGCTTATGAATTATAGACATGATGGAACATTAATGTATATTGGATATGATGGAACAGTTCATGAGAAAAAGATGGGTATGTGGGCTAAGTTCTCAGATCGTATGAAAGGTATGTGGGGTGGACTAAAATCATTCAAAGTTGATAACTTTTCTGACCATGCAATGACCGAATATATTAAACATATTGAAAATTGGTAGATGTATAAATACATTCATAGATACTTAATTTCGGGATAAAATGGACACAGATACAAAACTTCTCGAGATTGAATCGAGATTAGAAAGAATGCATAATGCATTGCAAAGGCAAGAAACAGAATTACAATCTTGGCGAGAGCGGAGTGTAAGGATTCCTAATTGGATTAGGAATGGTGGTATAGCATTAATGATGGCAGTATTTGCACAATCGATGGCTGCAGTATGGTGGGCATCGAAAGTAGAGAATACTCAAGTTAACATTATGAATGATGTTAAAGTAAATACAGAATATCGAATGCAAAGCTCACAGAGATATCAAGAAATTATGATAGAACTAACAAAACTCCAAGTAATGATGGAGTCATTAATTAACGAAAAGGATCGAGAAAAATGAAAACCTTAAAACAAATTAGAGAAGCATCAGGCGGGAAGGAAGCCTATCAAAAATTCTTCAATACTATGCTTAAAAAATTCGGCGTAGACTCTCCATCAGAATTAGAAGGTAAAAAGAAAAAAGAATTCTTTGATGCTATCGATAAAGGTTGGGATGGTGATAATGAACCAGCTGAATCAGTTAAAGAAGCAAGTAAGCTTAGAGCTGGTAAAGGTAAAGTCAAAATTGATGTAGATATTACAACTCCTGATAATTATATGGATAATGGTGGTGATAAAGCATATGCTAAAGATATGAAGAAGAAATATAAAATCACCGTTAAACATGGTAGAGCAGGCCAAGCAGATGTTAGTGGTAATAAAGCTGATATTTTAAAATGGTTAGCAAGTGATGATTATTATATGGATGACCAGGATATTGAAGATTTATTCCCAGAAGTTTTAGAAACATATGATGACCCAGATAATTTAGACCCGGATTCAACTCTTAACCCTGATGAAGTTCCACTTGCAAAGAAAGCAAAGGAAATAATCACATCAGAAAGCAAGGATTTTAGTCAAGCTCAGGAAGTTACTGAAAAAGATACTTTAGCTGAGCGTGGTAAAGAACCAAGATTATCATCTGCGCATAAAAACCAAATTCATAAGATTGCTAGGAAGCATTCTGGTGATATGGAAAGAGCTATAAAAGAAATCGAGAAGATGAAAATTTGGGCAGGCCAAGGTATTAAAGATAATTCATATGTAATGGACGTCCTTAGACAACATAACGAATCAAATGAAATAACTGAAAGGTTAAAACCTGGTAAAGGTAACGATTCAGTTGGTACTGATGTTGATTGGGATAATGTTGGTGATGAAAAGAAATGGATTAAGCAAGCAAAGTCAAAGTTTAAAGTCACTATTAAAAAAGATGTAGGTAAATATCATTCAGGAGCAGAGATTTCTGGTAAAAAAGCTGACATTATAAAATTCTTACAAGGGCCAATGTATGGTGGTGTAGATGATAGAGATATTGAAGATATGTGGCCTTCCCTTGTAGAAGCTGTTGATGTTGATGGTCGTTTACTTGGATTTAAGGCTGCAACTCGTAGAGCTGAAGGCCAAAAGCAAAAAGGTAGAGTCATTGTAGATAGACGTACAAGAGGTTATAGAGAAGCTAAACTACGTAGTGAAAAATACAGACTTAAGCAAGAAGCTAAACGTAAAGCAGAGGAATTTGCTAAAAGATATCCTAAAATAGATTATGCTGAAGCTTCAAGAGAAGAAATGGATGAAACTATGAAGAAGATTCAGAAAAACTTTGAACTACCAGAGACTGCAGCAAACGCTGTTGCAAGTGGTGGTGTTGATATGGCACCTAATGCTGGTAAGAAAAAGAAAGATAAATTTAAGGTTGTAAAACACGCTAACTATTAAAATGATACATTTTAAAGAATTTGTAGACCAATACAATGAAGGTACATGGCATCTTCCTAGTGATAAGAAAGTTGCAATGAAGTTTAAAAAACTAATGAGTAAACCAATTACGCTAGGTAAAAATGGTGGAGATGCTATTGATTCAATAGAACCCTTTATTGGTGATGATTCATTGTATGACGATCTTGGTGATGCTGGTAAGAAAAACCCTAAAGGGGATGCTCGTAAAATCATTACGAAGCATATGAAGGTATTAAATATTAATCCAAAGACATTTCATTGGGCTGGTCAAGAATCAATTGATGAAGTAAGTCCTGCTCAAAGACGTGCTAGGAAACAAGCTTATTTAATAAAGACTATGAAAAAATATGGCGATGCCGCTAAGATGGGTATCGATGCCAAAGATGTTAATCAACGAAGGAATACGCCTACTAGGAAGAAATCATAGGCCAGGAGTTTTAATTATGGCTCTGCAAACAATACCCCAACTAAATACAATAAATAAACTAGCAATACCATCTAGTGATAGTACTAGTGCGTACTATACTAAAAATAATTTAAAAGAACAGCAAGGGTCATATTTGACTGAAGCTACTATGATAGTGTATGATGAAATATTAAGATACCAAAGAGGTGTTAAATTCACTCATGGATTAGATGAAGCTGCAATAGCTGCATTTGATTTTGATGCATTTGCAGGTAATGTAAAATGGTTAATGGATGAATTAGTAGGAGTAGAATCTGATTGGAAAAAAGATGCATCACCAGGAATTGAAGGCAATACTGCTTATGGTTATGTACAATTTACTGAGGCGAGTGTTGCAACGGCTGTAGAGCGATATAGTTATCATATTAGAAAATTTAATTCTCGTTCTATTTTAAGTAGAAGAGATTGGCAACCACGTGGATATATTAATAGTGACAAATTAATAGGTGGTACTAAAATGCATTTGCCTGATTGGCTTTGGGATTTGAAGAATAAAACTCAACCTGAAGAAATTTTAGGTGTAACAATTGGTGGTGGATATGACCATAAAAATGATTTAGATGCATTAACATATGACCAGGTAGTAGCTTTAGCATTTGTTCACCTTCATGGTAAGAATTCTAAAGATTATAACTTTGTACAGTTAGCTAAAGGAGATGTAGCAGCTGCAAAAGAAATATATAAAAATAATCATCATATGGCATCTGGTGGTATTGGAGTAAAAAATATATTAGAAACTTTATCTGCAAAACAAAAAAATTCAATATATTTTGCTATAAAGAGAATATATGAACCAATGTATGGAAGGGGTAGCAGTTCAACACAGCTTGATGATGAAAGATATTTTAATTATTTAAAAGGATATGTTGGTTCATTCTTTTATAAAGAATATAATTGGTGGAATCCTGATGATGATTTAGGTTGGGGTGAATTTATTCTTATAAATGGTGGTAATGCATTATATCAAGTTTTTGATATGATATTTGAGGGTGAAACTGTTACAGAAGCATTTAAAGATTTAATTCAACAAGGTAAAGGTACATTCCATGCTGCTTTAAATAAAAAAGATATTAGAGATGAATTAAAAACAAAGACAATTAAACTTCAATTATATGATGATGATAATTCGGAAGGCCCAATAGTTTGGGTTGGTTTTGATAAAACTGGAGAGGTAGTTGTCTGGGAACAAGAAGATGGTAATATAACAAAAATTGTTGATACTGACATCGCAACTCAAACTAGAATTGATAAATTCTTCCAAATACATTAAAAGAAATCCACTTTTATATAAATAAGTACTATATAAAGAGGAAATGATATGGCTAAACCAACTACAAGATCTACATTACAAGACCATTGCTTAAGAGCTTTAGGTGCTCCAGTTATTGAAATTAACGTAGACGAAGACCAAATTGAAGATCGTACAGATGATGCATTACAATTCTATCAAGAATTTCATTCTGATGCAGTTGTTCGCGATTATTTAAAACATCAACTTACTGCAACTGATATAACTAATAGTTATATTACGGTTAGTGATAATATTACATCAGTAATGAGAATGTTAAGAGGTGGTCAATCATCAGGTGATTCATTATTTGATATGGGTTATCATATGAGATTAAACGATGTATTCATGATTCAAGGTGCTGCAGCACAAATTCAAACATACGAACAAAGACTTCAAAACTTATCTTTAATTGAGTTTAGCTTAAATAATGTTGAGCATATAAGATTTAGTAGACATATGAATAGAGTTCATATGGATGAAGGCTTTGGCGATTTAGAAGCAGGAGATTATATTGTATTAGAAGTTAATACTATTTTAGCACCAGATACTTATACAGATGTGTATAATGATTTATATTTAAAGAAATACCTTACAGCATTGATTAAAAGGCAATGGGGTGCAAACATGATGAAGTTTGACGGCTTCCAACTCCCAGGTGGTATAACAATGAATGGCAGACAAATGTTTGAAGATGCCATTGAAGAAATTAGGGAATTAGAAGAAGAATGTAGATTGAGCTGGGCAATGCCAGACAACTTTTTAATGGGGTAATGAATGGCAACTAGTGTATATTTTAGCGGCGCAGTAAAATCCGAACAAGATTTGTATGAAGACCTTGTTACTGAGTCCATTAAAATATTTGGACAAGATGT
>Ga0206679_10004097_pt1 | contig 10993 bp, 10 predicted proteins | sample M110012015metaG_FD_155464 | JGI IMG/M metagenome (GOLD analysis project Ga0206679, IMG submission 155464) | Ammonia-oxidizing marine archaeal communities from Monterey Bay, California, United States - M1 100m 12015 | ecosystem: Environmental > Aquatic > Marine > Intertidal zone | place: USA... | reverse complement strand
ACCATCGATTGGCTTAAGCTCAGCTACTTCTTCGGACCCTATAGTAACATTGTCAAATACTGGAACAGCCAACATTTCTCAGATGTATACGGTATCTACATCATTAGCTACTAGTCCTGGAGTGTGTCCTTCGACAGATTCAGTTTTGGTTACTGTATTCCCAAATCATGAGAGCCTCATAAATGCTGATATTTGTCAAAACGAAACCTATTTATTCGGAGGACAGCTGTTATCATCTTCTGGTTCTTATATAGATTCAATTCAATCTCAATATGGGTGTGATTCGGTTGTGACCCTTAATCTATCTGTTGATTCTATTTATTATGATACATTGAATGTTTTTATATGTGAAAACGATAGCTATCTCTTAGGCGTGCAAAATTTAACAAACAGCGGTATGTATACCGAGGTGTTTCAGTCCGTTAATGGTTGTGATTCTTCCGTTTCAGTTAATCTTACTGTACATCCATTACCTGTTCTTTTCTGTTCAGACACCCTTATTTGCCTTGGTGATACTGCCAACCTCTTGCCAATGGGAGCAGAATCTTATGAATGGTTACCGATAATTGGAAATGTTGAGGCAAATGGGGTTTTAATTTGTTCACCTAATATTAATACAACACTTCAATTAAATGGCATTGATAGTAATACTTGTGAATCATCTATTGATGTAAACGTATTGATTCAGGAATTACCTCAAATTGAATTGATTACTTCCTCCTTTGAATTATGTATCGGAGATATTGTCCAACTTGCTGTAACAGGTGGTTCTAATTATTTATGGACTTCACCGGTATTCACAGAAAACAATATTCAGCAACAAACGCTTGAGCCTGATAGCTCTGTTAGTATATATGTAAGTGGATATGATGATTTGGGATGTGAGAATATTGATAGTTTGAGCATAGTTGTTTTTGAGCTTCCCAATTTACTTGTAACTCCAGCTCAAAGTATTTGTCTAGGAGAATCTGTACTTATATCGGTTTCTGGTGCTCAGTCGTATAGCTGGCTCCCCGTAGGCGAGGGTAGCGAATTTCAATTTTCTCCAAATGAATCTGTTGACATTTGGATTACTGGAACAGATGCCAACACCTGTTCTGACTCTGTACAAACCTCTGTTATTGTTCATCCAAATCCTGAAGCGAATTTTACTGCAGATCCAATGTTGACCACTAGCGATATTCCCCATATTACTTTTGAAAACACCTCCATTGGAGGAGAGACTTATATTTTAGGTACTGGAGATGGATTTTATTATGATTTTTTCGATGCTGAAATTGAACATTCATACCCTTATTCAGAAGGCAATTATGCTGTTGAGCTTTACGTTGAAAACGAATTTGGATGTACAGATTCTATTCAGGTTTTAATACAGATTAAAGGAGCAGAAATTTATTATGTTCCAAACACGTTTACACCTGATGGAGATGAACATAATAATACATTTCAGGCTGTTTTTACCAGTGGTTTTGATCCTGCCCAATTTGAAATGACGATCTACAATAGATGGGGCGAGGAATTAATAAGATTAGTTGATTCCAATGAATATTGGGATGGCACTTATGAAGGAAAGAAGTGTTCAGAGGGAATCTATATTTGGAAAATAAATTTTGTCATTCCAGACACGAACGAATCAAAAACGATTTCGGGACATTTGAATTTACTTCGCTAATTCCTTTTTTGCATCTTCCATAAACTGAAAAAAAACAGCTTCAATTTCCTTCTTTCTTTTGGTGTAAATTAACGGAGCCATATGTAATAAGTTATCGAAGGAAATTCTTTTAGAAACCCCCATGCAAACCTTATCTAAACCGTATTGAGTAGGGTAGTGGTTGATCCAGCGATATGTTCTTAATCGATCCATGAATACAGAAAAATTAGTACCAAGTTCGTCTTCAAGTATTGAGCGGTAATTATAAAATTCTTCTAAAAAAATTTCAAATGGTTTTTCATGATACTGATCCCAATGAATGGCAAGTAAATGATCAAAGTATAAGTCTATGGCAACACCTGCGACTTTGGGTAAATCCTTATATAAATTTAGCCTGAGCTCTTTGACAGAAGGATGATTGTCAATGTAAGAATCGATTTTTCGATGCAAAAGAATTCCTTCTTGAATTTTAACTGAATAATTGAGGTATTTTTTTCCTTTAACCGAATCACCAAAAAGATTGGCAATCATTAGGTCGTAGTCATTATGTGAAAAATAGAGATGCCCGAGGAAATTCATACTTGTTTCCTCATACGGTTATTTAATATTCATCTTCATTAAAGAGGAAATCCTCACGTGAAGGGTAATCAGGCCAAATTTCTTCGATGTTCTCATAAATTTCTCCTTCATCTTCTAAATCTTGAAGGTTTTCAGCCACCTCCATAGGCGCTCCTGTTCGAATCGCGAAATCAATAAGTTCATCCTTTGATGCCGGCCATGGCGCATCTTCAAGGTAAGAGGCTAATTCTAAAGTCCAATACATCGGTACAACATTATTTGATTATTCGGCAAAAGTATACTTTATTTCAAATTATCCAAATAAAAATCGAATTTTGTTCTATTTTTTTTTGATTGGTTATAATTTTGGATCCCATGGCGTTTCCTCAATGTTCAATTCTTTTGCCATCATTCTTCCCAATGTAAAAAGGTAATCACTAAGCCGATTGAAATAAGACAGGATCACTGGATCTACCTCTGAGTGTTCTGAAAGCATTACGATACATCGTTCAGCTCTTCTGCAAATGGTTCGTGTAATATGACAATTTGAAACGATTTGATGCCCACCTGGAAGAACAAAAGACTTCATTTCAGGAAGAGTGGAGTCCATTTTGTCAATCCATTTCTCAAGATTTACTATGTCGTTACTCTTAATTAAAGGAATTTTCATTTTTGAACCATTATCTGATACAGCCAATAATGATCCAGCGGTAAAAAGGCGGTCTTGAATTTCAATTAATTGAGTATTATATTCCTGTTTGCCGATTAAATCCCTAAGGAGACCAATAAAGGCATTTAACTCATCAACAGTTCCGTATGCATTAATCTTTAGATCATTTTTTGAAACTCTTGTTCCACCAATAAGACCGGTTTTACCTTTGTCACCTTTTTTTGTGTAAATCTTCATATTTCTACTTTATCAAGTGCTTGCTGAATATCCCAAATTAAATCTTGTTCGTTTTCCACGCCTACAGAGATTCTGATTAATTTTTCCGTAATTGATAATTCTTTTCTATGCGTAGGATCAACGCCCGCATGTGTCATGGTGGCTGGATGTTCTACTAATGATTCCGTACCACCAAGACTTACTGCCAATTTAATTAATTTTAATGAGTCGATAAATTTGAAGGCTTCTTTCTCTCCTCCCTTAATGTCAAAAGAAAGCATTGCTCCAGGAGAGTCATACTGTTTATTGTAAATTTTATGAGCTTCCGTATTTTCTTTTATTAGACCCAAATAATAGACTTTTTCGACCTTTTCATGCTCTTCAAGATAAGATGCCACCTTTTGTGCATTTCGGGCTTGCTGTTCCATTCTTATTTTTAATGTTTCCAGGCTTCTCATTAGTAACCATCCAGTGTGAGGAGCAGCCATGTTTCCAAGAAAAGTCCTCAGTACTTTCACTCTTGAAATTACCTCATTTGATCCGCAGCACGCTCCAGCAATCACATCACTGTGTCCGCCAATGTATTTGGTAGCAGAGTAAAGTGCAAAGTCAGCACCATGTTGTAATGGATGCTGCCAAAGAGGCCCCATATAGGTATTGTCGACAGCTAAATACACTTTTTCATCTAAAGATGAATACAAATCCGCTATAGACTTACACATTTCTATATCAATCAATGCATTTGTTGGGTTTGCTGGGGTTTCTATGAATATCATAGAAAGTTTATTCGCTAAACCTGAATTCTTTAATCGCTTAAGAATGTCCTCTTTTGTATCATTTGGGGTAAAAGCAATTGTATGTATCCCTATTTTATTTAGAAAATCATTAATAAAATGATCTGTACCTCCATACAATGGAGAGCTATACAGTAATACATCTCCAGGCTTTAAAAACTCTAAAAGCACTGTTGAAATGGCTGCCATTCCACTTTCAAATACGGCACAGTCATCAGCCTTGTCCCATAGCTTTAGTCTTGTTTCAAGTATTTCTAAATCGGGATTATTGATTCTGCTGTAGATTAACCCAACCTCTTCATTATTTTCTTTTTCTCTTAAACCATATGCCACCTCAAAGAAGGCTTTTCCTTCTTGTGCATTTTTAAATACAAAAGTGGAGGTTTGAAATATGGGAGATTTTATGGATCCTTCTGAAAGTTCAGGTTTAAATCCATACGACATCATCAGACTTTCTGGTTTGAATTTGTGGTCTTTGCTCATAATTTAATTTGAAGTGATTTTGAATTAAGGTTTTTGAGCTTTATAATTTTATGAATCACCTCATCAACAAGTTTGTCGGGGCAAGATGCTCCAGAGGTAATGGCAATTCGAAGGTTGTTCTTAGCAGGTAAAAAAGTGTGGTTTAAAATTCTTTTTTTATTGAGAATATCAAAGGAATAAACTTGGTTTTCATCTAATATTTCATTTTCATTTCTTATAAAGAAAGTATCGAATTTCTTTTCTAAAAGCTCAACCAAATGTGTGGTATTTGAGCTGTTATACCCTCCAACAACCACAGCAATGTCAACCGACTCGTTTAAAAGGCCATAGGTCGCAGATTGATTGTCATTAGTGGCATAGCAAAGCGTGTCTCTTGTGTCGGCCATATGGTCTTTGATTTTAAGTTCACCATACCTTTTAATCATTACTGTCCTTAAATAGTCTGTTATATCTTGAGTCTCGGTGGCAAGCATAGTCGTTTGATTGACAACTCCAATCTTACTCAAGTGTATTTCGGGATTAAAATCTACAGAATAATTTCCTTCGAATATTTTATAGAATTCGTGCATTTCTCTATTGCCAGAAATAAATTCTCCCAGTACCTTGGCTTCATTTATATCTTTAATTACTATAGATGGTGAGTTTTTAGAGCTGTGTGAAAATGTAGCCCGTGTTTCCTCATGTTTAACTTTCCCATGTATGACAATTGTATGCTCTGAATCTCCGAGCTTTGCAGATCTATTCCAAACCTTTTCAACAAATGGACAGGTAGTATTATAGGTGTCAATCTCAATGCCTTTTTGTTTTAGCTTTTCTTCTATTTCAACAGTTGTTCCAAACGCAGGAATTATTACAATGTCTTCTGATGTCAATTCTTCAAAGGGAATCAATTGTTTTCCGTAAGTGTCTTGTAAAAACTTTAATCCATGGGATTCTAAATCTTCATTTACATCAGGATTATGAATCATTTGACTCAACAAGAAAATACGCTTATCGGGATTCTCTTTGATGGCTTTGTAGCTTTTTTCAATGGCATTTTCTACCCCATAACAAAAACCAAAGTGTCTTGCAATTAAAAAAGTCATATCACCAACTTTAATTTGTGTCGGTTCAAAATCTTTTTTTCTAGGGTCCTCAAGTTTCCTTTTTTTCTTTATCTCGCCAATGAGAGATGAGCGATAGAAAGGGGGGACATCAAATTGTTTCATCTGTTTAAAAACAACTAATTAAAAACTATTGTTCTTTTATTTTGGCACAAAGTTAGAAAAGCTTTTTGTTTAAGAAGAATTCTTTATAAAATCAAAAAAGCCCCGAAGGGCTTTTTATTAAATTTGGATACGTTTTGATTTGTCATATTTGATTCTAAAGTCGAAGTCAAACGTTTTGGATTCTTTGGGTTTAAGTTTTATGTCCCATTCTATCATTCCCGTTCTTTCCGTTCTTTTTGCCTTTCCAATATTGATTTTGTCAATTTCAATATCTTGGTTCGTTGTGATTGGAATTTGGTCCTGAATCACCAGCTCAATATTACTAGATTTTAGATTTTTTACCTCTATTGTATAAGCTAAAGATTTTTCAATTTTATCTCCAATTACTTTTTCTTTACATTTTGAAGAAAGTAGTCTTCGTTTTATTTGAATGTTAGGATCTTTACCAAGTGAAAGATGTAAAGTATCATTCATATTTGTAGGATCAATATATGTTTCTCCAATATATGATCCATCAAAAAAGATGTTGGCTTTTGACGGAATTAATTGTAATTCATCTACTTTAAGCATTTGCGCGACCAAATAGACATTTTGGTCGATTTTTGGAACACTATAGTACTTGAAATTTGTTTGCAATTCGGAATTCTGTACTAAAACCATATGTTTTTGACCATTGGAGGCAATATTGTACGGTAAATCTATTTTAAACTCAGCTGAGATCAATTGTTGTACAACATTTGTAAATTGATTCGCACTCATTGCTGGAATATCCTCTTCAACATCATCCATGTAATAAAAGCCTTTATTCATAATGGCTTCCGTAGGAGCAGCATTTAAATTGTATACATCTTTGTGACTTTTTGATTTTTTTGCGCTTTCATATTCCTTTTTATACTCAATATAGCTCAAATACCAAGGATTTAACTCAGGCTTTGTTTTATTTGCATACGGATTATTGGTAGAAATATTTAGTTTGATTTTTTTCCAGTCAAGACCTGTGTTTTGGTATACTTCAGCTTTATAATTCATAAATATTTTACCTTGAGTCGATTCACTTCTAATATCATATAATGGAGTCCAACCTGCTCCTGATGCCAAATATGAAAATGATATATTTCCGGATGTTGGTGCGTTGGCTGATAAAGTAACTGTAATCCTAGGTATGGGTTTATTGTTGTTGTTTTGATTACCAATACTTCCTAAATGATTTTTTAGACGGTTTAATCTATCTTTCATTCTTTTGTCAATGCGCGTTTTGGCATTTTTCGTTTTTTTCAATGAGCTTAGCTTTTTATTGAGCTGATTCATTTTAAAAGTATAAAGCTCTAAAGCTTCTTTTAAAAGAACAATTGAATCATTTACCTTTCCTTGACTTCTCATTACACCATTGTTTTTAAGAATATTTCTTGCTTCAGTGTATACATTGATTTCATCTTGAATATCGCTAATGTCATAGGACAAATAAAGAAGAGAGTCCGTTAATTTTAATATTTGAGCTCTAACTTTCTTGACTTCATCAGCCGTTTCCTCGTTGGAGAGTTTAGGATAATAGACACTGTATTTACTATCTAAAATAATCACCTTTCCTGTAGCACTCACCTGAATAGTTTTGGGATCAATGTTTCCACTTACACCTTCAATTATAATTTCGTTTATCCCGTTTGTGGCAGAATAATATGCTTTTGATCGAAGCTGAACCCCATTTGTATATACAGTTGCTTCAGTTAGCGAAGCTTTTCTAATCTTTTTGTCATCTGCAAAAAGTACGTTTGATGCCATGAGCATCACAATTAAGAAGATTGAATTTTTCATATTATTTATTTTTTAGGGCATACACCTACATTATTAATTGGTTCATCCCCTCGAACTTTTTGTTTGATAGATTGTTTTGATTTTATGTCTGAAATGATAGTTTCCGTTAAGAAATTAAAGAAATCATTTAAAGGTTTTAAAGCCTTGGAAGATGTGTCGTTTTCGGTATACAAAAATGATGTTTTTGGTTTTTTAGGTCCGAATGGAGCAGGGAAGAGTACCTCCCTTCGGTGTATGCTGTCGTTAATAGAAGCAGATGATGGTCACATTGAAATCTTTGGAAAGTCCTTGCGTAAAAACAGGTTTGAGGTATTGTCCAATATTGGATCAATCATCGAAAAGCCAGATTTTTATAAATATCTATCCGCGTTTAAAAACCTTGAGATAATGGCCCGTATATCAGGGCGACAAGTTTCTAAATCTGAAATTGAGGACATTATTCATTTTGTAGGACTTGAGGGTCGGGAAAAGTCGAAGTTTAAAACGTATTCTCACGGAATGAAACAGCGTCTTGGAATAGCGCAAGCTTTGATGCATAATCCTGAACTCATAATATTAGATGAACCAACCACGGGATTAGATCCTCAAGGTATTGTTGACATTCGCGAGCTTATTATCAAGCTTAGTAAAGAGCAGGGTAAAACGGTTATTTTGTCGTCTCATCAGCTTTCTGAAATAGAAATGATTGCGAATAGGATGGTGATCATAAATAAAGGAAAATCAATTATTGAAGGAGAGGTTAATGAACTACTCAATAGCAGCCAGATGATGGTGAAGTTTTCGTCTGACGATCCTAAAAAGTTTTGCAGTATCCTGACAAAAGAATTTTCTGACATTGCTGATTTGAAAGTGACTGATTCGGAAATTGAATTTGAGATCAATCGCGAAAACATCCCTGAAATTAATTCTTTAATGGTAGGACAGAATATTAACATTTCAGGAATTGAACAAAAAAGAAAGCTTGAAGACTATTTTATAAAAATGATACAAAACGAAAAATAGTGCTATTAAAAAATACACATAACGAACTTATAAAAATTTTAGCCAAGCCTAGGAGCTACATTGGGTTTATCGCCCTTACCGTATTAATCGGTGTCATTTTATTGGCAATGAAAGCCGACGGAGAAAATTTCATATCTTTTGTAACTGCCTCATTTGAGCAAACTTTAAGCTTTAATGGTTTGATACTAAATGGCAATCTCATCGCATTCATCATTCTTCAGATGTTAATTATTCATGTTCCTTTACTCGTAGCTCTTGTTACAGGAGATTTGGTTTCAGGCGAAGCTGCCATGGGCACCCTGCGAATGATGGGTACTAAACCCATTAGTAGAAATAGTTTTTTATTGTCGAAATTTCTTGCAGGAGCAATTTATACGTTTTTTCTAACCTTGTGGCTCGCCTTTTTGTCATTAATTGTAGGACAATTTATGTTTGGTACTGGAGACTTAATTGTTTTAAATAGTGATGGACTTGTCATTATTCCCGAATATGATATCATGTGGCGCTATGGTTTGGCTTTTTGTTTGGCTTATTTATCTCTACTTTCTATAGCAACTATGTCTATTTGTTTCTCTGTCTTTTCTGACAATTCAATTGGTCCGATTGTGAGTACAATGGCTGTGATTATATTATTTACAATTATCGGCTCTCTAGACGTCTCAACCTTTGATTACATTCAACCCTTTCTAATTACAACCCATATGGCTTCTTGGCGCAGTCTATTCGAGATTCCTGTACCTTACGATGCCATTATGGACAGCATAATCATACTTTTTGTACATATAATAGGATTCACCTTGTTGGCGTTATGGTGGTTCAATAAAAAGGACATAAACACATAATATGAAATATATTCTCATTTTAATAATTGGTTTATTTAGTGGTGCCTATACTGCTCAAAATTCTGCTCAAGATTTATTAAATAAAGTGGTGGAAAAAACCAGTTTAGTCAATGACTATTCAGCGTCAGTGTTGATAAAACCAGATGTCCCTATGATTAAATCTTTGCCAGTTAAAGCCAAGATTTATTTTAAGAAAAAAGACAAGTTTAAAGTGGTCTCAAAGAGTATTGCCATTCTTCCAAAACAAGGGTTTACAGACGTTAATGTCTTCTTGTCAAACCCTAAAAACTATATGGTTGTTGAAGCAGGTGCAAAAGTCATTAATAATACAACGACAAGACTTCTTACTGTTATTGCAAATGAAAGTTCAAGTGAAATTATTTTAGCGAAGTTGTATGTTCATCCTAAGCATTATGTAATATTAGAATCTGAGATCACGACCCGAAGTAGTGGAACAGTTAAAGTCAACTATAAGTATTCGAGTCAACTGTCGTATGGGCTTCCTTCTCAAATCAAATTCACGGTTGATGTAAAAGAATTTAAAATGCCGAAGAGCTTTTCGTCAAATCCTCACAAAGTAGGTTCATCAAAAAAAAGCAATCGAAAAACAGGCACGATTGTTCTTGACATCACGAATTATTTAGTGAACAAAGGGGTTTCTGATTCTATATTTCAAAACTAAGAAAGAATCACTCCTAAGATTTTATCGCAATTTTAATGGATTGATTACATTTGTTTCTCAAAACGAAATATGAAATTACTTGATAATAAAATTGTTATAATTACCGGTGCATCAAGAGGTATTGGTAAATCCATAGCGGAAGAATGCGTTCAACAAGGCGCGACCGTTATTTTTACATACCTGTCTTCAAAAGAAAAAGCAGAAGCTTTAGAGAAAGAGCTGTCAGCTAATGGTGGTAAAGTAAAAGGTTTTAGATCAGATGCGTCTCAGTTTGATGAAGCTCAAAAACTGGTTGATGATGTAGTGGCGGAATACGGTACTATTGATGTGCTCGTTAATAATGCGGGTATCACAAGAGACACACTTTTAATGAGAATGTCTGAAGAACAATGGGATGAAGTAATAAATACGAATTTAAAGTCTGCATTTAACTTAACTAAAGCGGTTCAGAGACCTATGCTTAAAGCAAGAAAAGGTTCTATCGTCAATATGTCATCCGTTGTTGGTGTTAAAGGAAATGCGGGCCAAGCAAATTATGCGGCTTCCAAAGCAGGGTTAATAGGATTCACAAAATCTGTTGCTGCAGAACTTGGGTCTCGAAATATAAGGTGTAATGCAATAGCGCCAGGATTCATTGAAACTGAGATGACTGAAGCATTGGATCAAAAGGTTGTGGAAGAATGGAGAAATGGAATTCCATTAAAGAGAGGAGGTAGTCCTATTGACGTAGCGAATGCAACTGTTTTCTTGGCGTCTGATATGTCTGCATATGTAACGGGACAAACACTTCATGTTTGTGGAGGAATGTTAATGTAAGACCATGAATATACGTCCAAGGAGAAATAGAAAAAATGCAGCCATACGCGATATGGTTCAAGAAACCCATTTAGGTGTAGAGCACCTCATATATCCTGTTTTTTTAAAAGACGGAAAAAATATTAAAGAGGAAATCCCTTCTCTTCCAAATATTCATAGATGGTCTGTTGACCTTTTATTGTCGGAAATAGAATCCTGTTTAAAGCTGGGTATAAGGGTTTTCGATATTTTTCCAGCTGTAGCTGATGAGCTAAAGGAT
>Ga0206679_10004090_pt1 | contig 11003 bp, 10 predicted proteins | sample M110012015metaG_FD_155464 | JGI IMG/M metagenome (GOLD analysis project Ga0206679, IMG submission 155464) | Ammonia-oxidizing marine archaeal communities from Monterey Bay, California, United States - M1 100m 12015 | ecosystem: Environmental > Aquatic > Marine > Intertidal zone | place: USA... | reverse complement strand
TGAGGATATACAGGCTGCTTGCGGTCAATTATCAGGTCTTGTTAATAACTTAGCTAAGAAATCTTTAAGACAGAAACTCAAAAGACCATTGAATTAGGATGAAATGAAGGAATCTACTATAAATAAAGCAAGCAATGAACCATTAGCTAGTGTTGGTTCTTTGCTCAAAGAGGCTAGAGAAAAAAGAAAATTATCTCTAGAGGATGCAGCTGCAAAACTTTTCTCAGATCCTGACATTCTAGAAGATCTTGAAAATAATATTTTTGAGAAACTTGGAGGAAATGTTTTTATTAAAGGTTATATTAGAAATTATTCAAAACTATTGGATTTAGATTCAACTGAATTAATTGATTTACTAGCCAATCAGTTAGAATTAGAGGAAGAAAAAATTGTATTACCTAAAATTACAGAACATCTGGTTGCTTTAAGAATCATTGCTATAGTAAGTTTGATCTTGTTGTTAGTCACTATTTTAGGAATGTATGTTTCTCATAACTAAATTAATCGTATAAAAATAAGGAGTAAAAAATGTCAGAAGATTCAAATTCAAAAACAGTTGAGCATCTGGTTGCTTTAAGGATTATAGCCGGAGTAAGTCTGGTTTTATTGCTAGTCACTATTGTAGGAATGCTAGTTTCGCATAATTAATTTTATTCAAAAAATTTACGGAAATTATATTGAGTGAAAAAGTAAAATCAATTAGGGGAATGCAGGCTCTTTTGCCTGAGATACTTGAGAAGTGGCAAGCAATTGAACAAATTGTAAAGGGTGTTTTTAATGCCTATGCATTCAAAGAGATACGAACTCCTGTTGTCGAGAGGAGTGAGTTATTTCAAAGAACTATCGGAGAAAATACCGATGTAGTTTCCAAGGAAATGTATTCATTTAAAGATCGTAAAGATCAGTCTCTCTCTTTGAGACCCGAAGCGACTGCTGGTATTATTAGAGCAGGAATAGAACACAGTCTCTTCTATAATCAAACTCAAAAATTATGGTCTATGGGTCCTATGTACCGATATGAAAGACCTCAAAAAGGGAGATATCGTCAATTTCATCAAATCAATATGGAAGCTTTTGGCTTTTCTGGTCCAGAAATTGATGCTGAAATTATTTTAATGACAGCAAGAATTTGGAAATTATTAAAAGTAGATAATCTACAACTCGAAATTAATTCACTAGGAACGCCTGTTTCTAGAAACAAATATAGAGCAGAGTTACAACACTATTTTTTAGAACATAGAGCGATTCTTGATGAAGATTCATTAGTTAGGTTAGAGAAAAACCCTATGAGGATATTGGATAGTAAAAATCCTGATCTCCAATCGATTATTGAAACAGCCCCAAAAATGTTGGATTTTCTTGACGCTGAATCAAGTGAACATTTTGAAAAATTAAAGGAGACTTTAACTTCCAATGGTATTCAATTTGTTTTGAATGATAAATTGGTGAGAGGTTTGGATTATTATACTAAAACAGTTTTTGAATGGACTACTGATCAATTAGGCTCTCAAGCTACCGTTTGTGGAGGCGGCCGATACGATGGTTTGGTTAAAGAGTTGGGAGGACAAGATATTCCTGCAATAGGATGTGCAATAGGGGTGGAACGTTTGACTGAATTAGTTGCAGTATCCGATGAAAACCCTCAGAATAAGCAACCCAAAATCTATATTGTGGCTGTAGGAAAGGATGCAGAGAATCGTGCATTAATTTTATCTGAGAAAATTAGAGATCTGGGACATGGAATTAGTGTGGCTATGAATATGGATGGCGGTAGTTTTAAGCAGCAATTTAAAAGAGCTGATAAATCTGGATCAGATTTGGCATTGATTATAGGTGAGGAAGAAATAGAATCAGGGACTGTAGCCATAAAATCAATGAAAACAGATCAAGAACAAAAAAGGGTTGATGAAGCTAAGCTTATGGATGAAATTAAACAGTATTTATAATTTTAGGTATAAGAAATGGAAAATAATTTAACAGATCAGCAACAAGCAGAAATAGTTAAAAAATGGCTCAAAGATAATGGAATATCTATTGTAGCTTTTATTGCTATTGGTATTGGTGGTTCTCTTGGTTTTCAGTCTTTCCAAGGCAATCAATTAAAAAAATCTGAGAATGCATCAAGACTCTTTTCAGAAATAGAATTTTCAGTCAAGCAGCAGCGTCTTTCTCAAGCGCAAACATTATTACAAGAAATGGATAATAATTTCGCTAATACCCCTTATCAAGACCAAAGTCATTTTGCGATGGCGAAACTCTATATGGATTCATTGGATTATGATAATGCGATTGTGCAATTGGAGTTTTTATTGGAGAATTCCTCCGATAATTCACTTAAACATATAGCAAGATTGAGAATATCTCGAATTTTAATTGAGCAAAGTAAATTGACTGAAGCTATGGAATTATTGATGTCTGTCAATGAAATATCACAACCATACCAATCAAACTATGAGTCGATTAAGGCAGATATTTATGCTCTTCAGGGCGACATTGATAATGCTCAAAAATCGTATCAAAAAGCTCTTGAAATGATGAGTCCTGGAAACTTTGAATATGATTTTGTGAAAATGAAAGCCAGTGAAATTGGATTGGATGAAAACAATGATTTGGCAGATGAATCATGACTAAAGCTTTTTCTGCATCTAAAACCATCGCTATTATTGCAATTGCAATGATTCAGGGGTGCTCTTATTTTGGTGATGATGATGAAGACATTTCATTGTTACCTGCAGAACTTATTGAGTTTCAAGAAAGTATAAGGGTAAAGAAACAATGGAAAGCATCGATTGGTAAAAGTCACGAAGACCTAGGTATTCGATTGAGCCCCAGTACTGATGGAAAGGTTATTTATGTTGCTAGTTTTGATGGTAATGTGACAGCTTTAAATGCTAAAAATGGTAGAAAACTTTGGAAGAATAATTTCGATTTAGCGTTTACATCAGGCCCTACATATAAAGATGGGATTCTTATTTTGGGAACTAGTAATGGGGAATTAATTACTGTTGATTCATTAACTGGAGACTTGATATGGTCTATTAATGTCAGCAGTGAAATACTCGCACCTGCATCCATTAAGGATAATCAAATATTCATTAGAACTGTGGATGGTAATTTAACGGCTGTATCATTAGTAAATGGGGAAACATTGTGGACCGTCAATCATAAAGTACCTAAATTAAGTCTTAGGGGTACGACAGGACCTGTCAATTTTTCAAATGCAGTTTTGAGTGGTTTTGATGATGGTAAGGTTAGCGCCTACGATGTAAACGATGGCATGCTTTTATGGGAAACAATGTTGACACCTCCCGGAGGACGAACAGAAATTGAAAAAATTACAGACATTGATGCGCCTTTAGTTATTCAAGGCAATGAAGTATATGCAGGAAGTTATCAAGGAGCATTGGGAGGCATGGCTTTAGAATCTGGTAATCTCATTTGGTTGATAGAGGCCTCCATTTATTCTGGTATAGCCACCGATGATGAAGATATCTATGTATCGCAAGCAGATGGTTCTGTGATGGCTCTGTCACGTTTTACAGGTCGTGAATTATGGAAGAAAGAGAATTTATTAAATCGATATCCTTCTGCACCAGCCATACTAGACAATTCATTAATCATTGGTGATTTAGAAGGTTATGTACATTGGCTGGATAAGAAAACAGGAGAAACCCAACAAAGAATTAGTGTTGGATCCTCAAAGATTACATCAACTCCTTTAATATTAGATCGAACTATCTATGTTTTGACTGACGGTGGGGATTTAATTTCCATTCTTACTCTTTCCAATAGTTCCTAAGATGTGGAGGTTGAATAATGCTTCCAGTTATAGCAATAGTTGGCCGACCCAATGTCGGAAAATCAACACTTTTTAATCGTCTCTCAGGTACAAAAGATGCGTTAGTAGCAGATTTTGAAGGTCTGACTAGAGATCGTATTTATGGTTATCTAAGCAACGATAGATTTCAATCCATTTTGATTGATACCGGTGGTTTGGTTCATGATCATGGCGATTTATCCAATGTAATACAAGAGCAAACATTACTTGCGATACAAGAATCAGATTTGATTTTATTTGTCGTTGACGGAAGAGAAGGATTGGTAAGTAATGACTTAGAAATTGCCAGAACTTTAAGAAAAGAAAATAAGCCTATTATTGTTGTTATCAATAAAACAGAAGGCTTGCCTGAAGATTCAATTGATACTGATTTTCTCAAATTTGGTTTTAGAGAAATAATGAAAGTCTCAGCTATTCGTGGTGATCAATGCGACGCATTGACAAAAAAAATAGCCTGTTTTCTAGATGAAGCTTTTGAAGAGAATGAACTGCTTGAACTACCAGATGAAACTACCTCAATTGCTTTGATTGGAAGACCTAATGTCGGTAAATCAACTTTTATCAATAGTTTAATAAGAGAAAATCGTTTACTGACTCAAAATAAACCAGGAACCACTCGTGACAGCATATATGTTGATTTTAAATATAAAAATAGAGAGTTAGTTTTAATTGATACAGCAGGCATTAGACGAAGAAAGAATATCAATTTGGATATTGAAAAATTTAGTATTGTTAAGGCATTACAGGCAGTTGAATTATCAGATTCTGTCATTGTGCTGATTGATGGATTAGAAGGAATCACTGATCAGGATCTTTCTTTGATTGGTTTGGTTCTTAAAAATGAAAGAGCACTAACCATTGCAGTGAATAAACTTGATGCTTTAACAGATGAACAGATAGAAAATATAGAAAGACAAATCAGGCGTAAATTAAAATTTGTTAATTTTGTGGACATTAATAATGTGTCTGCATTAACTAAAGAGAACATAACTCTCGTGCTCAAATCAGCGATTGATGCTGCTGATATTTCACTGAAAACAATACCCACATCCCAACTGTCTAAGCTAATAGAAGATATGGTTGAATCGGATCCACCGCCATACAATCAAGGCAGAAGAATAAAATTAAAGTATGCTCATCAAGCTGGAAGTCAACCGCCTATGTTTATCATCTATGGCACACAGACTAAAAAGTTGAGAGCTAATTATAAAAAATTTATTGAAAATAGAATTAGAAACTATTTTTCATTTTGGGGAACTCCCATACGATTGATATTCAAAGACAGTTCAAACCCCTATGCTGAGAAGAAAAATAAACTGAGTTTTAGGCAGTGGAAGAAAAGAAAAAGAATCATTCGCCTTAGAAAAAAGAAAAAGTGACTACTTAGTATTCTTTTTCAAATGCGATACTTTTGATTCAAAAAAGCCATCATTCAGTTGAGTTTGAACGACAGAGCCAATGGATAGATCATTAATACTCTTAATGCCTTTCTTTGTTTCGGGTTCACTGACAAATGCATAACCTCTTGATAAAGCATTAAGAGGAGAGGCACCATCAAGTTTTGCTAATGCGATGGAAAGGTTTTGTTCTTTGTTTCTTTTATTGAATTCAATCGAATTGAATAGATTATTTTTAATATTGTCCAATTGATTGTGTAAATCATGGATACCCTTTAGTGGGTTCATAACTTGCACTTGATTCAATTTTTGGTTCAAATCATTCTTCAATTTTTCAAAGTAATTTTTCGAAATAAAATTCATATTATGAGACAGTTGATCCAGACGCTGATTGAATTGTTGCAACTGGCTGGCTGGGTGTTTTTGTTGCAAAATAGAGTCTTTTTGGGTCAGTTTATTTTTTATATCAAGCAGAGAATAACTAATGGATTGGTGCATTTGTTTGTTTAAATCTTTGAGGTTTTCAATCACCTCTTGTTTTTTCGGAAGCACAATCTCTGCTGCAGCTGTTGGTGTTGGTGCCCTATAGTCAGAAACCATATCAGCTATAGTGAAATCAGTCTCATGACCAATGCCTGAAATAATAGGAATGGATGAATTATAAATCTCTCTAGCAACACTTTCCTCATTGAAGCACCAAAGGTCCTCCAATGAACCTCCTCCTCGAGCGAGTATCAATACATGGCATTCCAATCGTTGATTAGCAATGTTAATAGCATTGCAAATTTGTTGGGTCGCAGATTGCCCTTGGACCAGTGTCGGGTAAACAATAAGATTGCAATCGTTGTATCTTCTATTAATGGTATTGAATATATCCTGAATCGCAGCACCTGATGAGGATGTGATAAGACCAATATTTCTTGGAATAGGAGGCAGTTGTTTTTTCTTGGTAGGATCAAATAAACCTTCAGCATCAAGTTTCTTTTTCAGAGTTTCAAATTGTTGGCGTAATAATCCTTCGCCCGCTTCTTCTGCGTATTCAATAATTAGTTGGTAATCACCCCTGGCCTGATAAAGTCCAACTTTGGCTTTAGCAATGATCTTTTTTCCATCCTCCATAGGAAATGAAATGGAAGCATTTTGTTGTCTAAACATAGCGCAACGAATGTTTGATTTAGGATCTTTCAAAGAAAAGTAGGCGTGGCCTGCAGCGGATCTCATATAGTTAGAGACTTCACCTTCTATCCAGATGACTCCGAAATTGGATGCCAATAACTGTCCGACTTCTTGATTTAGTTCAGAGACAGTAAAAATATGTTTTTGGTCTTCTTCATTCATATATATGATTCTACAATTATACAAAACTATCCATCCTGAGGTTTACAAATTCTCATTGATGTGTAGAATGCTTTTGACAAAATCCATAGCTACATGGAGTGTCAAATGGCAAAAGAAAAACTAGCATTAACATTCGACGATGTTTTGCTCAAACCGAACTACTCGGAAGTTTTGCCTCGGGAGACCGATTTAAGCTCACAGCTCACACAAAATATTCATCTTAATATCCCACTGATTTCAGCTGCCATGGATACAGTGACTGAATTTCAGTTGGCCATTGCTATAGCACAAGAAGGTGGTTTAGGTATTATTCATAAGAACTTAAGTGTTGAAGATCAGGCAGCTCAAGTGAATCGAGTCAAAAAATTTGAAAGCGGCATTATTACAGACCCTATTACAATCTCACCTGATAAAACCATTAGAGAAGTCCTAGAGATAACCAAAAAAAATAATATATCAGGAGTTCCAGTGGTGGATCTTGATGAAACAGTGGGCATTGTGACCAACCGTGATTTGAGATATGAAACACAAAAAGATGCTCTTGTTAGCAGTGTCATGACACCGAAAAAAGATTTAATTACAGTCAAAGAAGGCGAAGATAAAGCAGAAGTTTTAAAACTTTTACACCATCATCGAATTGAGAAAGTCCTAGTAGTGGATGATGAGTTTAAACTCAAAGGAATGATAACAGCTAAGGATTTCCAAAAAGCAACTGACAATCCATTAGCTGCAAAAGATGATAATGGGGCTCTTTTAGTAGGAGCTGCGGTAGGCATTGGTGAGGACTCAAAAGACAGAATCGCACTGTTGACTCAATCTGGTGTCGATGTAATTGTTATTGATACAGCGCATGCTCATACAAAAAGTGTGATTGATCATGTTTTAGAAACCAAACAAAAGTATCCAGATTTAGAAATAATTGTTGGAAATATTGTCACTGGAGAGGCTGCAAAGGCGCTTGTTGATGCTGGTGCGAATGCAGTGAAAGTAGGTATTGGACCAGGTTCAATATGCACCACTCGTATTGTTGCAGGAGTTGGTATGCCACAAATAACTGCGATCTCAGATGTTTATGAAGCGATTGGTCATCAAGGAATACCCATTATTGCTGATGGTGGTGTTCGCTATTCAGGTGATATTTCAAAAGCCATCGCTGCAGGTGCAAGTACAATCATGGTGGGTAGTTTATTTGCTGGAACGGATGAATCACCAGGTGAGGTAGAACTTTACCAAGGAAGAAGCTTTAAAGCCTATCGAGGAATGGGCTCAATCGGAGCTATGGCACAAAAAAATGGTTCGAGCGATCGATATTTTCAAGGCGATGTTGAATCGGCTGATAAGTTAGTCCCCGAAGGTATTGAGGGACGAGTACCCTGCAAAGGTCCTTTGACTAATAATATTGAACAATTAATAGGTGGACTAAGGCAATCGATGGGTTATACCGGCTGTAGGAACATTAAAGAATTGCAAACTAAAACAGAATTTGTTCGCATCACTGATGCAGGCAAGAAAGAGAGTCATGTCCATGATGTGACAATCACTAAGGAGCCACCCAATTATTCCATCGACTGATTTTTCAGACTACAGTTTAGGAACATTATAAATCTGGCATGGATACAAAATTAGATAAAATATTAATTCTCGATTTTGGCTCACAATACACTCAATTAATTGCACGCCGAGTTAGAGAGGCTTCTGTCTACAGTGAAATTTATTCATGGGATGTTGATGTTTCAAAAATACTTGAATTCAACCCAAACGGTATTATTTTTTCAGGAGGGCCTGAATCTGCTTTCTCAGAGGGATCACCAACAGCTCCAACTGAGTTATTTGAAATGGGTATTCCTATATTAGGTATATGTTATGGCATGCAAACCATGACTGAACAACTGGGTGGAAAAGTTTCATCATCGCCACATCGAGAATTTGGATATGCTCAAATCAATTATGAGCATGGAAATAAATTATTTGATGGAATCAATGAGAAAGAACAATTGCTTGATGTATGGATGAGTCATGGAGATAGGGTGGATAATCTACCTGATGATTTTATTGCACTCGCCAAAAGTGAAAATTCACCGTTTGCGGCTATTTGTAATAAAGAGAAAAACTTTTATGGACTTCAGTTTCATCCTGAAGTGACCCATACAAACAATGGGCAAATTATTTTAGAGAATTTTATACATAAGATATGTAAATGTGGCTCAGCCTGGAATCCTGGGAATATCATTGAGAAAGATATTAGAAATATTAGAAAGGAAGTAGGGGATGATCACGTTCTTTTAGGACTCTCAGGCGGTGTTGACTCTTCTGTAGTAGCAGCACTTCTTAATAAAGCTATAGGGGATCAATTGACCTGTATCTTTGTTGATAACGGCTTATTACGACTAGATGAGGGCAATCAAGTCATGGAGACATTTGCTAAGCATCTCAATGTTCGAGTGATTAGAGTTGATGCAGAAGAAGTATTTCTAAATAAATTAAAGGGCGTTACAGATCCAGAAGAGAAAAGAAAAATTATTGGCAATACATTCATTGAAGTTTTTGAAGAAGAAGCTAATAAAATTGAAAATGTTAAATGGTTAGCACAAGGAACCATATATCCTGATGTCATAGAATCAGCTGGATCAAAAACTGGTAAAGCACATGTAATTAAATCACATCACAATGTTGGAGGTCTTCCAGATCATATGACACTCGAGTTGATAGAGCCATTAAGAGATCTGTTTAAAGATGAAGTAAGAACTATAGGAAAAGAATTAGGCCTATCAGATTTATTGGTTAATCGTCATCCATTTCCAGGACCTGGTTTAGGAGTAAGGATACTTGGAGAAGTTAAAAAGGAATACGCTGATTTACTCAGACTAGCTGATAATATTTTTATAGATGAACTGTTGAAACATGATCTTTATTATCAAGTCAGCCAAGCATTTGCTGTTTTCTTACCAGTAAAATCAGTTGGTGTTATGGGAGATGGCAGGAAATATGATTATGTTATTTCACTCAGGGCTGTTGAGACTATTGATTTTATGACTGCTAAATGGTCAAGATTGCCTTATGATTTTCTTGATGTCGTCTCAACAAGAATCATCAATGAAATAGAAGGTATATCAAGAGTGACTTATGATATTTCAGGCAAACCACCAGCAACTATTGAGTGGGAATGAAAGGAATAGCTCTTTATTACAATCCAAACTGCCCTGATTGTATACGTCAGGCAAAACGTACTGCTCAATTTGATTGGATCGGAAGAGTAGAACTATTAACGGAGGATTCGCCTTTTGGAAAAGTCCCCATCGGTGAGATCCACGTTGTTGATAAGCAGAGAAAAAAAATTTTCACTGGCATTTATGCTACCCGTAAAGTGTGTTTACAAGTTCCACTGTTTTACCTATACGGACTTGCCCTTTACCTATCGCCAATTCGAAAAATGGTGGGAGGAAAAAAACAAGGATGTAATGGGGATTCCTGTGAAATATAAAAAGCTTACATTATTAGCCATAGCGGTATTGCATCTGGTGGTACAAGGTATCCATGGTTATAGTCATATTGTCGCGAACGTCCAGATCACATCCTTGCAGTGGATCTTCATACTGCTTGTTATCACGATTGCCCCATTAGCAGCGGTATATATTACATGGAGAGGAAAGATCAGGAAAGGAGCGGGAATTTTCGCTTTATCAATGCTGGCTGCATTCCTCTTTGGATACATCCTTCACTTTGTTTTCAACAGCCCGGACTTGCATTCAAATGTTATTGAGGAGTTCAATAATTTCTTTTTCCATTCAGCTTTGCATTTAGCAATAATTGAATTCGTTGGTTTTGTTTTCGGGGCCTACGTTTTCACTGCTAACCGCGATGAACTATGAAAGAAGAGAATTAAGCGGTTCCAACTTTCCCCGCCTAGCTCCACCATACTTTCTTTTTCTATCACAGGTTTACTCAGAAGAATTTATTTCTGAATGCAAGCAATACATCATGAATCTTCTTTAGTTTGTTGTCCTTTTAACTAACTTATGTAAAATACTTCCCGCACCGATTTGAATCTAGCTTGCGGGTGCTTAATAAATGCGGCTAAAGAAGAATCCATTGGAAGATATTAGCTATACAAGAAGCATCAATGCGGTTATAGCTAATGGTAAATATTTAAATAGAACACAATTGGACCATATTTTGGAATCGGTCAAAGATGCCAACAATACCAGTAGAAAAGTAAATATTGATGCGTATCTTAATTAACATTGCCTTTGAAACCTTACAAAGTTTGTAATTGAGTCAGTGAAACTGGAGCAATTAGGGTTATGGTAGACAAAATAAAAAAATATAGTGACAAACTTATGACAAACTACTTTTTATCTCTCTGTAACCCCCTGTTTATAAGGGTTTAAAAATACTCTACTATTGAGTGGGAATGAGGGGAGGCTCTGAAA
>Ga0206679_10004089_pt1 | contig 11007 bp, 7 predicted proteins | sample M110012015metaG_FD_155464 | JGI IMG/M metagenome (GOLD analysis project Ga0206679, IMG submission 155464) | Ammonia-oxidizing marine archaeal communities from Monterey Bay, California, United States - M1 100m 12015 | ecosystem: Environmental > Aquatic > Marine > Intertidal zone | place: USA... | reverse complement strand
TTGGCTAACTCACACCGAAAGTCGCCAGCTGACAGGTCGACGGCAGATTGCAATAATGAGAAGATCAACCGTGATCGCCACACCTAACGCTAGAAACAATCCGTAAAGTGAAGCGACATTTCACTCCTCTCAGTTAAAGCATCGCCATAAGGGTTTCTGTGCAAGACCTCTCAATTTCAATCGTTGTCTTTGAACTCAACGAATCGCTACTCAGAAAGTGTCTTGATTCGCTGCTGGTCGCCATTGGCAACGCAAAGGAAGAAAACTTATTGCGAAATACCGCGCTCACGATCATTGATAACGGTAACAACGAAGCATCTATTCGGTTAACGCTGGACGAGATGAAAATGACACCCTTTATGGAACCAAGGTTAGTTGCAGGGCAAGGTAACGTAGGTTATGGCGTCGCACACAATCTGGCGATCATGACATCGGACAAAACATTCCACTTAATTTTAAATCCTGATGTCATACTCGCCAGGACCAGCTTGACAGAGATCCTGCGCTTTACTCTTAATCATCCCGAAGTTTGTATGATCGCCCCACATGGTGAGACACCGTCTCAAAACAACGCTCACCTGTGTAAAAGATACCCCAGCGTGCTGGCATTTTTTGTTCGTGGTTTTGCGCCTGGGTTCGCCAGGAATTTGTTCGCGAATCATTTGCGCCACTACGAGTACCATGATCTGGATCACTCGGCACCGACGCTAGGCATCGAATTGATTAGCGGCTGCTGCATGTTCGCCCGGACATCGGCGTTGAAGGCTGTCGGCGGATTCGACCCGCGATATTTTTTGTATTTCGAGGATTTTGACCTCAGCAAAAAGATGTCCCAGATTGGAAAAATCGCCTACTTGCCTGATGCCAGAATTATTCATTACGGTGGAGAAAGTGCCTCCAAGGGCTTGCAGCATATTCTTTATTTTTGTCGATCTGCCTTTCGGTTTTATCGAACCCACGGCCTAAAAATAACTTAAGTACACCCCAAGACCCGTATATACTCTCGTTCGCACTTTGGATACCGTGGTTACTATGACAATCATCACAGAGAATTTCCTCGCTTTTCTAAAAGAAACCGCCCCCGATCTTGCGCTAACGACGCTGGAGATAGGCGCGCGAAAGATGGAAGGGCAAACAGAACCATTCCACGCGCTTATCAGTACCTTGCCAAACGCAAAACTCGTCGGTTTCGAGCCAGATGAATACGCCTGTAAAGAACTTAATCAGGACTCGAGCGACCAGTTTAGTTACTACCCGACAGCCCTCAGCAATAAGCAGGGAACAGCGCCGTTCTATGAAACAGTTCATCCAATGTGTTCATCATTGTACGAACCCAATGCACCATTTTTAGAAAGATATAACGGTATGGAGGTTGCAGAGCTCCAAACAGTGACAGAGCTGTCAACCACAACGCTTGATCAGTTCATGAGTGAAAACCCGGGAAACCCTGCAAACTTCATCAAGATAGATGTTCAGGGTGCAGAGCTTGACATTTTTCAAGGCGGACTTCAGGCCTTAAAAGACGTGCTGTTCATTGTCACAGAGGTCGAGTTCGTCGAACTCTACCATGGGCAGCCGTTGTTTGGTGATGTTTCAAGTTTCTTGCAAAAGCAGGGTTTCATGTTCCACAAGTTCACGGAACTTGGGGGTCGGACACTAAAACCGATAACGCTAGGAGGAAACGTCAATACCGCAACTCAGCACCTGTGGGCCGATGCCATTTTTATTCGTGACTTAAACCAGTTGGATAACTTTACCAGCGAACAGCTATTGATTACGGGCGCTTTGGCCTTTGTTTATAACAGCCCCGACCTGACACACCTTTGTTTGGCAAACTACGAAAAACTGAACCCGGGATCAAACCTGGCAGAACAATTCGTAAAAATTATTACCGTCAGCTAGTCAGCTAACCATAAATGCCCGACAATTCGGGGTTATGACAGAGAATTCGATGAGCAACCCCTACAGCAAGTTACATCTCGGGTGTGGAAGTGTACACATACCTGGCTTCTATCAAGTTGACATTATGGCGTTTAATCATGTTGACCGACTCGCAGATGTACGAAAACTTGATTTCATTCCCGACGACGCCGCGCAACTCATTTACTGCAGTCACGTGCTGGAACATTTCGGGCGCTGGGAAATACCGACAATTTTGGCCGAATGGTGTCGCGTCACAGCGCCTGGTGGCACACTGCGATTGGCCGTCCCGGATTTTTCCGCCTGCGCTGAGATCTTTTATGAAGATGGTCTGGCGGACGGCCTGTCAGGGCTTATTGGACTGATTAGCGGCGGCCAAAAGGATGACTTTGATTTTCACAAAATGATCTTTGATGAGCCATCTTTATCCAACTTGCTAATTGACGCCGGATTTTCCGAGATCTCGAGGTGGGACTGGCGGACAACCGAACACACAGCCATTGACGATTATTCGCAGGCGTATCTTCCACATATGGACAAGCAGAACGGTCGTTTAATGTCCCTAAACCTTGAAGCAATCAAGTAACCGGTTTCATTGCCATAAAAGCTTTGAATTCTGTCTTTTCAGCCATCTCTTGTGGAGGAAATGCGGTGATAATTGTAGAATTCGCGCAAATTATCGTATGAGCAACTTATGCAGGACTACGAGACAGACCTCCCGTCGGCGCAAGTCAATCTAAACATCAAAACCGGTAGCGATGAGGTCGCCAAATTAGTAGAAGGCGCCCTGGCGCTTGATGCACAAAATCAGAAAGATCCGGCTATGCGCATGATCGACAATGCCCTACGCATAGAACCCCGCAACCCAAGCCTTTACTACCTGATGGCACGATACTTTTTTGAACTCAACAACACCGAGATGGCCAGAAATGCCATCGAAAAGGCCATTTACCTTGTCAAGGACGAGCCGAATTACTTCAAGTTACAGGGAGATATATACCGGGGCTGCGGGTTACCAGACAAGGCCATTTCGAGCTATAAACGCAGCTTAATGCTAGACGGCAGGAACGTACCCGCGCTCAACAACCTGGGCAATACCTGTCGTGAACAGGAGCGTCTGGACGAGGCACAAAAATACCTTAACCGGGCCCTGGCCAACGATGACAACTTTATCCCCGCACGGTACAACCTTGCGCTGCTGCTGATCGATAATAAAGACATGGCCGCCGCAGAGGCAGAATTGCGGATTTGTATCGAAAAAGCGCCCACAGTCCCCAGCACCTGGTTTACGCTTGTCCAAATCCTTAACGCTGAAGACAGGCTAGCGGAAGCCATCACCTTGCTTGAAGATGCTGTTAACAACTATTGCCCTGATAGCACGGACCTTTGTCTCAAGTTAATTGGGCTTTACGAGGCTGTTGGTCGAGACAATAAGGCAGCACCACTTTACAATAAAGTTGATCAGCTTGACCCTTCAATTGGTCGGGGCTATCTAACACAGAGCACGATACTTATGAACCGGCTGGAGCAGACGAACGCCCAGGATTTCGCCAACCGCGCGGCTAAACTGAATCAGGATCATATTAGAAACCAGCTTTTTATGAGCAGCTATCTTGCGGTTGAAGATACAGAAACCTGCTTCCAACGCCACCTGGATTGGAATGCTGGGCTGAAAGTGGAAGAGGCTAGAAATAATCACTTGGCACATTCCGTTAAGCCCGGCAAGGATCGAATCCTCAGGATTGGCTACGTTTCACCGGATTTCTATTCGCACGCAGTATCTTTTTTCAGCAGTACCCTATTGCGCAACCATGATCGATCAGCATTTGAAGTGTTCTGCTACGCGCAACAACACACCAAGGACGCCGTCACCACAAGCCTGAAGGCACTTTCTGACCACTGGCGGGAAATTCAACATCTTTCCGACTACGAAGCCGCCAGGCTCATTAACAGAGACAACATTGACATTCTTATTGATTTATCTGGACACACACGGCAAAGTCGCACAAGCCTGTTTGCTTTCAAACCCGCACCGATTCAAACATTATATCTGGGGTACCCAGGCTCCAGCGGTCTGACGGAAATGGACTATTGGATAACCGATCATCTAATACATCCCATTAATACCACCGAACCCAGCAGCGAAACCAAGTACCGGCTGAACCGAAATTGGACCGCTTACGGTCTGGACGATAAGCTCCCGGCGTTAACTGAAAAACCCGCGGGTGCACCCATCACCTTTGGCGTGATTAATCATATCGGCAAGCATTCGAGGGGGTTCATCAATATGTGGGTCCAAATTCTGAAGCGAAACCCCGACGCACGCTTACTCGTTAAGTCCGTTGAGTTCCGGGACGCTGACCTTCGAGTTATCGTCACTGACTATCTCGAAGAGATGGGAGTAGATCGGCAGCGCCTGACCCTGGTGGGCCAGAGCCGAAGTCATCACGATCATCTGGATGTCTACAATAGTGTCGATGTGTGCCTGGACCCTTTCCCTTACAACGGTGGAACCAGCACAGCTGATGCCCTCGCGATGGGTGTCCCGGTCATATCGTTAACCGGCGATGCGCTAAAAAGCAGAATGGGCGTCGCGATCCTGACCGCCTCCGGTTTTCCACAATGGATAGGTGACTCCCATGAAGCATACGCACAGATTGCGACTGACCTGGCACAGACAGGCACCTCGCTGAATGAAAAACAGCATATCCGAGACACTTTTTTAAGCTCAGAAATGACCGATGGGCCAGGGCTTGTCAAGGAATTAGAGCGGGCCTACAGAAACATGTGGGAAAGCTATTGCGATGCGCAACCCACCCTACATTGAGTCGTTCATATGCCTGTCCTAATCAACATAAATGAAATAAATGAAGTCGTCAGACAGCTTCAGGTAGACCCACAGGGCGCCATCGATGAGGCGAAACGCCTGCTGAACCGTTCTGGTAATACCAAAGGCACCGCCTTTGTGACGCTGCGCAACTTGATGGCAGCGTCAGCACTTCGCCTGGACAAAGCTGATCTAGCAGAGAAGTACATCACCGAAGGCCTGGCAGTTGACAGAAGCCCCCACTTGCTCAATACGCTGGCAGGCATCTATCGCGCCAGGGGAGATCAAGCGCAAGGCCTGCTTACCATCAATGAAGCGCTCACCCTGCAGGGCGACTATCCTGAATTCTATCGCACTAAAGCTATCCTGTTGTTTGAGGGCGGACGCTATATTGAGCTACGACAGTTCTTAGATAGCGAGGTTATCCTGTTCCCCACGCTCACCCGCCTGCGACACCTATACACCGGAGGGATGGACTGGCGCGAAGGGGATTTTGATGCTGCGAAACGTAACCTTGAAAAAGCCATCGAGCTGGAGCCTACTTTGCCGGATGCCTATTTTGATTTGGCGCAACTCTACAAGGCGCAAGGCGAACACCAAAACGTTGTTGGGACTTTACTCCGCCTAAGGGAAGTTTGTCCGCAGTTATCAGAAGTTCAACTTGCAGCACTTGCAGAGGCCTATCGCGAGACGGGAGACCTATCGCAAGCAGCAGATATTGCGAAGCAGGTGCTTGCTATCAATGCTGTCAACCTTTTTGCGAATATCACGCTGGCCCAAGTTGACGCCACTAACGGCCGTGAGAGTAATGCCATTGATCGTCTTAACCGTTTGCTACAGCATGATTTACCGGATCACCTGCAATCACAGGTACATCGAGGCCTGGGCGAAATTCATGAGGTTAATAACGACTACAAGAGCGCCTTTACCTCATACCAGTGGGCCAACATTGCAGACAAGCGGCTGACCAATAATCTAGGAGAGCATTTCAAAGCCGGCAACGACCTGGCATTAAATAGTCAACGTTTCCCGACATACTTAAAAACACCCTCCAGAGGGATGATTGCCGGAAGCAACCACAACTTTATTATCAGCCTTCCTGGAAACGGATCGAAATTGCTCGCAGCGCTTTTGGGTGAACAGTCCGGGGTGCAAAGCCATAGTCATAACGAGAATATCATGGGACTGTTAGCAGGCACGTTGCCAGAAGAATCCAACCCGCAACAGTTAACAGAACTCAGCCACGACGGGCAAAACGTTTATTGGGACCCGCGATTCATTTTTATGCTACCCCAGATCAAATTGCGGTTCCCCGAGGCGAATATCATCTGGTTAACTCAACATCCCAAGGCGGTTTGCCTTGATGCCTTCACCGGTGCACACGACCTATCGGTATATACCGCGCCGTTCCTGGCATGGCCATCAACCGTTGACTGGATAAGCGCGATGCTGACAAGTTGGTTTACCTTCGCGCAACAAGAGACCAAGCATTATCATCAATTGAGCTTCGAGACATTCGTGTCAAACCCGGGGATCACTGTAAAGCCGCTTCTTGAGTTCCTCAAGCTTGAGGGTGAAGCTTCGATATCTGACGGGATCCTCAGTCGCTGCCGACAGGCCCACCAGGAATCCAATCGATGGATTTCGTATCCGGCTGAAACGGCACCCTACACACGCGACTTTCTGAACAATTGCACAAAGCTTGGATTCATTGAGCGGCAGTAGAGGGCAATCTTGCCTTTACGCTAGATTACCCGGCCATCGATAACCGGATTCATTAGGCTCACGGCAAACAACAAAAGACTGGAAGCCGCCGGTCTTTTGCAACACGCACTTTGACAACCCCAGCCCGGCCTTGATTAAACACATCGCCGTCTATTGCTTTTTTCTGAACTCGTTAATTAAAGCCTACAGACTACCCCGCTGTACAAATCCCAGGCAAAAAAAAGGTGGCTTACGCCACCTTTTTCTCAGGTCTTATAAAACCTTTTTCTCATGCCTTATTACTGCTTAGGCACCCGCATCTGTCACCATGCTGAACGTTGTACCGTCCGAGCTGAGTGAAAATGCATTCAGTACGATGGTAGGCGTTAAAGATGAAACGTTCACTCGAAGCTTATTGCTTGAAGCTCCCAGAGCAAATGTAGCATCCCCCGCTTGTACCGCAGCGAACACATCGCTCATGCTCAGCAAACCTGTGCTTGCACCTGCGCCCACGTCGCCCGCTGGGCCACCCGTAATAGCCGACAGGGATATAGCAGCTGAAGTGTCACCGTCATCGTTGGTCAACGTCAACGTCACTGGTCCAGCAATGGCGGAGTCGTTAGTCACACGAATAGACATTGGGTAAGGGCTGTCTGGATTCACTGAGAACGTCAGTCTTGCAGTACTGCCGTTGCGAGCGAGTGAGCCAAGAGCAACTGTACCCGTTGAAGTTGCGGCGCTATAGACCGCACCTGCAGTGACACTCGTTACCGTATCCGTCAGTGTGGTTTCACTAATCGCTACCGTATTTGCAGTTGGGACCGTAAGGATCACATCGTTAGAAGCTGTAGCGTTACCACCAGCGGGGACAGCAGCCGTGGCTGCCACTGCTAACGTAGCATCAGCCGTACTAACGGCAGCGGTGACGCCAGCCACCGTGATGGTGCCGCCTACTGTACCCTGATTAAACGCCGCAAAACCGTTTGCTGCGGTAATCGTGTGTTGAGCGACGGTAATAATGCTATTTGCTGTAAGAGCATCAGTCGCTACGCCAACCGGGGCAGTGGTGGCTACAGAAATAATAGCACCACCTACGTTTATGTTAGCGTCGCCTGTGGCCGCAGCAGCAAAGAACAGTGAGTTCTGAGCAACGTCAATTTTCACAAGCGGTTCAGCACTAGTTGCATCTGCTGCAACAGACAGTAAAGGCCCAAAGCTAAGGTATGCACCAGTATTAGTCGGCAGGTCCGTAGGTCCAAAGTTGTCAGCAATTGTAGTAGTGACAGTTGCTGTGACAGCAGATTGGCCAGAAACAGTCAGGCCGTTCAACGTGAAGTTGAAATGTGCACCGGCTATAACGCTGCCGGTTCCAGTAGACGTGTTAAACGTAACACTGCTATCAGCCGTAGTACCACCCGAAAAAAGTGTCGTCGCAGCACATGCCGCGGCCGCGCCCGCTGCGGTTAAACAACCATTTCCAGCAGCACCATCATCAATGACCAGTGTTGGCGCGGCGGTGAACACACCACTGCTCAGGGTCAACGTGACACGAATGTCAGTATCTGACTGGACGCCATTGACAGCCATTAAGCCGACAATATCCATTTCAGTGCCTGCGTCGGTCAGTCCAAGGCCCGATGTCCCGATGACTGCCTCACTGGCATAAAGCAACGCGGTGGCTCCCGCGGTGTTGTCTATATCGACCGCTGCTTGTGCTTGTTGTACACCAACACTTGCTAGGAGAGTCCCCCCGATCGCAGCGGCTAGTTTCTTTTTAGTAAAGGTCATTATAGTCCTCTCCATTTGTTTAATGTTTGACTGTTTCTGGGAAACAGTTAGTTATGTGTAATCAAGTTCTCAACCGAGAGCTTCTAAAACCTGGTCTCAGGGTCCTACCTTCGACCATTAAAGCACGGGCCAACTGCAGCCCCCACTTGATCAACTATCACTGGGTATTCCCAGATCCAGCGAACTTTTGCAGATTATACCAAGGTTATTTAATAAGCAACCCTAAGTCTTTCTATAAATGGAAGAAATCCCACTTACCACAAAGGCTATCCACTTGCGGCGAAGTATACTGCGTATTGGGCCACGGAGTACACCCGTCTGTCACTGTTTTTGTACGTTTCAGCGATTATCTACCACTAGAACCCAAACTATTCGGGCAAACTGATTCGTTCTCGTAAACTTTCCGTTAACTCAACGGCGTCTTCGTGCGAATCAATCACATAAACGCTGACCAGCATCAACAATTCTGTCTGCGTATCCGTGGCAATATCCGTTCGAAACAACCTTCCTATTACCGGAATTTTACCTAACCCAGGAATCCCTTGTTGGCCTGTCGATTTGCTCGAGGAAATCAACCCACCTAACAGCACCGACCCTCCATCATGTAACGCCAGCGAAGTTTCAACCTTTCTATTCAGAATAGTCGGCGAGCCCGTTGTCGAGGAAGCACTGCCGGTGGCCTGTTCACTGAGCTCCTGGCTAATTTGCAAGTCAACCATGCCGCCAGCCTGCACGATCGGGTTGATCGAGAGCAGTACACCCGTCTTTCTGTATTGGATCGTCTGGATAACCGGCGCATCAGGGCTATCGATTGACTGGCTGTTTGATGTGATAATCGGAATCTCGTTACCCACCTCAATGAACGCTTGCTCGCCGCTTTTCACCAATAGTTTTGGCGAGGAACGGATAACCGCCCGGTCATTGCTATAAAATGCGTTGATGATGGCTCGCGTTTCGCCGGCACTGTCGAACGTCAGCGACAGGCCACTGCTACCGATGCCCAGACCGCCAAAAGTCGAGCCCGTGACATCCTTGCCAGTGCCGTCCCCCGGGAATTTCCACTCGACGCCGGATTCCTGCTGCCCACCCAGGGTTATTTCGGCCAACAGCACATCAATGACCACCATGGGTACCGGCTTATCCACCTCCTTGATCAGTTTTAGCAATTCCCGCCATTCCTGGCCCGAACCATTAAAAAAAAGCACATTCCGATTCGTGTCAACCACTAACTTGCCACCCAAATACGACTGCGCGCCTGCGTTACCTGTTCCTTGATTGCCATTAGCGCCGAGAGCATTGCTGTTCGTATTGAGCCGACCTTGACGCAGCTCGGCCGCTGGGCGTGCACCACTGTCTACACCCGCACCACCTTCGGCGCTGCCTTTTAGCATCCCCACCAGTTGACCGATATGATCTGCGGTGACATTTTGCGCCTTGTAACTGAAGAAACCCTGGCTTATTGAGTCTTTCTTTTGAGCATCCAAGTCGTACGCCCACTCAATCACATGATCAAGCGTTTCCTGGCTTCCTGTAAACGCCACAATCCTCTCTTGAGTCTTAAGGGGCAGTATAATAACCGCACCAATGGGTGGTCGCTGCGATACCGCATAGCCTTCGGCGCTTAGCACCCGCTCAAGATCGTTAGTCAACTCCTCTACTGATAGATACGTTGGCGTAAAAGAACGGGAAAACTTACCCTTCATGAGCGGCTGATCAAGCATCTTTGTCGTTTCTGTGGCCTGCTTGACCAATTCAAGCGGCCCGGTCAGCACGATCGCGTTACGTTGGGGGTCTTCCTGCACAGTGAGCGGCGTGCCTTTGTAAAGCTGCATCAACCACCCCCTGACCATCGCATTACGCACGACACTCAGCGACACAAAGGAAAACACGGGTCGCCTCGAATTGGGTACATCTGGAAGCGCCACACCAGAGACAAGGATGGGTACATCCTGCGCAGCCTCGTTATCGCGCCTGAATCTTAGGATCTGCCGGGACTCTACAATCCCAACCCCATATTCCGCCAACACTGTCCGCGCTATTCGATACAGATCACCCGGTGCCAAAGGTTCTGTTATCGACAGTGTTACCAGGTCTTTCGCAGCCGTCAGCGAGGGATCCAAAACAACATTGAGCCCTAGCAGATTGGCATAGACCTGGTTGATAAACTCGGGCAGCGGCATGTTTCTGAAATTGGCTTGTATATCCTCGCCCTCTAGCCCGCCGGCCAGATCTTCTTGCGCCGCTGTCGACGCAGGGTTCGTGTCCGGATAACCCGGAACCGGAAAGTCTTTTTGCTCAACAGTTAATTCCTCGACACCGGCAACAATTTCTGTCGATGCGACTTGCAGCGAACGCTCATCCCTTAAAGGATCGAAAGCGTTTTCTGGCAACGTTGACTCACAGCCCGCCAGGGTGCCAGTCAGCATCGCCACCAGAGAGAGTCGACTCAGCACGCGATAATTCTTTTCTTCACTATTCATAGCTATACAAACTCAAGTTGATCGTTTCACTTTTTTCGGCTGGCCTAAGCACAACCGACTGTTCCCTGATCTCAATTACCTCTGCACCATTTGCCAGTGCCTGGCCAGCCGTTGCTAACAAAAACCGATCGTCGCTAGCCAATAAGTAGGCCACCGCTTTGCCGCCATCAAATGCCGTACCCACCAAAACGTAGGTGACGGCCACTTCTTCTGCTAGCGCAGCCACTTCATTTGCCCCATTTTCCCCGTCTCCCCCATTTCCCCCGTTGGGTTCCCAGCCAACGCTGC
>Ga0206679_10004087_pt1 | contig 11011 bp, 8 predicted proteins | sample M110012015metaG_FD_155464 | JGI IMG/M metagenome (GOLD analysis project Ga0206679, IMG submission 155464) | Ammonia-oxidizing marine archaeal communities from Monterey Bay, California, United States - M1 100m 12015 | ecosystem: Environmental > Aquatic > Marine > Intertidal zone | place: USA... | reverse complement strand
CAAGGCATTGCCTCGATAGTCCAAGCCATGTTTAGCAACTACCTTAATCTCCGCATTCGGTCGCCAATACCACGCTGCCACGCGCTGGTGACCGCCTCGCCGGACCTTCCCGGATAACACGCTCAAGCGGGCCCTCCAAGACCATGATGGCCATGGACTCATACCAATCTGACGTAACTGGCAATCGTAACGCAGGTCAGAACACAACCGCCAAATATCAGATGATCTTATTAGTTGCGAGTGAGTTGAGGGAGTCGACCATAGGTCATGCTCCGCCACAACCATTCCACCGGTCCAAGTTTGAAACGATGCAACCACCATCTACTGAACCACAACTGAAATAACCAAATCAACAATACAATGGGATAAAGACCTGCACGACTGAATTCACCCACCAAAGAAAACCCCAAACCAGTGAATATGATGGCACAGATCAGTGATTGCATGAGGTAATTGGTCAAGGCCATGCGACCAACCGCAGCCAGGGCTTGTCGACAGGCCAACCAGCGACCCCGTTGACAGAACCAGACAATGAAACCGATATAACCCAGCGCCAGGCCAAACCGACCAATCTGATAGGTTGGTTGCATCTGAGCGAAAGTGGTCATTAGATCAAAATCGCTGGTCAGCGCCCGGGAGACTTCGTAACCATTAACCGTCAAACCGACTGCGAATCCAACCAGCATCAGGCGCAAATAAAACGCAGAAGACCTCCCTCCCTGCAACACGTTCACTTTATAGAGCGCCATCCCCAGAATCATCATGGCCAGCGCATCCCAGAGAAGTATCATTGGCATAACAAAAAACAGCATCTCGTTGACTTTGTTTACATTCCAATGAAAGGCACTGCTGTAACTAGCCCGGCGCTGGCTTAACTCCTGCGCCACGGCTGCGTCATCGAAATCAAAATCAGCGGTAAATTCTTGCCACTGATTAGCGCCCTGGATAAGACCCTGATCAAGCGAGTCAGGCTGCTCTGATGCTGTCACAACCTGGGCTGCAGAACGCGCCTGGCCGAGGCCATAACCGGTGCCGGCATACAACAGAGAAATCAATACAATTAACGCACCGGCAATACCAAATAATGTTTTAGCCTGGAAATTTCGAAGAGGATAGAGCATAAACCCGGCGACAGCATAGGTTGTGAGAATATCCCCATTCCACAACAGGATATAGGCATCAAACAGACCAAATAACAGCAACAGAAAAGTACGCCGATAATGCAATGCCCCGCTTTTCCCACTCGAACCGGTTGTAAAAAGGACGATCCCTGCTCCAAACAGGATAGAAAACAGGCAGCGCATCGCCCCTTCGCCAAACAACTCTATCCCAGCCCAGACATTCACATCCAGCGCCGTTGCATTCACCAGGTCAAATCCCGGATTCGAATAGGATGCCGAAACCAGGCCAAAGCCAAGAATGTTTAACAACAATATGCCAAGCAGAGCGAAGCCACGCAGCACATCAAGACTCTCAATTCTCTGCCCTTCAGCTGTTGGTTGCATAGGCTCTCACTCCACTGTCTAACTGACTTAATACCAAAATAGTGCTTCCAACCCCAGCCTGACCTTGGCCCTGCTCTCGCGGTTTCTCTGAAACGGTCCGTGTTACCCTGGTCTGTTTTGATATCCTTGGCTTAGGCATGGGTTAAGACCTCATTTTAAAAAGCCAGTCAATTCCCCACCTTCAAATAAATTCCCATCATAAAAGATGCTCCCAAACCAGGTCGCGTACACCGGTTCAGCATTACTACCTGCCGACTGACTTCCTAGATTTGAATTTCCTTGTTTTCTATACTCAAGTCCTGAAAGATCATGGGAGTACACTATATTAGCTCACGAAGGAATACACTATATTAACTCATGAAGGAATACACTATGTTAGCGCATCAAGGAAGAGACGATGGCACCTCATGAAACCGGGGGGTGTTTATGTAATGAGATCAGATATTCGTTTGCCCGCACCAGTGCCGTGTCTGCCCACCACTGTCACTGTAATGATTGCAAAAAATGTACGGGGAGCGGCAAAGCGACCATCGTACTACTGCCAGAGTCTGCTCTAAAAATCGAGGGGACTCTCAAATATTACACAGTCAAGGGGAGCGCCGGCAGCCAGGTTACTCGAGGCTTTTGTCCACAATGCGGCTCACCCCTGGTCAGTTTTGTGAAAGAAAACCCCGATTTCAAGTTTGTGAAGGCGGGATCGCTTGATGATTCTTCCTGGCTGCAAATTGATTCAAGTTACTGGCAGAGATCCGCGGTCGACTGGGCCCCCGCCGATCCATCCCTACCCTGTTATGGAGGCAATCCTGAATAGACATAAGGTCATATCAACAGCGACAGCGTTGCCCAGGGGTCAAGCTCTCTTTTCCCCGTCAACCTTGAATCAGCTCAAAGCCTTTCGTCAATCCGGGAAAGATAAGTGCAGCCCAAAGCCGAACCAGAACAAGGCTACCCAGCAACCCTTGAAACGGGCTCTCCGGGAAACCCTATGGTGAGCCTGACGCCTGCGCTACCACAATGGAGTGGTTAAATGATCCGCAAAGATCAATTTAAAGAGCGAATCACAAAGATGCTAAGCGGCCACCGCTTCCCCGGTATATCCATCGCAGTGAATAATAGCGATGGTGAACTATTGACCTTCTGTAATGGACACTGCGAGAAAAACAGCAGTTTACCGATATCACCCGACACCCTGTTTGGCGTCGCCTCTTTAACCAAGTTCCTGACAGCCCTGATCACGATGCAGGCCGAAAATCTCGGCCTTTTATCCGTCACAGACCCGGTCTCGCACTACTACCCAGAATTACAATGCGCTAGAGACAGCGGCATGCGACTGGAGCACTTGTTAACCCACTCTGCTGGACTTCCTGGCCTTTCCTGTCGATTCATTGCAAAAGACCTGGCCAGACAGGATAGTTCAGATGCAAGACCGCAGCTTCTAACAACAGCGGATCTAATTTTCCATATCAACCATTTAGAACCGGGTATGCTGGCTCCACCTGGCATTTTGCAAAGCTATAGCAACGAAGGCTATTGCATTCTGGGCGGAATCATCGAAACCGTTTTTCAACTTCCCTACCCTGAGGTGGCAAAAAAACTGATTTTCGAACCTTTGTCCCTGCATCACAGTGCCATAGGGGGGGAACAGGCTCGCAGCTTCAAGGATATGGCAAAGCCATTGCAGCAAAATGAGCAAGGATTGATAGCGCTTCCTTACTGGGATGCGCCATTATTCTATCCTGCCGGTGGACTGCTAACGTCACCTTCTGACCTGACAAGCTTACTGGCAGTACTCAAGGGCGGAACCAAACTATTAACCCGGCAGCAGTGTCATCAAATGATGAACCATCAGGTTTTGATTGCCTCTCGCCCATCAACTGCTTTTGGCTATGGCTATGGGCTTGAAATTGAACAGATCAATGAGATTAGCACCCTGGCCTGGCATACTGGCCAGCGTCAGGGCTGGTCGAGTTTTGCGGGAATTATACCAGACCAGAATATATCGGTGGCGATTGCAATTAATGTTGCCGACGCGCCCACAGCGGACCTGGGGCATGCTATTGTCAGCAAACTGCTGTCCGATTTCGCCCCTGCAGACCTGCCCTGGTTAGCAACAGAAAAACCTGTCAAACCATTGAGCACAAATCCAGACCAATTCATTGGCCGTTACGGTTCTCTGGAATTAGGTAGTTTTGATGTCAGGTACTCTGATGGGGAATTTATTCTCCAGACATCAACTGGCAACCACGCCTTTGTGTTCTACGGGAAATATCATGGTCGAGTTGCCGGACAGACCTTTCAATTTCTGCCTGATAATGATGACCGCTGCTCCCGGCTTGCTTTTGGGCTTAGAGTCCTGCCACGATTAGTATGACTAACCAAATGTATTAATAAAACGGCTATGAGCGCACCCCCAAAATCCTCTACCCCCGAAGGTTCCCAGCCACATATCGCGTTACTGGGGTTCTCCCTGGAATGCAACCGACGCGCACCGATAACGGACAGGAAAGCATTCACTGATGCGCTCTATCTTGATGCGGCCGGTATTCAACGCGAACTCGAACGTGACGGCTCTGGATTACCCGCAACGCTACAGGGCTTTTGCAACGCGATGGATGAAACCCGCAATTGGATACCGGTACCCATTTTACTGGCCGAAGCCCCTCCTGGTGGGCCCGTTGAGCACGCTTTTTTTCAGGAAATGCTGGCCGCCATGCGATCAGGCCTGGAGAGGGCTGCCAGCATTGATGGGGTCTATCTGTGTGAGCATGGCGCAGGACTGAGCACTGAATTGGACGATGCTGATGGCGAAGTCTTTGCCATGGTCCGTTCAGTGGTTGGCCCTGACGTACCGATCATCTCAACTCTCGACTTACATGGGCATGTTACGCCAAGGATGCAGCAGTCAGTTGATGTGATGATTGCCTACCTGACCAATCCACACGTAGACCAGCTGGAAAGAGGCGCAGAAGCGGCAAACGTCATGAATCTGATGCTAGCTGGGATGAAAACGCAGGGTCACCTGGTAAAAGTTCCGATGATCAGTCCAGCCGTGAGCCTCCTGACCTCACACGGACCCTACTCAGAACTGATTAAATATGGCCAGTCGCTGGTGCATACCCCTGTTATTAACATTTCTATCCTGGCCGGCTTTGCACCGGCAGATGCGGCTACCAATGGTATGTCCATCGTCGTAACAACCGATGCCAGCGGTGATAGCGACGGCAACCTGGCACGAAGCACAGCGCGGCACCTGGCGGGACGGGCATGGTCAGACCGACATCGATATACTACCCAGCTCACCAGCCTCGATGAGGCCATCAATCTGGCAAAAGAAGTCATCAATGATGACCAGAGACCTGCCATCATCCTCGCTGATGTTGCCGATAATCCCGGTGGGGGTGGCCGCGGGAATACCCTGTACATCCTCAAACGAATGCTGCAAGAGAAAATCTCATCAGGCACTTTGGGATTGCTGATCGACCCAGCTCTGGCAGCAGAAGCCCACGAGCAAGGTACTGGCGTGACGTTCAGAACAACCATCAACCGACATGATTCAACACCTTTTTCAGCGCCCTACAGCGTCACTGCGCAGGTAGTGAAACTCAATAAAGGAAGCTGCGTGGGTCGGCGCGGTGTCTACGCTGGGAGGCGCATCAACTTGGGCCTGTGCGCGCTTTTGTTAGTAGAAGGCTTACAAATTATCGTTGCGTCGGCTCGCCATCAATGTGCAGAGCCTGTATTTCTCGAACGAATGGGGATCGATGTAAGCAGCCTGCGTGTACTGGTGGTTAAATCACGGGGCCATTTCCGTGCCGGTTTTGATGAATACTTCCAAGCCGAGCAAATCTTTGAAGTTGACGCGCCGGGACTAACCACGCCTGTGATTAGCCAACTCGGCCTGACCCGGGTCACCCGTCCAATCTATCCGCTGGACCCGCAAATGGATTGGCTGGTACCTGATTAATGTCAATGCGCTTAGGGCCGTAAAACTGTCGCTATAACACCGCCTCGGCTATCTGCCTCTCGTCCCTGAGCTTCAGCAATGAAATGACTAATCAGTCTCTATTCAGGGAAACCCTAACCTCGGCTCATATAAAGTTCCGGGTTTTATCGAAGTCATGCATGCTATAGTTTTTGTCTGATGGGATAACCAAAGTAAATGCTGACAGCGTTGATGAGCCGGAGTATCGAAAATGAAAAGACGTGACCTACTGGCGGGAGCAGCCACACTGCCGTTCCTGGCAGCACTGCCCAAATCGGTTCGGGCAGAGTCCAGGGGCAAGCCCTGGGACCGGCACAATAATGCCCTGATCATGGATGCGATGGGCGAACTGCGCGAAGTCTATGAAGACAGCCTGATTCAGGAAATGCTTGATTCCGGGATCCGAAGCATGACGGTGACCGTCGCTGATCCAAAAGCGCAAGAGCAGGCTGCCTTCGATGAAACTGTGAAAGGCATTCTCTACTACAACCAATTTCTTGACAAAAAAGCAAGGTATTACAGCCGTTCAACCGACGTTGCTGGAATCAACAAAGCGCGCGCAGACAATAAAATGGCGGTGTTTTACCTGGCTCAGAATTCGACTCAATTTCAGCGAAATTTAGACAATGTAGATGTGTTTTTCGCGCTGGGACTTCGCGCCAGCCAGATTACCTACAACTATCAAAACTGGGCAGGCGCTGGATGCAAAGAAAGAAACGGTTCAGGCTTGACGGTTTTCGGAACTGAATTAGTCGAAAAAATGAATGACGTCGGGATGATGATTGACCTTTCGCATGCAAATGAAAAGACCACCACGGATACCATTGCTGCATCAAATAAACCGGTGATGATATCGCATGCCTGTTGTCAGGCTTTATATAACCATGAAAGGAATGTCTCGGATCATAATCTGAAGGCTTTAGCTGACCAAGGGGGCTTATTCGGTGTGACCCAGATGCGGCCTTTTATGACACTTCAGGTCAGCAATGCAGTGAGCGTTTATTTTGACCATATCATTCATGCGATCAACGTTTGTGGGATAAACAGCGTGTGTATCGGCAGTGACCGGGATCATCGACGACTGGTCTTGAGCAAGGCATATATAGCCGAGTTAGAAAGTGAAGAAGGCTCGCAAGCCATTGCTTCGGACTATCCTTATTACTTTGAAGAGTTAAATGGCCCGCGCCGTATGGAAGTGATCTGGGATAGTTTGAAAGCACGTGGCTTATCTGAGTCTCATCTGGAAAAAGTAATGGGCCAAAACTTATATGATTTCTACAAAAATAATATCGGTTGAATACCAGGATAAATCGGCGCCCTAAGGCACTGTCTAAATCCCTATGAACGCTACACAGAGACACTAATGACGGTAAGGCGACTCGCACCATCGAGTTTACTTTAGACAACCAGTCGAAACAGGTTCAACGAATCAATCCATGACCTGGGCCGCTGCTGCCGGAAAATGATAATAACCGTGTTGCCGTGCCGCCAAGCAGCCGGTTGCTAGCCGAATGTAGCAAGAAAACCAACATTGCTACCTTATACTATCCTGACGCTTAGTTGCTCGGTCGGGGTTATTTAGACCAAGCGCTTTAAATAAACCTATTTAGATCAACCTATTTAAATCAACCTATTTAGATCAACCTATATAAATGAATCTATTTCATTGAAACTCGAGTATTAACGTTCTTTCCGCGCCAATACCTGCCATCAATATTTGCACAGTCACCTGCCTCTTGCGTATATTATTTATTCTTTAATTCTACTCCCAACAGGTGAACTCGCATGAAAGAACTCAAAGGTAAAACTGCCTTGGTGACTGGGGCCGGACAAGGCATTGGTCAAGGTATCTCCTTTGCGCTGGCAGCAGCGGGAGTGAATGTGATGGTAACCGGTCGAACCGAAGAGAAACTGACACAAACTGTGGCGACCATCTCCGAGCGTGACGGCAAAGCCTTTGCTTCTACTTGTAATGTCAAACGAAAAGACGACCTCAAGCGTATCGTTGGTGAGTGCATTGATCACTATGGCAGCCTGAATATTCTCGTTAATAATGCCCAGGAAGTTCCCAATGGATTACTGCACGATGTCACTGACGACGCCTTTTCAGCAGGATTCACCTCTGGCCCACTGGCAACCCTAAGGCTGATGAAACTGGCTTACCCGTACCTGAAAGGCGATGGCTGTATCATCAACCTGGCCAGCACCGCGGCCAAACGCTGGGATATGTCAGGATACGGAGCCTATGCCGCAGTCAAGGAGGCTATACGCTCACTGACTCGAGCGGCTGCCTGCGAATGGGGCGCTGACGGTATTCGTACCAACGTCATCCTGCCGCATGCTAAATCCCCCGGGTTAGCCTGGTGGATGGACAAAAACCCTGAGGAAGCAGCCGCATTTCAGGCATCGATACCGCAGCGCCGAGTCGGCGAATGTGAGCAGGACATTGGCAGGTTCGTGGTCCAATTGTGCAGCGAGGGTTCTCGTTATGTTAATGGCCAGACCATTGCGGTGGATGGCGGCCAGGCCCATCTCGGCTAAAAACAACCTCATTGCCGACGACCTGCCAGCATTTGACCCCATAAGCGACAATTATATGGCAGGACGACAGAATCAATATGAAAAATAGCTAACGGGAGATTGGCTCGTCCGTGGCTCATACAAGCCAACGACCCTTCCAAAAAACTATTATTGTTAAGATAACATCCTCAATCGATTTCTGTTATAACCCTATAACAACACTGGATAAAGTGGACAACAAGAAAAATACTAAGAATCAAAAAGGGGACCTCATGAAATTTAATTATATCACTCTCAGCGCGATCTTTAGCACTTTCGTTTTCTACCAACCTCTCACTGTTTATGCAGAAGAAAGCTCAAGCGAAATGGAGGAAATCGTTGTTACATCACGTCGCCGTGATGAATCACAGCAGGATGTTCCCCTTTCCGTTACGGCCTTTGGCAGTGAGCGGATTGACCAACTGAAACCAACGACCTTACGAGACTTTGATGGCCTTGCTCCCAATGTCTATATCGGTATGAATACTGCAGGACCCGGTGCTTCAGCCATCTACATACGTGGTATCGGCTATGCAGACATTGAAAAAACCCAAAGCCCTCAGGTAGGCGTTATCGTTGACGGCATCCAGATGGGCTCGTCAACCGGCCAGCTCATAGATACCTTTGATGTGGAAAGCATAGAAATTAACCGCGGGCCTCAGGGCGTACTGTTTGGCAAAAATACCATCGGTGGGAACATCGTTGTGAATCGGGTCAAACCAAAATTCAATGAATTTAGTATCAATGCCAGTTTTGAAGGCGGCAATTTTGATTCAAATCAGGCTAAGGTCAGAGTTAATATCCCGCTCGCAGAAGACGTGCTGGCTTTGAAACTTGGTGTTATTGACCGCAGTAGAGACGGCTTCTATACCAACCAGAATATCGGTGGAACGGCAGGTGATGTCGACTTCCGGTCGATGACCGCAGCGCTGCGCTGGGCCCCCACTGACGCTTTTGAAGCGACTCTAACCTATGACAACATTGATGATACCAGCCAGATTCCTCCTCAGGACCCTCGTTATGATGGTAGCAATCCTTTTGTCACGCTCGCCGACAAGCGAGAGCCAACCACGTATGACGTAGATCAAATCGGCCTGCGGGCAACCCTCGACCTCACCGATAACATTACCCTCTATTCAGTGACTGGTTGGCACGACGGTGCAGATGGGGTGAATCAGGACTTTGATGGTGCCGGCATCGATGGGCTGGCCATTCCGTTTGCGCAACTGCACACGCTTCGGGAGCAGGAATTTGAAGTATTGACGCAGGAAATTCGAATTGCTGGGTCAATCAACGAGAATCTTGACTTTATGGTAGGTTACTACTATTACGATTCAGAACTTGATTTCAAACAACGCACTAATAATGTATTGCAATTACCCGCTGCTGCGCTCGGTTTAACGATACCTTGTGCCGGGATTCCTGGCGTCGTGACGCTTCCGTTCAGGGCGAACCCGACTGTCGGCGATATATTCTGCCAATTCCCGAATGCCAAGAGTACCCAGCTGTCTGCACAGGATGTATCATCAGATGCTTTCTTCGGATCCATTACCTGGAGACCGGTAGAAGCGTTGGAAATCATGGTGGGTATGCGCCATATCCAGGAAGAGACATCAGCACAAACAGCGTATTACGACCACTCAACCGGCACCTTTGATACCGGTGGTACAGATACTGAACACGATTTCACCGGACTACCTTCAGTACTGAGCCCAAATGGCTACGATGCCAGCGATTCCTGGGACGATACTATCTGGACAACCTCGATGAACTATTCGTTTACCCAGAGCAATCGGGTTTATGCCAATTACTCCCAGGGTTTCCGAAGTGGTGGATTCAGCATACGTTCTGCAAGAGATGCAAGCGAAGCGCCATTTGACCCGGAAACGGCAGACCAAATCGAAATCGGCTCTAAAAACGAACTCCTTGATGGCGCGCTGCACTTGAATATCGCCTACTATCGAATCGAACGCGAAGCCGGCCAGTTCAGCTCTATCATCTCGCTTCCACCCGGTTCCATCCCGGGTACCACCACGATCATCAACAATGGTGGCACCTCGACAACTGATGGCTGGGAACTGGAGTCCCGCTGGATGATCAACGAGAACTTTACGTTGTCACTGAACTACGGCTCCCTGAATGTTGACAATGGAACAGTCAGTATAGCGTGCCAATTCCTCGACGGATGTGCATCTAGCGTACCTGGCGGTGCCCCTGATCCAGAAGGAACTATCCGGACTCTGGGCGGCAATAGCGACTCTCGCCAACCCGAGAGCACCTTCGCAGTTAACCTGGCCTATGATCGCGACATCGATTTAGGAACCCTGTACGCTAACATCGGATTCAAAAAGACGGGCGAATACCTGCTAGTAAATACGGGCGCAGGTGCAGAGAATCGCACCTATGATGGTGACTATGGCCAAGTTGATGCTCGCATCGCATTGGATATACAGCTAGACAACGATGCAACCTTGAGTTTATCGCTGTTTGGTAAGAACCTTACCGACGAGTTGTATCGCGAACAGGCACTATTCCTCGGTGGAGGAACTATGTTGTTGCCGAGCGGAGGGCCCAATACTGGATTCCAAGGCTGGGGAGCACCTCGAACCTACGCATTCGAGGTTCGTTACTCAATGTAAAGTGCTGGCAAAATCTAGATAAAGGGCTGCTAATGCAGCCCTTTTTTTGCACTCCAGCCCGCCTCATGGCATTGCTCGCCACTAGATACTGTAACGATTGAGCATAGCTGGGTAAGCAAAATACAAGCGACCGGATTAGCTCACGACCTCAACGACACTGCATTTTAGCCGGTACTGACATATCACTTAGCACGGTAACTATCTATAATTATCCGTCTGGTACGCTGCGTTCGGCTAAGCAGTGGATCTTTAACCCAGTGGATCTTTAACCCAGTGGATCTTTAACCTCCGTTGGTAAACAGAAAAATTGGTAAACAGAAAAATTG
>Ga0206679_10004082_pt1 | contig 11023 bp, 9 predicted proteins | sample M110012015metaG_FD_155464 | JGI IMG/M metagenome (GOLD analysis project Ga0206679, IMG submission 155464) | Ammonia-oxidizing marine archaeal communities from Monterey Bay, California, United States - M1 100m 12015 | ecosystem: Environmental > Aquatic > Marine > Intertidal zone | place: USA... | reverse complement strand
AAAAGAAGATATTGCATCATACTCATATCTAATTTTTACATAATATAATGAATTTTGTATTTATGCCTCATAGGATTATTAAGGGGATTTTTTCTTATGAATCTAATGACAATTAGTCAAGATAGTGTATGGTACAAAATGTGGAAAGAAAATTCTGCAATATTAAGAGAACGTGCAATTTCATGGAGAAAAGAAAATGCAGTAACACGTATTGAAAGACCTAGTAGACTTCTTCGTGCTAGGAGACTTGGCTATAAAGCAAAACAAGGAATTATTGTAATTCGAATGAGAGTTGGTTCTGGTGGAATGAGAAGACAGAGACCACGTGGTGGGAGACGTCCAAAACATTTGGGTGTCACTCGTATAAAACAAGATGATAATATGAAAATTGTAGCACAAAGACGTGTACTTGAGAAATATCCAAATATGAAACTTCTCGGTTCTTATTTCTTATACAAAGACGGTAAACATTACTGGTATGAGGTAATCTTAGCAGATCCATCACATCCAAGAATTGCAAAAGATAAAGAATTAAGAAAAAGAGTACTTTCTACTGCCGCATGATAAAAATTCTTTTAATTCTTTTAATTATATTTTCAGTACCCGCTGTTCATGCGGTTCCACTTTCAGATATGACTGGATTAAAATTTACATTTCCTGTAAAAACTGATGATCGTTCATTTACTATTGAGGCTACTGCAAATTTTCAAATTAGTAATCTTGATTTTAATAAAAATGAAAAAACTATCATACTCGATGCAACCAGTTCAATTGAAAATAATACCATGGAGATAGTTATACCAACATCTTTGATTGGTGGTGATTTTAAATTTTATCTGGATAACATTGAATTATTTCCAAACGCAAAACAAGGAAAAAATTCTCTATTTGTAGCAATTGACTTCATTGGAATTGGTAAACATGAAATTAAATTTCAAGGAACAACATATCTTGATATCTTTGATGTTTCTGATCAAATTGATTTCTCAACCTCTGGTGGGCTCGTTGACAAAGTGGAATCTAATCCTTCAACAAACTCCTTAATGTTTTTCTTAAATGATACTAACAAAAATGTTGGTTCATTATCAATAAATTTGTCTGATGATGTATTATTGCCTTTTGAAAATAATAAATTCATAGTAATTATAGATGAAATCGAATCAAATTATTCACTTGATGATAATGAATTAACTATAGATTTTAATCCAAATAACAAAAAAATTACAATTTTTGGTACATATGTAATTCCTGAATTTTATGAAATTACACCACTAGTTCTTGCAACTTCTTTCATTGGTTTGATAGTTCTAAGAAAATACAAAAAATTATTCATTTAATAATTTTTCAATCATAGATTCTAAATTTGCTGTTTGACCAAATGACACATCACGTAATATTCCCTTTCTATCAACTAAAATTGTTGAAGGTGTTCCTTGTAAGGAGTACATCTCGAATGTTTCAGCTGAATACTCTTTTGATTTAAAATATGATTTAACTCGTTCAAAAATCTGTTCCTTGTATTCTTCAGGTTGTGAGTCGAAATCTGGTAATTGGTTCTTGATAAATGCAGTCATCTTTTCTTTTGTTGGCTCTCCACCTTCTTTAACTAATGAGTCCATTGCAATTGGATATGGAATCTTATAGGATAATTTTCCTTCATTAAGTTGGCCATATTGAGATAATGCTTGCTTTGTATCTCCAACAACTTCTCCTGTTGTAAGAAGCATCTCTAAATTCTCTAACGTATTTTTATCATAATCTTCAAATGCTGTTGCTACACCCATTACGGTTAATCCATCACCCTTGAATTTCTGATAAATGTTAATTATATCTGGAATTGAATGCATAAAACATCCTGGACAATTGACTTGAAACACTTCAACTAGTTTGACATTATCTCCTTCTTTGTCAAAGTTAGTCTCCATTCCTTGAACCCATTTTCCTAATTTGAGATTTGGTGCTTTTTCTCCAATTACTGCCATAAATTTTGTAATTTTGTTTTCTATTAAAAAACATAACGACCATTTTAAAAAAAGGAATTAAAAAGGACTGGAAAAAACCACAAGCATGGATGTAGTACCACAATCTAGAATTGATCTCTTTGCAGAGATGGAATCTCATTATGAAAAACAAGATACTGAATATTTTGTTAAATTATTAGAGCATGAAGATTATGTTGTTAGATGTAGAGCTACCTGTATTATAGTTGATCTTGGTGGTGAGGATAAAGTTCAATATATTGCCAAAGTTCTCAAAGATGACCCAAACGAACTAGTTCGTCATGAGGCTGCATTTTCACTAGGACAGATGTGTTATAGTAGCGGAATTGCACCACTTGAAGATGCTACCGCAAATGATCCTAGTATGTTTGTTAGACATGAAGCTGCAGTTGCACTAGGAGTTGTTGGTTCTACCGGTGAGCCTGAGGTCTTAGAAAAAGCACTAAATGATCCTGAAGAATCTGTAAGACATTCTGCAGTAGTTGCATTGTCTAATCTTGAATTCATGAAAACATTGTGTAAAAATGAAAAGTTTGGTAAACTTACTGGTGGCTAAAGTAAACTAACTACTGTTCCATCAATTGCTGATTCAAACTTGTAAATATTTTCTACAGATGAGTCTTCAAAAATTTCTGCATCATGTGAAATAATGATAAACTGCATTGAAGTATTCTCACCTCTAATGTTTGCTAACTGTGATAATACTTCTACTAGTGCTTTTCTACGTTCACTGTCTAGATGTGTTGTAGGCTCATCTAATATCATGAAATTAAGATTTGAGGAACCTAAGAGATGAGCCATTCCTAATCTTAGCGATAATGCGATGCTTACTTGTTCTCCACCACTAAGTGATTCTAATTCTAACATGGTTGATCTAGCATAACAAGTAATATTGACATCTCTTGTCTTTTGTGAAAGTGAGATTCTTTGAATTTTTGTATTTAGTTTCTCTAAATACTCTGATGCTTTTTCTGAAATTATTTCTAATGCCCATGAACGTAGGCTTTTTGCAACTGGTCCGTCTATACTGTAGACATTTTTTTGTATATTTTCTAGCTCTATGACATATTTTCTTACTTTATACAACTCATCTACTGAAATCTTATTTTTTTCAAGTTGTTTTTGGGCATTTTCTATTCTGTTAGATACTGCACCAAATTCTTGATCAATTTCTCGTAATCGTTGACGATTATTTGCAAGTTCACTTTTCTTTGCTAAGAATTGTTCTTGATTAAATCCACTTGTAGTTTTTTCAATCTGTAAAATTTTTTCATACTTCATTTTTGCATGTGTATCAATTGTAGATGCCTCTAAAAGTTGTCCTGAATTAATTGTAATTGGTATTTCCTTAATTTTCTTTATTTTCTCTTTAACGGTCTCTACAATTTGCTCTAGTTCTGTTTCATTTGAAATATTGTGTGTCTTTAATTTAACATCTGCATTTTCTGCTTTTTTTAATCTATCTGTTCTTTCTTGAATTAAATTTTCTAGTTCCAATTTTTTGTCTTCAAGATGAATTAGCTTTTGACCTAGTGTTCTAATCTCTTCTTCAACATGCTCTTTTTGAAATAATGGATTTAGATGATCCACTTTAGAATCACAGACTGGACATTTGCCCTCTCTTAACTCTAATTTATTTGCAAATTCACTCTGTTCTTCAAAACGAATCTTCTTTTTTCTATATTCATCCACGTCTTTCATTACTGCAGATAATTCTAAATTAAGTTTTGAAATTTCAATTTCTATCTCTTCTTTTTCACTAGCAATTGAAAAACAGTCTTTACATTCGTTAACTTTTCTTTCTTCTTCCATAACCTCTTTTTGAATTTTTTTTATTGCATCTTTTGCATATGATACTAATTCCTCTTTTTGATTTTCTAATTCTACTAGCTGTAACTCCTTCATACTATCTTTTTCAATTTCATATTCAATTTGTGATATCTCTGTCTCTGTAGTCTTTTTCTCTTGTTCTAGCTCACCTATCTTTGGTTTTGAATTTAAAATCTCATTTTCAAATTCGCTTATTTTATTTTCTAGTAATTCAATTTGTGTATCGTCGAAACCATGTTTATTCTGTGTATCTTTTCTGAATTCTTTTAGAACTTCTTTCATCGATTCTACTGCAACATCTAATCTATCTATGCCGATTATTGTATTCAATAATTCTTTGAACTCTTTTGGTTTTGCTTTTATGATTGAATTAAGTTCTCCTTGCTGAACTATTGATGCAATTTTTAATTTTTCAAAATTCATTCCTAGAACTTTCTCAACCTCATTAGTCATCGATTCCCCAAACTGTTTTCTTTCTCCTTCTGCAATAGGCAAAAATTCATCTCCATTTTTTTCTAAAAATTGTGCGGTTAGTGTCCCTTTTGCATCGATTTGTCTAACGGTTCTGTATTTTTTTCCATTTGCAGAAAATTCAACTTTAACTAATGCTTTGTTTGCTCCTCTTCGTATCAAACTCTTGTTATTCTTTCGCATATGTGAGCCAAACAATGAAAATGTAATTGCATCAATTATGCTTGATTTACCTGCTCCATTCTGACCAACAAATACTGTTGCGTCATTGTTAAACTCTAACTTTGTATCATGATGTGCTAGAAAATCAATTAGCTCAACACTATGAATCATTATCTTCTCCAGAAAAATTACTAAAATTTTCTACAACAACTTGTGTTGCATTGTCTACTTGTCTCGTTGATAATAATGGTAATAATTCATTAATTGCAAAATGTGCTAACTTTTCTGATTTCAAAGAATTTACTGCAAGTTTGAATAACTCTTGATCAATTTGTGCAGGTCTGTTTAACAATACGGATGATTCATCATCATTTTGAAAGATTTTCCATGAAAAGTGCAATGATTTTAAGGCTAAATCTGCTATTTTTCCTTCTATAACATCACGTTCTAAATTTTCTCCATGAATTTTTATTTCAATTATTGGTTTCTTTTCTAATCCTAAAATTTTTCCATTTAATTCTTTAATTGCTGAATCAATATTTTCAAATTCAGTTTTTACCGAAATCTGTGGTCTTGTATCAAGTTTTATCCATTCAGGTTTTGCTTCGTCATCAGAAATATCAACTTTAAAAAATCCTTTCTCTGTCTCTTTAATCCCTTCACTAGTAGTCATTTCTGTAGAACCTGGGTATACTAATGGTCCTTTTAGATGATCGTACTGTTTAAGAAATTTATCGTGAAGATGACCCATTGCATAATATGTAAAATTCTTTGGAAGATCTGTAGAATTAACTTCTCCTGCAAATTTGTTAACTTCGGTAATTCCTTGATGAAGCACCAAAATTTTGTGTCCTTTATGATTATCGGCTAAAGATTCCACGCGTGAAAATTTCTCTTCTAATCCTGTCATCTCATTTTTTCTAATCTTATCAAAACCTACAATCATGACATCTTTGTAATATACTGGCTCTCCTCTTCCCACATATTTTGAAAATTCTAAATTATGATACACATATGGAATTGGGGTGGAACGTACTCTACTAATATCATGTTCGCCTAAAACAAAGAAAGATTCTATCTCATTTTCTTTTAATCTCTTTAATGCATTTGCCATTTGTAAAATTGCAGTTCCACTTGGATTTGGAGTATGAAAAATATCTCCTACAAAAATTACAAAATCGACTTTATCCTGTATTGAAATATCTATGGCTTGATTAAATGAATCATAAATATCATGTTCTCTTTCCTCTAATCCATATTGGATTAGTCCAAGATGTGTATCTGAGATATGTGAAAATTTCATTTTAATCTAATAACAGATCTTTTTGTACTGTCCCTTGAGCTTGTCCTTTATTTTCATCCTCAAATTTTCTTACAATGGTCCATTGATCAACTGCATTTTGATCCGAACCAATCACTTTACCTTTCATTTCATCAATGTGAATAATTGCTGGTAAGTTGACCCATTGACCTACCAACACGGCATCCCCCACATTCAATGATGTTAACTGGGCAATCAAATCTCTACTAATTGATTCAGATGCTGATGCAATCTGATGTTGGTCATCTTCTTGAACTATTTTCATTACAGCTAAAGAGCCCATCTGACTGAGAATACTAGGCTCAATATTTCGAGGTCTTTGTGAAACTACGCACAATCCTAATCCAAACTTCCTTCCTTCCCTTGCAATCTTTGTTGCCCAATATTTTGCTCTGGCATCTTCTCCCTTTGGAATGAAAACATGAGCCTCTTCAATAATGACAAAGATTGGACTGTTGAACATGTAACTTTTCTTTGATTTACTTTTTGCACTTTTTGCATTACTTGCAGCTTTTCTATCATTAAGTAATTCTTGAAGATAATATCCTAATGCGACATTTGCCTGTTTATCACTAAATTCTGAAACATTGAGAATGTTGAGTCTTCCTTCTTTGATTAATCCTACAGGATATACCATGTCTGGATCTAAAATATCTGCAAATCTATTACGTGCATCATCAATTTTATCTTGAACTCTATCTGCAGAATGCCTTTCTTCTTTTCTTTCCGGGTCACTTCCAATGTACTGTACTTGTTGATCAAGTGCTTCCCAAAAACTAGAAGATTCTTTAACTTCTGGCGTGAATGCTTTTCTCAAAATTCTTTGCTGAATATCTGCACCCTCTCTAATCTCTAATACTTCTGATAATGTCTCAGCATCTAATAATCTTGGATTAATCTTTGCATCAATTACATTAATTTTTGGTATGTCTAAATCTGCATAGTCATTATGATAATCAAAAATAATCACTGTTCCGCTTAATGCTGCAATTTTAGATGCAAGTAGTGAAACAAGATTACTTTTTCCCATTCCAGTCATTGCCAAAATTCCTAAATGCCTTGAAACAATTTTGTTTAGATTAATTTTTGAATCAATGTCTTGATTTCTTAAAAGATTACCAATTTTCAACCATTCATTTTTCCCAGGTGCAAAAATTTCTCCCAAATCGGTCTTTGTTGCTTTGATTACTTTGGTACCTGGAAGTGGTGGTATTGCAGGAAGTATTGCTTTTCCTTTTCGTAACATTTCTAAGAATCCCAAAATCAAAATTTTTCCAGTATAACTCTTGTCTCTTTTGTTTAATTCGGCAAGTTCTATACTTTCTTCTGCTTCATCAAAATTTTTCACATCTGATAATGCTGCACTTGTAACAAATGATGTTTCTACTAATCCTACAATCTTACCTTCATCAACTTCTATTATGACATATTCGCCTATTGGAAGTGCTCTTGATGATTGAATTGTCACTACATTTGGCTTTGATTCTCCTACCACAAATCCTAGACTCATCCTAAAACCTCCCTTGAACCAATCTCATTGGATAATCCGTGTATACTTGCCAGTTTTACAAGATCTTTTCCTGAAATTTTACAGTTATTGTGAGCCAGTTTTAGAGAATATGGATATCCGCTAATACTATTTTTGTAAATTTTATCTAACACTTGTTTAAAATCTTCGTTTGTATATCCTGTTCCAAATAGTTCGACTTTGATTAATGGCAATGAATCTGCCAATCTTGCAAATATTGATGTAATAATTTTGTCTTTTCCAAATTTTTCATCTTCAAATATTTTACTAAATCCAGGTGTTCTTGAAGCGTGGTTGTAATAGAAAATATCTCCTGCAATTCCTCCCAAGTCTTCAAATTGTTTTCGGGTATTGGATGTCTTTGAAACGAAAACCACATTATTTCTTTTCTTCATTGCATTAATCATTGATTCTGTTAATGATGCTTGCCTTGTCATAAATTGAGAATAAAGTGAGCCATCCATCAATACTAAATCTGCATTATCAATTGACATGTTACATGCCTCTATCTCCATCTTACTTGCTAATGATGCAAGTATTGGATTTGTATCAAGTCCAAAGTCGTGTAGGTCTGCAATTATCTCTCCATCTGTTTTTATTGATACTGCTGTTACTGCCCATAACTCTGCACCTTGAAACTTAGTGCTGTTAAAACTACTATCTATTCCTGCAGAAATCACTTCTTGTTTCTGTGGCGTATAATCAACCCAGTTTTCTTTTGCTTTTTCTATAATCTTCTCATATTTTGGTCCCTTGAGAATGGATAATGTCTTTTCACGATTAATTATTGCATCTTTGAAAACAGTATTTAGCATAATATCTAATTCCTGTTTTCATGAATATGAACATTAGGGTAGAAAATGAACTAACTATCAGCCAGCTAAAACTCACTTTTTAATTTCTAAATTTAATTATTAAAATAATCATCGTCATCCCTATCTCTATGAGATTTTGCCTTCATAGAATAAATTTTCTGCATAATATTTACGTAAATTTGGTAGATGAATTTTACTTGAACTATCTTAGGAATGATGAAATTGGCAAAAGATCTTACATGTACCTCTGAAAATCTATGATTTCTAACTATTATGGCAGATTTTCCACTTTTATCCAAAATACTGAGTGTTTTTGGGCTAAATGCCGTATCTGTCTGGTTTCCTGCACCAAGTATTAACAAAGCATTTTTTTCTTTTTTGAAATTAGATAATAATTCTGTAATTATATTTGAATCAGAATAAACTTTTTCAAATTGTATTTTAGGTAATCCTAATTCAAACATCTTTTCATTAATTCTGTTCACTATTTGAGTTTCTTCTTTTGAATTTTCTATCACTCCTCTAATTATACGAATTTTTGATTGTTCAACTTTTTGACAAGAATTTGCAATCTCTAATCCAAGATCGCTGTGTCTTCCTTTATCATATGCTACAATAATATTTTTGATATCCTCCTCAAACGTTTTTCTAAATCGTACGCCAATTATATCGCATGTTGTTAATGAAAGTAATTTTCTATTATTTTTCAAAAAGTCAAAGTCTACCAATAATGTATTAATATCTTGTTCTTCGGTAGTTTGTAAAATTGCTTCTGTTGGATCATGTGCTAGTCTTACTAGGTATCTGTTTCGTAATGAACCTGTAATTTCTCTTTTAAATTCTTCTATCGCTTTTAGTCCTTTGTCTCCAAATCCATGTGTTAGTGATAATGGAGTTTGGCGTGGAACATTCACTATATCTAAAACTGTAATTTCTCCATCTTTATCTTTGGCAATTGCTTTTGCCATTTTGTACATTCTTTCTGCAGAGCGTTTATCAAACACCATCAAGATTCTGTATTTTTTTCGTAATTTTGGACCTTGTGTAAAAACAAGTGGTGCATTATGTTCCAATTCTTTTTTTGATGTATAAAATTTGTAAATCACAAAACCAATCACTATCCAAATGATAGCTATTAACCAGCTCTCTGGATGTGTAAATAGTAAGTAAATTGAAAGTCCCATTGCTGTGAGAATACCTAAAATTGGAATTAATGGGAAAAGTGGAGTCTTGAATCCATATTCTACTGTTGATGCGTATAATCTTCTAATTGTAATTGATGCTAAATTTACCTGTGTAAATAAAAATAGAAACATTACACTTGCTGCAAATGCAATTGCAGTCAAATCCATGGATATTGCAAGAATTAACATAATTACGCCTGAAACAATTGTTGCGACAAATGGTGTGTGATATTTTGGATGAATTTTACTAAATATGTAAGGTAGATTGTATTGTACTCCCATTGCAAAACTCACTCTACTTGCTGCAAATGTAGTAGCGTTTAATGCAGAAAGTGTTGAAACCAATCCTCCTGCTAACACAATTAATGCTCCATATGGAAGAAACTGGTCTGCTGCTTCTATTATTCCTAATTCCCCAAAACTTCCAATGAACTCCCACGCGGGCATCCCAATTACTGACTCATTCAAACCTCCAATGAAAACAAATGTGAATACAATGTAAACTGAAACAACAATTCCAAGTGAAATTAGAATTGCTCGCGGAATATTTCTCTTAGGGTTCTTTATTTCATCTCCTGCTTGTGAAATTATTTCATAACCCTCAAATGCAATGAATGTTAGTCCCATCGCTAATGCTAATCCTGCTACTCCGCTAGGAAGAAAATCTGTATAATTGTCAGACCAATTTGGATTTGCAAACATCATTGCACCAATTGCAGCAGCAATTAGTATTCCAATTATTGCTAATTGTGTAAATGTAATAGCATTTCCAACTTTACCCGTATCTGATGAACCTCTTACATTAACAAAAATAAAAATAATTATTGCGATTGCTGCTAGGATCTTGTCTACTGGAATTCCTATATCGTCTCCAATAATTCCTGATGTTCTTAATAGATGTGCAAAAAAAGATCCAAATGCAACTGCGTAAAGACTTCCCGCAATTGTATGTCCAAACCATGCCATCCATCCACTAAGATATGCATTAGGTCTTGGCAATCCCGCTCTGACCCATTTATAGCCTCCTCCTGTTGCAGGAAATGCAGATCCTAATTCTGCATATGTCAGTGCAGTGAATACTGTAATTATTCCATTAAGTAAAAATGCAATCATTAATGCTGCACCTGCTTGAGCCATTCCTGGTCCTACTAAAACAAAAATAGCTCCTCCAATCATTGATGCAACTCCAATCATCACTGAATCTTTCAGTGATAGGCTACGAACTAGACCTGATTCTGATTTTTCAAACGTCATACAACACTCGACAAAATATGGATGAATAAAGCCTTACCTTAGATTATGATTATGGGTTATGTACCTTTTACCATATTGAATAGTTGCCTCACAATCATCTTTGGATGGTGTGTTGCTAACTTCAGCATTTTTGATACTCCAAAATCTGCACGAATAAAATCTAAGAATTCATCTGCTGTTAATTCATTAATTATATTTAATTCCTTGTCCCATTCTTCATCTGTTAGTCCTACCCATCTGTTTTGAACCTTAATTGCAGAATTAATTTTTGACTCTATAGCTTTTCTCCATTCTTTTTCATAAGGAATTAATGATCTTTCGGATGTATCGCCATTTTTTATTGCATTTGCAGCAACTTTTCCTGCAACTTCTCCAAATCTAATTGCATATCTTATTCCTTCTAAAACAAGAGGATTTGCTTGACCTGCTGAGTCTCCAACTAGAATTAAATTATCATA
>Ga0206679_10004079_pt1 | contig 11025 bp, 10 predicted proteins | sample M110012015metaG_FD_155464 | JGI IMG/M metagenome (GOLD analysis project Ga0206679, IMG submission 155464) | Ammonia-oxidizing marine archaeal communities from Monterey Bay, California, United States - M1 100m 12015 | ecosystem: Environmental > Aquatic > Marine > Intertidal zone | place: USA... | reverse complement strand
AATTTCATTTAAAGGTTCTGAAATTGAAGACCAAAAGCTTTGCATTGAAGGACTTATTGTTAGAGATGCAGACCGCCTGGATGCAATGGGAGCGATAGGAATAGCAAGGGCATTTGCCTATGGAGGAAGCAGATCAAGACCTCTTTACAATCCGGAGGTCTCCCCTGTTTCACATCAAAGCAAAGAAGATTATTTGAATTCAAAATCTCATACAGTCAATCATTTTTACGAAAAGTTACTTTTATTAAAAGACAGAATGCATACGGATACTGCAAAGGAAATTGCAGAACGAAGACACAGCTATATGCTTAGTTTTCTGGAAGAATTTTATAAAGACTGGTCCTTATCAAAGTAAAACAACTGACTAGAAACAGGTGTGATAAATCTCTAGAATAGGGATTCCTGTTCAAAAACAATATTTTTACAATTCATATTGATTGTATGGCAGAAGATATTACTTGTTCAAATTGCAAAAACCTAATACATAAAAACTACTGTCCTGAATGCGGACAAAAAAAGAGCCATACGCCCTTATCTCTGTTTTCTCTTTTCAAGAATTCATTCGTGGTTTTTGTGGATGTGGAAAGGTCAGTATTCTCTCTATTCTATCAAATTCTGCTCAACCCGAAAAAAATAATTCAAAACTACTGGAGTGGCTTTACAAGATATTATCCAGGGCCTTCAAAACTATTTTTATATGCTTTAGCCATGGTTGCTTTGCATTTTCAATTTTTCGATTCTCGAATATTGGGTATGCAATTGACCCATACAGATCAAATCAAATCAGAATATGCGTTTTTCTGCCTAATGTTCCCTCTTTTGTTTATTAGCTCTTTCCTGGCGTTTAAAAGATGTAAAGACTATACCGCAAGGCAGGTAAGCTCATTTACCTATATATCATCTGCCCTTATTATTGTATACCTTTTACTTGATGATTTCGCTAGAATTGCTTTTTCAAATTTCTATGACGGTAAATCTCCAATCGTTACACTATTTTTTATTCTAAGTGTATTTTTATGGCAATCGCGCGTCTTCTCAGAAAATTCTAAAAAACAAATTCTCTTTACTTTTCTTATTCAGTTTTTTATATTTATTGCACTTATAGTTTTACTGTTCTTGCTTATTCTTCTTATTGTCCCGGAAGCTATGCAAATAACTGAATAAATTTAACTACATCCGAGAGATCAGTTCATTAAGGATTTGGCCGTTTCTATTGCCGTTTTAGTCACATTTTCACCGCTCATCAATCTGGCAATTTCTTCAACTCGATCTTCATCATTGAGCTCAAATACAGATGTAAGGGTTGTTTTATTACGGACTGATTTAGACACCTTTAGATGATGCTGAGCCTTAGAAACCACCTGAGGGAGATGTGAGATGACCAGCAGCTGAGTATTTAATCCCATTTTTTTAAGCAGCATACCAATTTTATTTGCAACATCTCCAGACACACCCGAATCTATCTCATCAAATAAAATGGAAGGCATATTTCTCTTTTCTGATATGAGCTTTAATAATGCCAGCATGAATCTGGAAAGCTCACCACCACTGGCGGCATTTTCAATTTCTATTTTAGGATGTCCGGAATTAGCAGAAAAAAGAAGGTTTAATCTTGTAATTCCTGTATCACTAAGCTCTCCTTTATACATTTCAAACTTAATCTCTGTATGTGGCAGCTTTAGTGAAATAAGCTGTTCACTCAAAAGCGATGTGATCTGGTCGTGCGAAGCCATTCGCAATGTATGAATTCTGGAGGCATCAGCCTGAACTTGACTTTCTATCTTTTGAAGCTTCACTTTCACTTTTTGCACATGCTCTTTTTGTGCTTCGAGGTCAGAAGACGAATGCCTGAGCTTTTCCTTAATTTCAAGGAGCTCTGCCTGAGAAGAAACCTGATGCTTAGCTAGCAATCTGTTAAATTCATCCAGCCCTTGTAAAAGTTGAATCTTCAGTTCAGGGTCCTCTGCAATGGAATCTGACAGATTGGATGAATCCCTCGAAAGTTCTTGTATTTCAATGGAAATCTGATCTAGTCGTTTTTTAATATCTATTAATTCTGAATCACTGGTTGTCAGCTTATCCAGTTTTCCAATCAGCTCTTTGATTGAGGTATAAATCCCATGCTCTGAATTAAAATCCTGAATTCTGAACAGCACCTCCTTTATCTCTTCTGCATTTTCCAATTTAAACAGATCACTTTCCAGTTCGTCAAAATCCTTGGTTTCAAGGGGGATTCTAGTAAGCTCATCAAGCAAAAATCGATTGTAATCTATATTACTCGATTTAAGATCAAGATCATTTTGAAGCTGATTCAATTCCTCTTTTAGTGTCAAATAATTACGATAAGAATTGGTGTATTTTTCCACATCTCCCTGTATACCCGCCAATAAATCGTACAATGCGAGCTGGGTATTCTTAGATTTCAGTTCATAGGTATTATATTGAGAATGTATTAAGATTTTATCGTGGGTAAATTTCTTCAAAATAGCCAGCGACACTGGAGAGTCATTAATAAAAGCACGGGACTTCCCTCCTTTAACCAGCTCTCTTCTCACTATAGTAATAGGCTCAAAATCTAGATTATGTTGCTCAAAAAACACCTTCTCCGCTTCCCTGCTCTGCATATACACTTCGACAATTGCTTTTTTGGAATAGCCGCCTACAATAGAGACATTGGTTCGATCTCCCATAATAAATGAAAAAGCGTGAAGAAGAATAGATTTCCCGGAGCCTGTCTCTCCCGTAAGTGCCGTAAATCCCGCTTTTAAATCGAGCTCCAGTGATTCGATTAACGCAAAATTAGAAATGCGTAGCTTACAAATCATTTCATCAATTCAATATGGCTTGATACTTCGAGCTGTTTCCAGGATCGAGTCGTTTTAAGAGATTCACGAAATCTGTTTTTTCCTTGAGGTCCGAATCCGCAAGTAAGCTCTTTAATTCATCCGTTTTGCAATACACGAAATTGATAATATTCACAGTATTCGGACGTGTCTGGACCACGGGCTTAAGCTTCAATAAAGCCTTATATATCTCTTTCACCCCTTTATCTTTATCTTCATAAAGCATATCTACCCCTTTTCTGTGGTACTTGTAATTACAATCCCTTAAAGGTTGAAAAAGCTGCTGTAGCACATTGTCCACCAGCCAATATCTATTTCTTTTACCCGATTCACTGGGTTTCCAGCCCGGAGCACCAGAAGTCTGGGCATTAATTACAATCTGCTGTGCTTCCATAAAATGAGGAGTACCCCCATTCTGTGCAAATGAATCATAATCCATTCCAATAACAAATAGAGCATAAAAAGCCAGAATAGAAGAAAGGTTATCCCGAAAGGTGTTTTGAGCATAATATAGTGCTGTATTTCTTGAGTAGGAAAAAACCACATTGTCATCCTGAAAATTGAACAGCAAAGAATTATAGCTTGAATTGAATGCTGGACGACTTGCCAGGACTTGTATTGAACCGCTGAATGTTCCAGAGCTCGGTATATTATTTATTTGCAGCTGAATATTGCAATTGATCCTTTCTTCAATTTTGAACTTATCCTTGGTCCATTGCGTGCTGTTCATAAAGTCAAAAATCACCTCCTTGAGCTGCTTTAATGCCTCCTGCTCTGTAGTGGTCACTTCAAGTTTTGCATCTGTAATAATAGACACCTGACAATTCAATTCCTGAGAATTCACCAAGGAATTCATTAAAAGAAAGAAGCACAGTATTAATCTCTTAAGCATCGAATTCCGCAATTAAGTCTACTACCTGAAGTCCAATATTAAGCTTGGACTGGAGAGGTAATTCAGTTTTCACTTTGTTCCTGTCGAATATAACAACTTTATTCATATCACCTCCAAATGCAGCGTTCTTATCCTGTGTTGAATTCAGCACAATCATATCCAATTTTTTATCATCTAATTTGGATAACGCATTTTCTTCTTCATTATTGGTTTCGAGTGCAAAACCAATAACTTTTTGTGCATTATTGCGATGTGCAGATGCCCAGCTCAAAATATCCGGATTTTTAACCAGGTCAAGGGTCAATGATTCTTTTCCTTTTTTAATCTTTGTGGATTCCTTCTGTGCCGGTCTGTAATCAGAAACTGCCGCAGAAAAGACACCTATATCACAAGTATCCCAAAGCTCTTCCACCTTTTCAAACATGTCTTCCGCTTGAACGACCCTGTGAACAGTTACATTCGGATGAAGTAATTCTTCTTTGCTTGGACCTGTAATCAGCTCTACTTTATATCCTTTAATTAATGCAGCTTTAGCCAGTGAAAATCCCATTTTCCCAGACGAGTGATTTCCAATATATCTTACTGGATCTACATGCTCAAATGTGGGGCCAGCTGTAATTAAAACCGTTCCTTTGTGTGTTGATGAGCTTTTGTCAAAAAAATCTTCTAAATAGGTAAACAGCTGTTCGGGTTCTGGCATTCTTCCTTCCCCATGGAGTCCACTGGCCAGCTCTCCCTCTTCTGCCGGCAATATAGCCACACCATCATTTTCGAGCAGCGCGAAATTTCTTAATAAGCTTGGATGCTTATACATATCCAGATCCATCGCCGGAGCTATGATTGTTTTGGTTTTCATTGAAAAATACGTAGCAAGTAGAAGATTGTCACATAATCCATGTGCCATTTTTCCGATGGTGTTCATTGTAGCCGGGGCAATTAGGAAAACATCTGCCCATTGAGCATATTCCACATGATTGGTCCATTTTCCAGTGCTTTTGTTCCAAAATTCGATTCCGACTTCATTTTCAGAAAGAGTGGATACCACGAGCGGACTTATAAAATCAGAAGAGGCAGGAGTCATAATACATTTGACTTCTGCCTCTTGTTTCTTTAATATTCGTATGAGGTAAGCAATTTTGTATGCTGCAATACCTCCAGTAATTCCCAGAAGGATGCGCTTTCCATACATCTTATTCGCTTTCCTTTTCCTCAGGTTGTCTTAGGTAGATTTTATCATCAAGAAATTCTTGGGTAGCAATTGCAGTTGCTTTTGGCAAACCTTCATAATGCTTAGAAATCTCGATTTGTTCACGATTTTCAAAAATCTCCTCCAAATTATCTGTTGAGCTGGCAAATTCCTGCAGCTTGGAAGTTAATTCTTCCTTAATTTCAACGCTAATTTGATTTGATCTTTTGGAAACAGCTACAATTGATTCGTAAATATTTCCAGTTTTTTCTTCAATCTCAATCGTGTCTCGAGTAACAGTTGTCTTTTCCGCAACTACATTTTTATAACTCATTCTCAATATTTAGTCTATACTTTCTAATCTTCCCACCAATTGCTTTAATTCCCTTTGGTATTTAGAATCGTGGAAAACGGCTTCAAAGTTACGCATTCTTTCATAAGTATCCTCAATTCTCTGCTTTTTTTTACTTTCCACACTATTGACCGTCAAGAAGTAAGAATTTTTAACCATTAGATAAAAAACCTCTTCATTGTATACCGAGATTGGATAATGTTCTAAAAATAACTCTGCAGAAGCAACTGCTGCCCTGTATTTATCTGTTTTAGCATATAAGCCTACATGAGTATACTCCTTTGTTTCCAGCTTAAATCTTAAACGATCGATAATCTTATTACATGAATCAAGGTATTTTGTTTCTGGATACCTGTCTATAAAAATCTGTATGCTGTTAATGGCTTCATTTGTTTCCGTTTGATCTAAAGATGGTTCCGGCGAATTATTCACATTGCAAAGGACTGATTGAAACATCACATCTTCATTTTTTTTGGAATAGGGAAACCTTTGTACATATGAGCTTAAATAATAAGCGGCCATATAATAATCTTCACTCTTATAATAGCTTTGTCCCAAACGATAATACGCCAGCTCTCCTTCTCCTGATTTAGGAGAATGCTGATAAATTTGTTCATAAAGTACAATGGAACGGACATATTCTTCTTCGTCAAAAAGGGAATTGGCCAGCTCGAATTTTCTTTGATAATTATCTCCTTTGACTACTTGATTGTATTCTGAGCAGGAGTATATGAGTACCACAAGAACAAAAAGATATATGAATCTATTCCACATTTATCGTACCCTAATACTTTGACCGATTCGTAGAATACTGGTCGACCGAATTCCATTAAGCCTGCAAAGCCTTGATACACTCGTTCTGTTCTTCTCCGCAATTCTCGATAAGGTGTCTCCTTTTCTTATCCTGTAGTATTTCTTCTCTACATACTTTTTTGTGCCGTTATCGCTCGTTTTCCACTGTTCAGAAGGAGTCACTCCAGGCCGAAACAGTGTTTTATACAGTAACAGATTTGGATCCTTAATCTTTTTATTTTTAAAATCAATCACTTCTTCTGGATTGATAGAATTGTCGTAAAACCTTACCTCAAAATGTAAATGAGAACCAAAGGAATGCCCGGTATTTCCTCCTAATGCAATCACATCACCAGATTTCACTTTTTGACCAGAAAAAGTAAGCAGTTTGCTAAGGTGGGCGTAATAGGTCTCCAATCCGTTGTAATGTCGGACTATAACCAGGTTGCCATACCCTCCGGTATTGGACTGAGCATAGCGCACAACACCATCCCAGGCGCAAACCACAGTGTCACCTGTTTCTAAATCAATATCAATTCCATTATGAAATTTACCATGTCGGTACTTATATCTTGAGGTGATATATCCATCAAATGGTATAGTAAAACCTCCAAGCTCTTCTGATTCCACACAAAGCCAAACCGTATCCTTGAGCTTAGTCAGGTCATTTCTTGTACTATAACAATCTGTTGTATTCCAGGTTAACGAATGGTTCCCTATTTCTTCGGAATTCATAATTTCATGAATCCTCGGATTTAAGATGCCGTCAAAATCTGGATCAGCTACTAATTTCCAGCTTTGATCTGAAAATAGTACCACCTTACCAAACTCCATTTCGGTAGTATCTAAAGCTTTTTGAGAATGACCGAAGAATGTAATTAACAGGATAAATAAACAAGTGTGAAATTTCATATACATTTTATCTCTTTTTCTCCAGTCGCAAAATTAACAAATCTGAATGAATACTATTCAGTCTTCAGGATTTTCAAGTTATAAAATACGCTTTCATTGGGCAGGATTAGCTCTTTATATCCTTTGCTTCCATAGGCCATACCTGAATCCAGGACAACAAACAGCTGCTCACCTTCTTTTGCTTTTTTTAACACTTTCGATAGTCCGGCAGTAATAAATTCCTGGTCTTCGGGATAGGAAAGCGGTGAATTATTAAATGAATTGATAGCATTTGCTTTTGAAGGAGTCGAAGCAATCATATCGAATACGACTTTCTGATTTTGCATAGCCGAAGCTTTCCCTTTCTGTACTTCCCATACTTTTATTCCATTCGAGTTTTCCCTTGGTGTCATTAAACCATGAATTTCAACAAATAACCAGATGGTAGCATGAGGAGGAATTAATGAGCCAAGTCCTTTCTTTCCATAAGCCAATGAAGCTGGAATTTCTACTTTGGCTATATCGCCAACGGCCATTTGGCTCAAAGCAAGATCCCACCCTTTCATTTGTAGATTGTACCCTATTAAAAAAGGAATAGTTGATCTGTTTAATTTATTCGTCCCATCAATTATGGCTCCATTGGTAAGTGTTAAGCGATAGTCGATATGAATTACTTCTCCACTTTCTAGTTTTCTACTCCTGGATCTTTTCGACCAGAATATTTTAAGGCCATTATTCAATTCGAGCTGATCAACATAGTCAAACTCGTCCTGAATATCCACAATATTTACCTCCACCGAATCAATTTTAATGTTTTCGGTAGTTTTTAATGAATCCTGTACAAGAGTGCTATCTGAACTATGCTCTGAATGCGCTTTACTCACATCTGGTTTGGATTTTGACTCTCTTTGCTTATCAAGTGAAGCGTTTCTCTCTATACTGTCACAAGACATGAGCAAAATCAATACAATACTAAAAATTAAGATCTTCATTTATTCACGCTTAATAATTCCACATCATAAATAAGAACAGATTGTGGCGGAATATTCTTTGATTCCTCTCCTAAAAGGCCATATCCAATTACACTTGGAACAATCAATTTCGCTTTATCAGATTCATGCATAAGGAGGACGCCTTCATGTAAACCAGAAGTAACTAGATCACTCTGGCCTACAACAAACTTATCTGGTATGGAGTCAGATTCATAACACACGCTACCATCAAGTAATGAAATCTTCATCCTTACAGTCACAAGATCACCAATTTTCACATCAATATTATTTTGAGTTTCGTTTCTAGAAATGTGATAACGGAGCGTCGTATTACTTGTCTGCATCTGAAGCCCCTTATGGTGCTCCAGATAGATCTTAATATCCAGGTCTTCTCTTACGCCGATCTCTTGATTATAGTCTACGGAATGTCCTATTGACCAATCTTTAGGCTTTTCAGGAATTATGTCTTCTTGGTCTTCTCCACACCCAAAGAATACTGGAATGAAAAGTAGAATAAGATACTTCATAGGATTTCGTTGCAATGCGTTATAAGTCTTTTTCTCGTTTCTTCCATAGATCCTTCGCTAAATCCACCTGCAGCATATTTATGGCCACCTCCATTGAAATATTTCTGTGCAAATTCGTTAACATAATACTGTCCTTTCGACCTGAATGACATTTTGATGTTTCCTTCCTTATTTTCCATCATAAATACGGCAATTGATAAGCCCTTTATGGAAAGAATAACGTTTACCAGTCCTTCCGTATCACCTTTTTTATAATTAAATCGATTTAATTCCTCCTGAGTCAGAGAAATGATGCCAATAGGTTTTCCATCAAGGACTTCTAATTTATCTGATACTGCAAACCCTCTTAGCTGGATCTGATCACTCGTATTTTGATCACAAAATAATTCATGGATTTCATGTGGAATTACTCCTCGAGAAATCAATTCACTCAAAACAGCATGCGTTTTCGCATTGACAGATGGATATCTAAAAGATCCTGTATCCGTCATGATTCCAAGATATAGTGCTCTGCACGCAAGAAGATTCAGCTCTTGAGTCATACCCGCTTCTTCCATCACCTCATAAAAAAGCTGAGCCGTCGAGCACACTGCTGGACGGGAAATCGTAAGCTCACAAAATTCGCTTGGTTCAGGATGATGGTCTATCATTATTTTGTTGCAGGAAAGCTTACTAAAGATCTCCGACATCTCCTCTCCTACTCTATATTCATGATTGTAATCCAGACAAAACACCAAATCAAATGCTGTAAGATCTCCTTTAAAACTTGAATATTCATCATAATTCACACCTTCCAAAAAGCTCATCGCATTTTGTGCAGGCAGATCTGGTAAAAGTATCTCAACAGACTTCCCCTGTGCTTTTATAAAATGATAGCAGGCTACAGCACTGCCAATCGCGTCACCATCAGGGGATTTATGAGTGGTAATAAGGACCTTTTTTGCCTCAGCTATAAAAGATTTAAAGGTTTCAATCATGAAACAAAATTACTCTTTCTTTTGCATTTGAGCATCTTCTTCAGGATCTGGAGGGAAAAGTTTTGGAAGATTCTCTTTCTCCTGTAAACGATCAATTAAGTCTTCCAGCTGTGAGATGGAAATACTCTTTGCAATGATCTTCTTGTCCTTATCCAGTACAAAGACTTTTGGAGTGGAGAAAATATCGAAGGTATTCTGATAATTCAGGGATTCCAGTGTTGTGTTTCTCAATACTTTCATAAGCTTCGGCTGGCCTTCAGTTGTGTCCTGTGCTTCATTATATAAATTATCGGTTACAGCTACATTGATATAGCTTAATTTATTGTCGTGGATAAACTTCTTCCATTTCTCGAAGTCTTCTCCAATAGCCTTACCAACTGAAAAAATCTCTACATTTCTGTCTTTAAATTTTTTCTGGTAAAGGGTTTCCAATTTGGGTGTTGTCTTTTTACAGTGACCGCAATCTGGATCCCAAAAATACAATATGGTATATTCTGCATTTAGAGAATAGAAATCCTTCCAATTTTTATCCGTGGTATCCCTTAATATAAGATTCGGAGGAACTGATCCAACTGTCAGTTTTAGCTTGTTTTGGATATTGTCGCAGAGGTCTTCAAATTTATCTTCAGTCACCCAAAATGCAGGAGATTCTCCTTCGGTATTCTCTGTGCAATAGTATCTATTGAGCATTTCCAGATATACCTTATCCATTCCCATGATTTTACTTTTACCATAGGAAGACGTAATCCAGCCTACACAGTATTCAAACATTTTACTTTTTGGATTAAGCTCATCGCAAAAAGGAAATGCATAATAGAGCACCGTATCCCAGTGCTGAATCATCATATTCTGTCCAAAATAATACTCCAGCTTATTGTGAAAAACAGGGTTGTTTACAAGCGCATCATTTGTCAGATCCACATTATCCCAATAGTGGTCTCTGTAATACCTAAAAGAGAAACTGGAATCAATGATATTTCCATTTGCATCCTTAGGGGATTCAGGAATATCCACATCCATGGACATTTTAACTATTTTCGACACTAACTTGCTCTTGTTTTCTTCAATGAGGTCATCCTGGTATTTTTTCACCTTTTTATTGATGATTTCCATTGATTTGGTAAGGGTCTTGTATCTCGGTTCCTCTTTATCAAGCTTAGCCCGCTCTGCCCCCATTTGATTCACTTTGGACTTTTGACTACTAATAAATCTGATATATGGAATAAAAACCTTGTTTTCAGCTGACTTCAAAACCTTCATGCTCCCTACCATATCAGGTAAAGAAGTTTCAATTGAAATATCCTCATTGTTAAATATAAACTCAAAATATTTCTGCCCAGGTAAGAGCACTCCTAAAATTCCTGGACCCTGCTTGCTTCCGTCAAATTCTACTTTTCCCTTTTTAAGCTCAGCTGTGTCGGCATAATAAAGCTTTTTACCAAAATATTTAATAAGGTGTACGGTCGTATCTTTTTGATTATCAATCTTAAATGATAATTTTTGTGCTTGTACAGAAGATATAAAGAACAATGTTAAAAATAGTAATACGCTTTTCATTGCTTTTTTTGGTGTT
>Ga0206679_10004076_pt1 | contig 11030 bp, 8 predicted proteins | sample M110012015metaG_FD_155464 | JGI IMG/M metagenome (GOLD analysis project Ga0206679, IMG submission 155464) | Ammonia-oxidizing marine archaeal communities from Monterey Bay, California, United States - M1 100m 12015 | ecosystem: Environmental > Aquatic > Marine > Intertidal zone | place: USA... | reverse complement strand
TGTTTTGCTACCATCTCTACGCAATGCCGAACAGCTTGCTCAATCGACAGCTACGTTAGACGCTCTTTCTGGCGGCCGGTTTATTTTAGGGCTTGGTGGTGGACCAGACACCCCTGGAGTTCGTACGGATTTCAAGCTTACAGGAATGAATTTTTCGACACGTGCTAGCCAGTCGGTTAAAATTGCTGAGCGACTTAGATCTCTTTGGCGGGGTGATAAAGAGCAGATGTACCCTTTGACTCATAAATCAGAGGGACCTCCAATTTGGATGGGCGGGGCCGGACCAAGAACCTTAGAGCGTACAGGTCGTTTATTTGATGGCTGGTTTCCTCTTGCTACATCGTCAGAAACTTTTAGAAGTGGTCTCAGATCAGTTAGGCAAGCAGCTGAAAATGTCGGCCGGTCATCAGATTCGATAACAGCTAGTGCCTATCTCACTGTGGTATTTGGTGAGTCCGATAAGGCTGAGGCTCAACTGGCTGAACATTCCGAGCTTTATTACGGTGTGCCACATGAACAAATAAGCAAGGCTCAGGGATCGATTGCTGGCTCCGTGGAGAAAGTAGTTGATTGGCTTGACGAATTTGTATCTGCGGGTGTTGAGCACCTATGTATTCGTTTTGGCTGTGAGGATATTTCGGGTCAACTCGAGACTCTGGCAAGTGTGCTGCATAGATACAAATAGAAATATCGCCATTGGACGTCAAAACACAGTTTTAGTGATTAATAAAAGACGTTTCTAAGTCTGGATTTCTTGAATTTCGTTCGTCTTTTCTCGAACCGCCTTCAACTGCGCGATCGTAGACAATTTTACCATTAATCACTGTTTGCTCGATCTCTATTTCATCTATATTGGCGGGATTAATTGCGAGAGGATCATCGGATAGAACGACAAGGTCACCCAACTTGCCAACAGAAAGACTCCCCTTAATGGTTTCTTCAAAACCCAGTGCTGCGGCATCGAGAGTCATCGACCGAAGAGCCGCTTCGGGGTCTATTACAAACTCAGAGCCTAACTTCTCACCACCGCGCGTTTGCCGATTTACAGCGACATGCACATTGAATAGGGGATCAACCGGTGTTACCCACCAGTCAGAATGGCAGCCGAACAATATACCACGGTCGAGGGCACCTTTCAGAGGCGAAATTCTTTCTCCGCGATTAGGCCCCAAGAAGCGATCTCTGTGTCTGTCTCCCCAGTAGTAAACGTGTAAATTAAAAAACGATGCGGCTATATTAAGTTCTGCCATACGATCTAGCTGATCCTCACGCACGGTTTGACAGTGCTCAATTCGAAATCGATGATTTTGCGTTGGGTGTCGGTCCAACGCTCGTTCATACGCATCTAGAATTGAGTCTATAGCCCGATCACCGTTGCCATGTGTACCGACCTGCCAGCCAGACAAGAGGGCTTGCTCAGTGACTTCATTGAGAGTGTTTTGACTCCAGATTTGAATACCAGTTTCTGCATGGTGGTCGTGGTAGCCTTCAGTAAGCGCTCCCGAGTGTCCCTGCAACGATCCATCATGAACTATTTTGAGAATCCCTGCTTTTAAGTGTTCAGAACCAAAACCGGTAGTGAGTCCCGTTCGTGCCAGTGTAGGTACTGCGTCTAGTTCCCCATATCTTCCGGCTAATCCACCGTAACTTGCTGCTAAATAAGTTCGAATCGGGAATTTACCGCTTTTCCCAGCGAGATCGTACGCTTTGAACGAGGTTTCGTGATGTCCACTGCCTACATCATGTATCGTGGTAACACCCGTCTGGACGAGTCGTTTGCCAGCCCATTCTAGTCCGGCAATGCATTCATTAACATCAGGTGAGCCAGCTAGTCGAAGAATAAGTCGCGTGGCTGACTCGTAAAAGACTCCAGTAGGGTCACCATTTTCATTTCTATCGATCACACCTCCGTCAGGGTCTGGACTATCAGACGAAACTCCTGCCATTTTCAGTGCCAAGCTGTTTCCGTAGGCTAAATGCCCTGATATGTGGGTGACGATCACCGGCCGTGTAGTTGAAACTTCATCAAGATCAAATCGGGTGAGGTGGCGGTTATCTTGGATTAGAGAATCATCATATGAATGACCTTGTATTACCTCAGAATTTTTGGATTCGGCGAATTCTCCGATGAGAGTTACTAAGTCGGCAATTGTCCTGCTTGGCGGAGTGCCACAATTCACACCGGAATTCATCCGAATACCTGTCATTAGTGGGTGGGTGTGGGATTCCACGAAACCGGGAACAATAGTTTTTCCGGCTGCATCGATATGGACTAAGTTCGGGATAGCCACAGATTCGATAATTGACTCGTCACCTATCGCGGCGATTGTGCCATTAAGGATTAATATTGCGGAGGCTCTTGGAATATTTTTATCGAGCGTAATGATGTTGGCGTTTTTTATAGCTAAGTGCACGTTATTCCAATCCTCTGATGAATCAGCGAATTTTTATTTATTCGTTTACGGCTGAACCATCAGACGTGGCATTGTTTATCCTTCAATGAATTCTATGAGTGTATCGAACGCGTTCAGTCGTACACAAAGACTTTTATCGGATTCGACGCTTGCTACTTGCGTGGATAAATTTAGGACTAGGTTTCTAATCACGCTTAAATCATTGACGATGAAGCGCAACGCTCCAAAAATCGTTGATCTGTCGCCTACTAAAGTAGCAAGATCTCCATATTTAGCTCTATACACGTCGGGCGAATACACGGTTAAACCGGAGTTGATTAAGTTAATGTGATATGTACCTGATTCAGGCCGTTGCACCTCACCCTGAACGAGCCGCCCGTAGTCCTCAGCTGTTTTCTCAGCGTCCCGACTTACGATCACCATTTCTTCGGCGTGAACGGTTTCATTGACATGGTTCTGCCATTCTGGACGCCAGACTAAGTCTGGTGTTCCGTGTTCGCAGAAATATACGCGGCCAGCTGGAAACGTGTCAGATCGCACTGTCACTGTCTTGAACTGAGCATCTTCGACACGATTTTCTAATGCAACGGGTCTGCTAAACGACTTTGGAGGATCCCCATCCATGTCCAGATTTTGGAGTAGTTTGTATGTCTCGTTGACGTCGTTTGTCTTAAACACAAGACCGTCGATACCGATTGGCGCCTTCATCATATCTGCACGCTTTTGCTGATTCTCCTTAGGGACCCCAATCAACTCTAGATAATTTGTATCGAACATCGCCAGATGATTAACGGATCCAAGGGTGTGATAGCCTTTGGACGTAACCGTGAATCCTAGTTGACCAAAAAGACTCGCAGCTTCGTCTATATCTACGCGAACATTTATTACTACGTGGTCGAGTTCAAATTCTGAATCAGACATGTATCAATCTCCGATAGTATTCGATACTAGCATTTAAATTTTAAGAGAATTGGAAATATTTAGAATGGGTAAAAAAATTCAGATAGTGGCTCCCGAGAGTGTTGGACTGTCCGGCGCACAGCTGACTAAGCTCGGCAATTTTTTTCAGAGTGAATATATAGATGCAGGTCGGTTGGCAGGGTGCATGATAGCGGTCGCACGTCATGGAGAAGTCGCACATCTTTCTATTTTAGGCAAGGCTGATTTGGAACGGAACCGATCTATGGTTGAAGGTAATTTATTTCGCATCTATTCGATGTCTAAACCAATTACCTCAGTAGCCTTGATGACCCTGTATGAAGATGGATTGTTTCAACTCGGTGATCCGGTCTCAAAGTTTGTTCCAGAGTGGAAAAATCTTGAAGTATATGCTGGTGGCAAATATCCCAATTGGGAAACTAAACCCTGTGACAGAGAGATGACAATTTGCGATTTGCTCACCCATCAGAGCGGAATTGCCGCTGGAAGCTTTGGAGCTTCAGGAAATTATCCTGAAATTGAACAAGCCTATCGTGATATTGGGCTGGGTCCTGATTATTTCCAGACTAAAGGACTCACTCTGAAAGATACGATCAATGCTTTGGCAAGTGTACCGCTCGCTTTTTCACCCGGTGATTACTGGAATTACTCAATATCGACCGATATTTGCGGCTATCTCGTTGAAGTGATATCAGGTAGAAAATTTGACATGTTTCTGCGGGATGAGATATTTGATCCATTAGGGATGACAGATACCTCGTTTGAGGTGGATCCAAGCAAGGCTTCTCGTCTCACGTCAAATTATACGTATGGATCAGACGGCGAACTCGAGCTTTTTGATTCAGCCATAGACAGCGATTTTTTTGGTCCCATTAGTTATTTTTCAGGTGCGGCCGGACTAATTTCGACTATGTCTGATTACCTCCGGTTTGCACAGATGCTTCTAAATAAGGGCGAACTTGACGGAGCTAGAATCATCTCTCCTAAAACTCTAGACCTGATGACTCTGAATCATTTAACTGATGGTGGAACAATGCAGGATCGCGAAAAGAAGAAGAGCTTGAGTCTTCGCTCACCTGGTCATGGTTTTGGACTTGGATTTTCGATGGTGTTGGATGTGGCTCAAAGCGAGTCAATTGGGTCAGTCGGCGAATTCAGATGGGGTGGGGCTGCTAGTACCGCGTTTTGGGCTGATCCTTTGGAAGACCTACTAGTAGTTTTTATGACACAGTTAACTCGTGCTACGACTCAAATTCGACCACAACTAAAGTCACTTATATATCCGGCAATTATTGATGCCTAGGCATGCGAATACATTAAGGAAGACTGTTGTATTCAGGCGAGAGCCGTATACACTCTTGAGGTCGCTTTGAAATTAATTAGTGGGGGTTTGAATGGCAATAAAAGTATTTAATGGCGGTCGACAATTGACTGATCCAAGCATATTCGCAGCGGCTGGTATGGACCTAGTTCAAGTTTCTGTTGGTGCTACTACCTCAAAAGAAGATTACATCGATCTTTTGCGCGACGCTGATGGTGCGCTTATCGGCACATTGCCACTTACGGATGCCGAGGTCCTTGAAGCTTGTCCTAAACTAAAGATCGTAAGTAGACAGGGAGTTGGTGTTGATTCCATTGATCTAGAAGCGGCGACTAGACTAGGTATTCTTGCGTGTAACACACCCGGAGTGAACACCTCTGAGGTAGCCGACCATGCAATGGCTCAGCTACTAGCGCTTACCCGCCTAATACGAGAATTTGATGGGGCTGTAAAGGCTGGACGTTGGAGTACACAGACACAGGCTGTTCGGGATTTAGCGCCTGGTCTGAAACGAATTGCAGGCAGCACAGTTGGAATAGTAGGTTTCGGAGCTATTGGACGAGCCTTTGCGACTCGAATTCGAGGTTTCGGTCCGTTTCGCGTGATCGCTTATGACCCATATGTCTCTCAAACTTCAGCCGATTTGTATGGTGTTGAACTTGTGGAGCTAGATGAACTTCTGAGACTATCTGATTTCGTGACAATACACGCCCCGTCGACGTCCGAGACTAGGCATATGTTTAGCTCTGACGCTTTCAAATCTATGAAAGATTCTGCAATTCTGATTAATTGTGCACGAGGCCCGTTGGTTGATCCAGCCGCGCTACATGTCGCTCTGACAGACGGTCAAATTTTTGCGGCCGCGCTAGATGTTACGGAAGTTGAGCCGATTGACGCTGAAGATCCACTACTTGGTTTGGATAACCTAATTATCACACCACACGTGGCGGCAGGGTCGGCAGTATCGTCGTCGGAGGGTGTTCGAAAGCAGGCTGAAAACATACTTCGGGTATTGAGTGGCGAGGCGCCCCATGGGTTGGCAAATCCCGAGGTGATTAAGATTATCGCTTTGATGCGGGGATCTAACCCTGGTAGGTGGGAGAGTATCCCTGATTTTTCCACAGCCTTGGCTCTCTGAGCTCTTAAATTAAGCGATGCTAGATTAATTAGATACACTAGGTAACCTGATATAGGTCTAGTCTTAAATAGATGAAATCAATTGCTCGTGTCAATAGATCAGTCAGAGGCCTTCGATACTTTCAACTGTATCTCTGGGGGGTACTACTATTCACAGTAGCAGTAATCATCAGCGGCGACATAGTTCAGGCAACAGAATCTGGAGCTGGTTGTGGTGATAGCTGGCCGAAATGCGATGGGACGCTGATTCCAGCGTTCGCTGATATACATATGGCAATCGAGTTCATACATCGAATGCTAACGAGCGTCTTGAGCTTTGGTTATTTTGGTTTGCTGATAGGTGGTTATCTCTTATTCGGGAGGAGACACCCTGTCTGGCGTAGCATTCTTGTCTCTACCGCTATTCTGTTAGTTGAGATTCTCTTGGGCGCTTCGCTCGTGTTCTTTGGTTGGGTGGAGGATAATGCGACTTGGGGACGAGTTATTGTAGATAGTTTTCATGTAGTGAATACATTGGCACTACTGGGATCTTTGGTGCTAATTATTTTTCTAAGTAGAGCTGAAGATGAAATTTTTGTAGCTAAGCCGAATCCGAAGCGACGCTATCTTATTTTTGCGATGGTTGCCGTAATTTTTATAACAGTCACCGGAACCATAAACTCTTTGGCTGACACACTCTACCTTTCTGACCACGTAGTAGTGGAGGAAACGCCAATTGCCCAACTACTTGTGTCGGTCAGAGCGATTCACCCACTTGTTGCAATTATTGGTGGGTTTGCAATTATTGGATTGTTGTATCTAGTAATAGAGGAACCCAGTGTTCAGAAATCCACTTTAGGATTTGCTGTGTTCGGAGTAATTTTTTTACAAGTTATATCTGGAATATTCAATATAGCGCTACTCACGCCGGTCGAAACTCAAATAATTCATTTAGGTTTGGCGGATGCACTGTGGATACTATTATTATTCTTTTCTCTATACAATTGGAAGGTGTTTGCGCCGAGCTACAGATAACCAGATTTGCCACCGGTGCAGTCCATTATTGGTTACAATTTTACGATGCGGTATAGAAAGTTAATCCTCTTAGCAGTGATGGTTGTAACGGTTGGCTATGTTTATTTGACAGGCTCAATCGAGGTGGAGGCCATAGCTGAGATGTACACTAAGGGCTCAACAACGCTTTATGAGACCGGTGCTCCTCTATTTTGTTGCGCCACATAGAATAACCTCGTTAAGTCTGATTTTTTGTAGTAATACCAAACTTGAATGCGCTATGAGTGACAAGTTTTGCATATTTTATTGAGTAGGTGTGCCGATTGCCCAATAAAAGGTTGTGCTCATCAATCATAATCGGGTGATGGCTTGTTGTTGCCGTGTGTTACGGTTACGTCACTAATTTTTCCGCCTTATTCATTTTGACTGTGCTTCAGAGACAGGTTGATCCTGGATTTGGACTCGTGGTTCGTGTTTTTAGGTGTGGACAAGGAGATCGGCACAGTTTTTGCGATTTAGTTTTGGCCGAGTTAAATATCGTTAGATTATCAACGAAATATAGGAGAATTTTAAATGCCACGTACTATTCGAGACTTGATGCCAATGGATTTAGAGTTTCAAATGTTTGTACTTGATGAACTCGCTGATGAATTAATTGCATCTGGAGCTGATGTTTTGAAACTCACTGTAGGTGTTCCAGAACTTCCAATGCCAGGCCCAGTGCTTCAGAGTATCGTCGGAAAACTTCATGATAGAGACTTTGTAAGGCGCATATATCCGGAGGGATTGCCAGAATTACGTCAGGCTATTTCGGAGTTTTATAACCGACGCTATGGCGCAGATAGTACTATCGATCAAGTCATAGTGAACACTGGGACGTCGCCAATTTTCCGTAATATTTTTCAGCTAGTCTCTGGGCCCGAATATGAAATTCTAATTCCAAGACCTTATTACGCCCTTTATTTATATTGTGCTAAATTAGCGGGCGCAAAAGTTAAGTTTTACGACATCAATAGTGATTCGGGGAGAGTCGATATGGATTCTTTTAGACAAAATTACTCCGCAGAAAAAACTTCTCTCGTGGTAATTAATTCTCCAGGTAATCCATTGGGGAATATAGTGTCACCTGACGAAATGAAAGCAATATATGAAATAGTCGATGGGGAATCATATGTGCTTAATGATGAAATTTATAACAACACGATGTTCTATGAGGATTTTCACTCGGCTTTAAAACTCTTTCCTGAGTACAAGGACAATACCATCGTGACTAATAGCTTTTCCAAGGGCTACCGCATGTATTCTAAGCGAGTCGGATTTGCGATTCTGCCCGAAGAGTTACAGACCAATCTGCGTGTCATTCAGCAACACACATTATTGTGCACAGATCCTGTTTATCAGTACGGCATGATTGCAGCTCTAGAAGATGAGGAAAGTCCCCAACATCTAAGAGATATTTATCGTGCGAGAGCTGAATATACGACTCAGCAGCTTGAGAACACGGGCTGCCGACCTGTACCGGCTCTTGGCGGTTTCTATGCGAACCTGCGGTGTGAGGATTGGAATATTAAACATGGGTTTGCGTCATCTAAAGAATTGGCTCGAGATGTTCTTCAGCAGACACATGTGGCTGTCGTCCCAGGTACAGATTTTGGTGTCCCACATGATTTACGGTTGGCTTTTTGTAACGACAGATATGATGAAGCCATAGATCGTCTTCGCGCCTATTTCGCGTCACCAGATCAGAGAAATCAGTAACTGTAAATTAGGTTTAATTATGCATTCTACAAACGATGACCCTGAATATAGAGACGAAGAAAAACCTATTCCGGTTCGTCGGGCTGTGATTTTGGCAGCAGGAAAAGGTAATCGGATTCAACCCCTCACGGCAGGCATTCCCAAATGTCTCATTGAGGTCGGTGGTCAATCATTAATCGAAAGAGCTTTGCATGCTCTTTCCTTGCAGCAAGTTAATGAAGTCGTGATAGTCGTGGGCTATAAGGCCTCAGTTATTCGCGACCGTGTCGGAGTCTCCTTTGAGGGGATTAAAGTTACTTATGTTGACGCGTATGACTACGAAACGACAAATAATATTCGTTCTTTGTGGGACGCGCGCGATTATCTTACGGAAGATGTCATCTTGGTTGAGGCGGACGTCATTTTTGACTCGAATCTGATTACTGACTTGTTAGGAGAAAGAGGAAGCAGTGCTGCAGTCGCTCCCTACTACAAAGCTCTGTCCGGCACGTTAATACAATGTGACGAGCAACGTCGCATCACCAAGTTCCTAATGAATGAAGATCTTGACCGATTGCCGAAAGATATTGATTTGTTCAAGACCGTGAATGTGTACCTATTTCGAAAAACATTACTGGAAGAGCAAATTATTCCGAGATTAGAACAAGAAATTCAAGATGGCCACCAAAATGGATACTATGAAAGCGTTCTTCGTGATTTTGTTGCAGAAGAGTCAAAGAGCGAGCTCGTAGCGGTCGATATTTCAAAAAACCGTTGGTACGAGATCGATGATCATAGAGATTTAGATGCGGCTGAGTTTCTTTTTTCAACACGGACTGAGCAATTCGATCGTATTCAGGAACTGCATGGCGCCTACTGGCGGTATGGCTTCATTGATCACGCCTATTTATATAACATGTACTTTCCACCCGCGGAAATGTTGGAAGTATTCAGTAAGAATTTGCCGGAAATTGTCAGTAATTATCCAGTTGCACAGCCTGAACTTGCCCGACTGGTGGCTAACTGGACTGGTGCCAACCCGGATAATCTTGCTGTTGCCAACGGAGCCGCCGAACTTATTAAGATTCTCGGGAATCAATTTATTCAGCGTCTGATTATTCCGACTCCCTCATTTAATGAATATGAAGAAGTCGTCCAACCAGAGAGACTAGATAGATTTCCGTTAGATCCGGATACTTTTAACCTCGATATCGACGGATTTGCTCATGCGGCTGTTCAGTGGAAGGCAGATACTGCAGTTATCGTAACTCCCAATAATCCCACAGCGTTATCCGTGAAAACCGAGGAACTGATGAAACTGGCCGAGCGACTTTCGAGCGAAGGTTGCCGTTTGATTGTTGACGAATCATTTATAGAATTTTCGGCTCTGGGTAGTAATGGCAGTCTAGAGGATTTGATAGATGACCAACCTAATCTCGCGGTCATCAAAAGCATGAGCAAGGTATTTGGTATTGCAGGCCTTCGCTTGGGATATATTCTTAGTTCAGACCGGAAGTTTATTGACGACATAAGAGATAGTTTGTCTATTTGGAATGTGAATGGAATGGCAGAGGAGTTCCTACATGCAGCGGGCCGTTATCGCGAAGAATTTATCGAGAGCTGTAATCAAACCAGAGTAGATTACATCGCTCTGTATGAAACTCTGCTTTCTACCGAGGGTATTGACCCTATTGAGCCTGATGCGAACTTCGTGCTGTGTAAACTCTCAGATCCTAAGGCCAGTGGACTGGAGATTACTCGACGACTGTATGTAGAGCATAATATTTTAATAAAGGATTGTGCGAAAAAAAGCATGCCGGAAGCTGATCGGTACCTGCGTATAGCATCCCGTACACCGGCAGAAAATAGAATATTAGTTGATGCACTAGCTTCCATACTTTAGGTTGCCACCGCACAAGAACGGGAGATTATTTTGAAGTCTGATCACTTGAGTGACTCTGAAAATGCTGAGCTGATGCTCCATCTTGAACGAACTATTCCCCCTATGAATCTTGAGGACGCTGAGACACTTCTTGGCGAAGTCAAAGATATATTTGACGAGCACGAAGTGGCATTTTTCCTTAGGCAGGGTACCTGTCTAGGTGCGGTGAGAGACCATGCATTGATTGCATGGGATGATGATCTTGATCTCGGATCAATTATTGGAATGCATGATTTTACTGAGGAGATGATAGATCCGACCGTTGCGGATCTCAGAGCCAATGGTTGTTACGTTGAAGTACATCGTGATGGGCTCTATACCGCTGTCAAAATAATGAAATACCAAATCCGTATTGACTGGCAGTGTTATCAAGTCGTCAAGGGCACCATCGCGCATTATCCTGGCGTGCCGTTTCCAATCAAGCTCTTTGCTAATTTGACGCCCATTGATTTTCTTGGGGAATCGTATAACGTGCCCAGTCCGCCGGAGGAGTATCTCACCTACAAGTATGGTCCTGACTGGATTACGCCCAAGCAAGTTGGATATG
>Ga0206679_10004070_pt1 | contig 11040 bp, 13 predicted proteins | sample M110012015metaG_FD_155464 | JGI IMG/M metagenome (GOLD analysis project Ga0206679, IMG submission 155464) | Ammonia-oxidizing marine archaeal communities from Monterey Bay, California, United States - M1 100m 12015 | ecosystem: Environmental > Aquatic > Marine > Intertidal zone | place: USA... | reverse complement strand
CCTGGATTGATGCGCCTGCTGCGTACCAAAATGGACCACTGATACCATATTGATATGCCACAGTGGATGATTGTAGTAAAGTTGCTGCCCATGTCCATGCTGAGACAATTGCTGCTGCAGTAAGACCAGTTTTGATAGTTCTTCCTGCTGTGTTAAACATTTCAGAAGTTTGACTAACTCCTAGGTATTTTTCTTCAATTTTTACTTCAACTGTAATGATTACAGCAAATACCATTCCTAGACCAACGACAATAGCCCAACCAATCCACTCTGGCAAAGCCTCTCCAACTGCAAATCCTTGAGAGATTTCACCTGCTGCGTATACGGATTGAGGAATACTAGACACAGTAATGACGGCAATCAAAGCAAAAATCGACAACGCATAGAGGGATCTTGTTTTGGACACTAGGAAATATAATGCCAACATATACTTAAGGATTTTAGAAAAAATGTCGACGTCGACAATTTCAAAATAAATTCAAATTTTGAAAATGTTTTAAAATAAGTGGTATAATCTTCCTAAAGATAATTTTGTTGCAGGATTGGTTGTAGTAATTTTTCCGTCAACTTTTACCTCATAAGTTTCTGGATTCACATTAATTTCTGGCGTTGCATTGTTGTACAACATGTCCTTCTTTCCAATAGAACGACAATTTTTTACCGCAACCAATTTTTTATTACAATTAATTTTTTCTTGCATTCCATTATCTAATGCTAATTGAGATGTAAAAATTACAGATGTTGATTGTACTGCTTTACCTAATGATCCAAACATAGGTCGATATAATACTGGTTCAGTAGTTGGAATAGATGCATTTGGGTCGCCCATCAAAGAATAAGCAATGAATCCACCTTTGATTATCATTTTAGGTTTTACACCAAAAAATTGTGGAGACCAAATTACAATATCAGCTAATCTTCCAGGCTGTAAACTTCCAACATAATTAGAAATTCCATGTGTAATAGCAGGATTAATTGTGATTTTTGCGATGTATCGCTTTACTCTGAAATTATCATTTTCAGAATTATCTTCAGGTAAACTTCCAGTCATTTTTTTCATTTTATCTGCAGTTTGCCAATTTCTTGTAGTAACTTCTCCAACTCTTCCCATTGCTTGACTATCTGATGACATCATACTAAGAACTCCAATATCATGCAAAACATCCTCTGCAGCAATTGTTTCTCCTCTTATTCTAGATTCCGCAAATGAAATATCTTCAGGTACTGATGAATTGAGATGGTGACAAACCATCATCATATCAAGGTGTTCTGCTAATGTATTTACAGTAAATGGACGTGTCGGGTTTGTTGAAGATGGAAGAATATTAGGTTCACTTGCAACTTTTAAGATATCTGGAGCATGTCCACCACCTGCACCTTCAGTATGATAAGTATGGATTGTTCTACCTGCAATTGCTGCAATTGTATCATTTACAAATCCACATTCATTTAGTGTATCAGTATGTATAGCAACTTGAGTATCAGTTTTATCAGCTACATTCAACGCAGAATTAATCGTTGCAGGGGTTGTCCCCCAATCTTCATGTAATTTTAATCCACAAGCTCCAGCTTCAACTTGTTCAAATAATGCAGGTTCAAGAGAATCATTTCCTTTTGCAAGAAAACCAAAATTCATTGGAAAATCATCTACAGATTCAATCATTCTATGAATATTCCATTTTCCAGGAGTACATGTTGTAGCATTAGTTCCATCAGCAGGACCAGTTCCACCGCCAATCATGGTTGTGGTTCCATTACAAATTGCATGTGTTGCTTGCTGTGGAGAAATAAAATGAATATGGGAATCAATTGTACCAGGAGTACAAATTGTATTTTCTCCAGCAATAATTTCAGTATTAGATGAAATAATCATATCTATATCATCAGCAATATTTGGATTCCCAGCATTTCCTACACCTACAATTTTTCCATCCTTTACACCAATGTCAGCTTTGATAATTCCTAAAACAGGATCTAAAATTATTGCATTTGTAATAACTAAATCAAGTGATTCATCTCTAGATACACCACTAGCTTGTCCCATTCCATCTCGAATACTTTTCCCACCGCCAAATACAGATTCATCACCGTATTTGATCAAATCTTTTTCAATTTCAATAATTAAATCAGTATCAGCAAGACGAACTTTATCTCCAGTTGTAGGGCCAAACAAATCAGCATAATTTTTTCTAGAAATATTTAGAGTCATAATTCCATTCCTCGAAATCCTTGTTCTTTTGCTTTAGAAAATGCTTCATTTTGTTTTTCTGATAATGGACCATTAACTAATCCACTAAATCCATAAACAATTCTTTTTCCAGAAAATTCTGTTAATTCTATTTTTTTACTATCTCCAGGCTCAAATCTTATAGAAGTTCCAGCTGCAATGTTCAGATGAAATCCATAAGATTTTCTTCTTGGAAATTCTAATGCTTTATTCACTTCAAAAAAATGTGCATGAGATCCAACTTGAATTGGTCTATCACCAGTATTTTGAACATCTAAGGTGATTGTTATTTTTTCAGTATTTGCAATTATTGGTTCTTCAGATAAAAAATATTCTCCAGGAATCATTTTAGTTTTCACCTATGGGATCATGAACAGTAACTAATTTGGTACCATCATCAAAAGTAGCTTCAACTTGTATGGAATGAATTAATTCTGGAACACCTGGCAATACTTGATCTTTTTTCAAAACTTGTTTTCCAGAACTCATTAATTCTGGAACAGATCTTCCATCTCTTGCACCTTCTAGTATATGATCAGAAAGAATTGCTACAGCTTCAGGATGATTTAATTTTAATCCACGACCCTGTCTTTTACGTGCTAATTCTGCAGCAACAAAAATATTTAATTTTTCAATTTCTCTAGGTGTAAGCATCAATGATTAAAGTATTCAATTACTGTATATAATAATTAAAAAGATAATTACCAAAGGATTACCTTATGAAAATAAGACAATAATCATGATTAACATTAATTCAGTATTAGGAAATATTTTCAAAGAAACTAGTTTAAGAAATGAAAATTTTGAAGAAATAAAGATTTCACGAGTTGATTTAGAAAAAAGAATTCTACGAAAAAAAACAGATTCCGGTATAGATATCGGAATAAATCTAGATTCAGGAGTAAAACTTCAACATGGAGATGTTATTGGAAATGATGAAGTAAAAATTGTTATTAAACAAATGCCTGAACAAGTAATTTCAGTAAAATTAAAAGAAAATGATCAAAATATAGCCATTTTATTAGGTCATATTATTGGAAATAGGCATAGACCAATTGAATTAAAGGAAAAATCAATTGTGTTTCCAATTCAAGAAGATTCAGAATTAGAAATATTTCAAAGATTATTTAAAGAAATTATAGACCATATTGAATTAAAAATAGAAAAAGCTATATTTTTGCCTCATACTAGTGCTGATGTACATGAACACTGATGAAATTAATGAAGAACTTGCAGTTATGCAACTTTCAGATTCATTTTTTCCTACCGGTCTTTATTCAACATCAAATGGTTTAGAATTCCTTTTTTCAAAAAATGAGATTAAAGGAATAGAAGATATTAAAAAAATGATTAGAGTGAATATTGAACAACAAATAGGACCTTCAGATTGTGTTGCACTTGAGAATGCACTTGAGAATGCTGAAAAGAAGAATTTTGAAGAAATAATCCAAGCAGATGAAATGGCATTTATTATGAAACCAATAAAAGAGATTAGAAAAGCATCAACTAATTCAGGAATTCAATTAATTAAATGTGTTTCAGAATTTGTAAAAAATAATGATATTTTAAATGAATATGAAAAAGCTATCAAAGAAAAAAAGGTACATGGAATATTTCCAGTAGCATTTGCAATATGTTGCCATGCATTACAAATAAGAAAAGAAAAAAGTCTTACAATGCTACTATATGGTTTTACAGTAAGCGTAATAGGAGCAGCTTTAAGATTAGGATTAATTCAGCATTTAGAAGGTCAAAGAATTCTTCATGAAGTAAAACCAATTATTATTCAAACTCTAAAACAAAATTCCAATAAATCACTTTCTGACATGTGGCAATTTGCACCACAATTTGATATAATTCAAATGTCACATGAAAAAATGGATTCTAAAATGTTTATTACATAAAAATTAATTTTGGCTTTATGACTCACATTCCACGAATTGGTATTGGAGGACCTGTAGGTTCTGGAAAAAGTATGTTAATTGAACGTCTTGTGCCTGTATTAGCTGAAATTGGTTACAGTATCAGTATTATCTCAAATGATGTAATCTCAAAAGAAGACGCTGATCGAATCAGAAATAATTTATCTACAAAAAAAGGATTATTACCAGAAAATATGGTTATTGGACTTGCTACAGGAGGTTGTCCGCACACTGCAGTAAGAGAGGATCCATCAATGAATCTTGCAATAATAGAAGAAATGGAAGACAATCATCCAGAATTGGATTTAATTATAATTGAAAGTGGAGGAGATAATATTACTACAACATTTAGTCCAATTCTTGCAGATTATTTTATTTACATAATTGATGTTGCTGGTGGAGATAAATATCCTAGAAAAGGAGGATTAGGAATTACAAATTGTGATCTTTTAGTAATTAATAAAATTGATCTTGCAGAATTAGTTGGGGCAAATTTAGAAATTATGAGAACAGATGCTGAAAAATTAAGAAAAGAAAAACCGTTTGAATTTATTAATTGTAAAACAGATCAAGGTATTAAAAAAATTGCAGAGCATATTATTCATGATTTACTGTTAGATTCTCAGCCAAAATCAATTCATTTAGAAAAAAATAAGATTTGAATAATATGAAAATAATTTCAGAACAAATTCCAGAAGAGATAGAAAAATATAATTTAAAAATAAAACAATTAGAAGTTGGGAAATCAGGTAAAGTTGGAATTTTAGATATAGAATTAAAAGAAAATAAGGAATTAAAAACAGTAATTACAAAACAATATTCTCAAGTACCTTTACAAATTCAACGGGCAATATATCCTGAAAATTCATTACCAGGTATGGCATATTTGTATATTATTTCACCTTCAGGAGGAATTTTGCAAGGAGATAGATATAGAACAGATATCACATTGAAAAATAATGCAATTAGTCACATAACAACTCAAGGTGCAACAAGAATCTATAGTATGAATTCAAATTCGGCATCACAAATAGTAAACATTACACTAGATGAAAATTGTTATTTAGAATATATTCCAGATCAAATAATTCCATATCAAAATTCCAGATATTATCAAAAAGTAAATTTGAACATACATGATGATGCAACAGTCATTTATTCAGAAATTTTAACTCCTGGAAGAGTAGCAATGAAAGAAATTTTTGATTATGATATTTGTTATCTTAGAACGTATTGTAAAAATCAAAATAATAAATTTCGATGCCTGGAAAATATGAAAATAGAGCCTAAAAGTCAGAATTTGAAGACTGAAGGAATTTTAGGTAAATTTGACATTGTAGGAACAGTCTACATATTAACAAAGAAAGAAGACGTCATAAAACTTGAGAATAAAATTAGTAATAATTTAGAACAATTTAATGATATTTCGATAGGAACGTCAATTTTACCAAATGATTCTGGCATTATTGTTAAAATTTTAGGAAATAATACGGAAAATATTTTTGAAATAATTTACAAACTTGTAAAAATTATGAGAAAAGAAATTTTAGGTGCAGAATTTACTAAAATAAGGAAAAATTAGTTAATCCAATCTGTAAAAATATAATTGATCCAAGAATTATAGTAACTACTCCCGTAATATTTCTAAATAATTTATTTAATAATTTGGTTTTTGAGAAAAAAGCAAAAGGCAATCCAATTAATCCACTTACAATACTCATTCCAATAATAGAACCAAAACCAAATAGTAAAAAGAACATCAAAGATGTTTCTATATTATCAAAATACATTGTAGTTAACGCAATAACACTTCCACTTCCAGCAAGACCATGAATTAATCCAATTAGATAAGATTTGTGTCCATGATTATGTTCAGAAGTATTATGATCATGAGCATCATAATGGATATGACCGTCAGAATGAGTGTGAGGATGTCTATGTTTAATTTTTAAAAAATTTTTATTTTTGAGAGTAATTATACCAAGGAAAATTAACATTCCACCTACTATCAATTCAAATCTAGAAAAAAGTTCATTCTGAATTGAAATTGCCAAAAATGAAGAAAATAAACCAATAGTAACAATTGTTGTGGTGTGTCCTGCACCCCAAAATATTCCAATGAAAGAAGATTTTGTGAATGTAGATTTTATAATATTTTTTTTAGAATATTTCTTAGATTTGAGTAATTGTGTGCCTACAGAAGCTATATGATCAGGCTCAAAAGCATGTAAAATACCTAAAAGAAATCCAGCCCCTATCATAAAAGCAGGTGTAATATTTTCTACATCAAAAATTAAATTATAAAGCAAATTTTCCATATTACAAATTAAATCAAAAATGAAAGTATAAAGATTTCAAACAAAATTTTTCAATATATACTAAACATTTGCTAAAAATCATTATAAATAATTTAGACTAGGTAAATTATGATTCATATAAAATATTCTATTTTTAAAAATGAACAAAATTTAGATAGTAATGAAATACAAGTAAGTAATCACAAAGAGAATACTTTCAAAACAATTTATCAAATTATTAATCAAAAAATCATTAAAAAACAAACAATAAATTTAGAACAATTAGTAATATTTTGTAGTTTTAAAATAATAAAAAAAATTAAAAATAAAACGAATTATGAAAAAACGCAAAAAGAATCAAATGAACAATTTCTAAAAAATAAAGATTGTGTAAATAATTTTAAAAATTTTAAAACCATGACAATTGAAATAATGGTAGATAATCTTCCTAAGAATATAATTAGATTTTCAGCATAAAAATAATTATTAATCAATAAAAACAACAGGTTTGGTAGTAAGATCTATCACTTGTTGAGAAACATTACCCATTGAAGAATTAGATTTTCCAATTCCAATTTTACCCATAATTATCATATCTACATTCAATTTATCTGCAAGTTCTACTATTTTTGTAGATGGCTTTCCAAGCTTTACAATACGTTTGTAATCATTAAGTTGTTTTGGAACAACTATACTTCTTAGAATTAATTTTCCTTCTTCTTGAATTTGAGAAGATAAATTTTCATCAATATTTTCATCCTCCTCATCTGTCCATTCAATAACATGTAACAAGTAAATTCTAACTCTAGTTATTCCTTTGAACAAATAACTAGAATGATGTAATGCACGTAAAGAGCTTGCAGAACCATCTACAGGCACAAGAACACGCATTATAGGCATATCTTTAGATATTTTATTATCAAATTCATAGGAATTTTCTGTTGCGATGTCATCTTCAACATTTACTTTGTGAATTATTTCAGCAATACTTTTTCGAGCTTCAATTAGAGGTAAAATAATTAACACAACTGCAGCAGCGGATGCCCAAACTATTGCAAGAGAGATCCAAAGGAAAAAGGATTGTTCATTGAATACATAATCTGTTAAGACAAATGTTGCAGGCCAGACTATTACAAAGAAAATAGATATAGAAAAACCAATTTTTAAGCAAAAATTAAGAGAACGTTTTAGATACTCTTCATCAGTATCCCGTTTTAACATAGAACGAACCTTATCATCAACTACAAGGATCTTTTGATGCATTATTCCAAAATCAAAGTTTTCAGATTTAATTAAACTACCAAATATAGTAATTAAGAGACCAGTAAGAATTGATGCAATATTTCCATACAGTAATGGAATTTGATTTCCAGTTGAAACTAGAGTTATTTCTCCAAACATAGAATTTGCAGTAAATAACCAAATTGTAATTCCACAAATTAAACCAATTATAGCACCAGCAGTTGCTGCAATTCTATGTGTCTTTTTCCACAAGATTGCAAATGAAATTGGAGCAACAGCAGAACCGATCATTATACCCATCATCAAATATACATATTGTAGACTAACTCCTGATTGGTACAACACTAATGTCAAAAATCCCATTCCAATTCCAAATACCAGAATAGTAATTCTCGATACTCTAATTAATTCACGACCAGTTGCAGAAGGTTTTAGGTAAGTACGAAAAACATCATAAGTTACTAAAGATGAAACACTCACTAATTGTGATGAACCAGCAGCAGTTACAGCAGTAAACAAAATTGATAGAATTAAGATAGCACCAAAATCACCCATCAGATTTGCTGCAGTAGTTGGAGCAACTAATCCTAAGCCTATATCATTTTCTGTAAGCGTAACACCAGTAGCAATTGCAGCTAATCCCAAAGTAGTTGCAAGTGTAAATGGAATTGCAAACCATGCTAATCCACCAATAATAAATCCACCAGTAGCAGCTTTAGGTCTAGCAGCAATTGCACGTTGCCAATAGGATTGATCTACAAAGACAGTACCAAAGTTTCCGACAATATTGATTACACCAAAAATTAATGCACCAATTGATGCTAAAGTAAGATAAGTTCCAAAAGCATTTCCCTCAACTGGTTGTAAAATAGATGCTTGAGTTAATTTTTCATACATTCCAGATATTCCACCAATTTCAGGATTTATGAAATAAATTGAAGTTACAAAAATTAAAACGACAACAAAAATAAATGAAGTATTAAGATATTCTGCAAAAAATGTTGCTTTTAACCCACCAAAAATTGTGTAAACGATAATACATACTGGAATCAAAAATGCTGCTAGTGTAATATCAACACCAGTTAATGAATTAATTACTGCAGCACCTCCCAAAAGAAGCATTGCAGTTACAATAGTATTAGTCATTAAACCAAAAGCTAAGAAAACTTTGTGAGGATGTTTACCAAATCTCACATACAACATCTCAGGAAAAGTATGAGTCATTGGAGCTTTTCGTTTTAATTCAATTGCGAGAATTGCAAATAAAATTACTTGAATAGATGCTCCAGCTGCGTACCAAAATGCACCACCCATTCCAAATTCATAAGTTACAGTAGATGATTGTAGTAAAGTTGCAGCCCATGTCCATGCTGAGACAATTGAAGACGCAATTAATCCTGTTTTTATTGTTCTTCCAGCAGTGTAAAACCATTCGGATGTTTTTCGAGTTCCAAGCCATTTTGTTTCAGCCTTTACCATTAAAATTACAGATAATGATAAAATTACGCCAACGCCTACCAAAAGTAGGTATCCAATATTTTCTGGTAAGATCGTACTCAAAGTACTAAGAAGACAATTGACTAATATTAAAATAAAAATATCAATCCTGGGGAAAATGTTTAAAGATTTTAAATAGATCTTAGGGGTGTATATTGCAATGGTTGATCATATTGATGAAATTATTATTTCAGCATTATCTCAAGATTCTAAACAAAGTACATTTGAGATATGGGATTTTTTGAAAAAATTCAAAATTAATTTAACAGAAGAAGAAATTGAATCAAGAATTTCAAAATTAGAATCTGATAAAGTTATTCAAGGATATACAATTAAAATTGATGCAAAGAAAATTCCTCATAAAGTTATACGAGTAGATCTTGTAACATTTAGAACATCACAATCTTTACCCAAACGAATGGAAGGTTTGAAAAAATATCTTAATGATGCACCATTTGTGTTATTTTCAGGTAAAACAAGAGGAGGATATGATTGGATTACAATTAAGTCATTTTTGTCAAATGATATGGCAGATGAAGAAAATGATATTTACCGAAATTTATTTGGAGATATTATTCAAACATATGAAGTGTATGACTTTGTTCCACAAACAGATGCATCATTATATGCATTAGTATATACTGAAAAGGAGTACAAAGAATTTCTCAAAGAATGGGCTCCGCCATTTATTGGAAATTAAAGTTTTTTAGAATTAATTTTTTTGAAATGAATTGTTTCATCTATTAAGGAATGAATTCTTAATCGTAAATTCATAAGAAATTCAATTGCTTCTAGTCTTTGTTTACGATTTTTAATTTTATGAGCATCATGAACTAAATCGTCAATTCGTGAAAGAGTAATTTTTAATGTAAGATTACTTTTTTTGACTAAATGTAATGATTTTGAAGCAGAGTTATCTTTCTTTAAAATTATATTAGTTTCAGATTTCATTGTCTTTTTTATTTCTCTTATTTGTTTAACAGTTAATTTATTTTCAATAATTTGATCTGTTAAAATATTTTTTTCTGAATCATCAACATGAATAATTTCTAATGCTTGGCTAATACTTAGATTATTTTCTACAAGTTTTTCCTTTACAGTGCTAGGTAATGTTAGCAATTTCATCCTGTGAGAAACATATTCATCACTTTTACCTATTTTTTTACTTAGTTCAGATATTCCACCCCAACCAAATTCATTAACATATTTTTGATATGATTCAGCTTCTTCAATTGGATCCATTGATTTTCTTTGAATATTTTCAGTTAATTGGATTTCATATGCCTGTTTATCAGACATATCACGAATTTTACAAGAAATAAATCTCCAACGTAATGATTTACATGCTGTAAATCTTCTATGACCTGCAACTAATTCAAATCCATGATCTAATGGTCTAATTACAATTGGTTGTAATAATCCATGTTGTAAAATACTTGTTTTTAGTAAAAGAATTTCAGGATCATTAGTAGATGGAGAATGTCTAACAGCAAATTTAGATGGTCGAATCATGTTTAACTCAATTGGTTCAATAATAGAATTATCAATTTGTTCCAATCAACATCACCAAAAAATGTATAAAATTATACTATTTAGGAATTCTACAAAAATAATATAATTAACTACTGATAGAAATCAGGTTCTTGATCTTTTTTCTGTTTTGGAAGATCTTCCATTACAGCTTGAACAACTTCATTATGATTATAGGTTAAATGTCTGAGAAATTTTGCAGATTCATCTGATCTTGTTTTTTCATCAGCAAAAATCATTTCAGGACTACTTAATTCAGTCATCATTTCTTTGCATTCCTTACAAGGCTCAAAATCAAGGTAAAGTTTCATTATTTTATCTCAGT
>Ga0206679_10004069_pt1 | contig 11041 bp, 10 predicted proteins | sample M110012015metaG_FD_155464 | JGI IMG/M metagenome (GOLD analysis project Ga0206679, IMG submission 155464) | Ammonia-oxidizing marine archaeal communities from Monterey Bay, California, United States - M1 100m 12015 | ecosystem: Environmental > Aquatic > Marine > Intertidal zone | place: USA... | reverse complement strand
TCCTTGGGCAATATAAGCCTTGATGATATTGCGTCTTATTTCCTGAACTGCACCAGGCTCCAATTGACCTTCAGCGAGCAGTGTCCGAGAAACCGCTTGAGCACGACTCCCTTTCGCTGCCATCAACAAAGCACTACTGAGTCTGAGCCCTACTTCTACAAACTCAGCGCCGGGCGGTTCCTTAAACCGCCGAGCAAGTTCAGTGATCAGTGTGTCCCAGCGACCCTGCTCTTCGAGAAGGTCCCAGCGCTCTCGCGCCCGCGTCAGCATGGCCTCCTCATCCGTCGCCGGCAGAGTTCCCAACACGCTCAATGCCAACTGCCGCAGGCCGCGATCCTTAAACCCGTGAATAGACCCGATACCCAGTGCGAGCGAAAAAGGAGTTAAGGCAAGAGCGGGTTCGCGGATCAGGGGGTCAGATGCTTTTGAGGAAGATACAGAACGATCCTCTTTGATCTCGGTTTGAAATTGAACATCGAGATCGAGACCGCCAATGGGTGCAGGCCGAGCGGTGAAAAGTGGTGCCGGTTCCTCCTGGCCAAAAGCGAGAGCACCGGTAATAGGGGAAATACCCGAGATCAAGGTGGATACCATGGCAGCAACGACAACAACGTCGAGCCGGCAGCTGCGCGATGCAGCGCCTGCCATGTGGTGGGTTGCGGGTATCATCCCACCTGCCAAGTGAAAGATTAGTAGCTGTGAAACACCGCCAAGCACCGGGGTCCGCTCACAGCGGTCAGGAAATTTTCTCGCGAATCCGTGCTGATTTTCCGGTACGGCCACGCAGGTAGTACAGTTTTGCCCGTCGAACTGCGCCGCGCCTACGGACCTCAATGCTGGCCACCAGCGGGCTGTGTGTCTGGAAAACCCGTTCGACCCCTTCACCGTAAGAAATCTTACGTACGGTGAATGATGAATTCAGGCCGCGATTCTTACGGGCAATAACCACACCCTCGAATGCCTGAAGGCGCTCCCGGGCGCCCTCCTTCACCTTAACCTGGACACGAACAGTGTCACCTGGGCGGAACTCTGGCAGGTCTGTTTTAACCTGCTCGCTTTCCAACTTCTCAATAATGTTCGTCATCTGGAACTCTCCTATTTTTCGTATTGCTGCCTGAACGATTCCAGTAACAAGCGTTCTTCATCGTTCAACTCTCTTTGCGCCAGCAGATCTGGCCGCCTCAGCCATGTCTGACCCAAGGCTTGTTTTAATCGCCAACGCCGAATTTCTTCATGGTTTCCCGTCAGTAACGGGGCCGGCACCTCTACACCTTTAAACGTTTCCGGCCGCGTGTACTGCGGCCAATCCAGTAACCCTGCACTGAATGATTCAGTCTTAACCGAATCATCGTTACCCAGTACACCAGGCAGGCATCTTACCAGTGCTTCAATCAGCACCATTGCTGGCAGCTCCCCACCCGCCAGCACATAATCGCCGATGGACAACTCCTCGTCCACCTCGCGCTCCAGCAAACGCTGATCGACGCCCTCATAACGCCCCGCCAACAGCACCAGGGCAGGCTCCGTCGCGAGGGTCTGCACCCGTTCCTGGGTCAACCGAGGTCCTTGAGGGCCAAGGTAGATCACCTTACCTCCACCGGCAGAGCGAGCCGAGCGGATAGCCCCCGCCAGTGGCGGCGCCATCATCACCATGCCAGGCCCACCGCCATAGGGCCGGTCATCCACCCGGCGGTACCTATCTTGGCAGAAATCCCGCGGATCCCACAACTCGAGTCGCAACTTCTCGCTCTGAAGTGCGATCCGGGTCATTCCAAAGTCCCGTACCGCATCAAACATCTGCGGGAAAATGCTAACTACGTCTATACGCATATATATACGCATATATACACGCACTTAATTATGCGCATACTTAAATTACGTCCCCAACGTCACAACTGCCCAGAGCGATCAGAAATTTTTATCCCAGTCCACCTCGATCTGCCCGGTTTCCAAGTCGACTTGCCGAATCACATCCGGGCCGTAAGGAATTAACCGTTCACGGTCTCCAGTAAGTACCAGCACATCATTAGCACCAGTCTCCATCAGATGATCTACTCGACCCAGCGGCTCACCGGCCAAATTAATGACTTCCAATCCTTCCAGCTGATACCAAAAATATTCCCCAGCCTGAGGTGATTCAAGCCACTTCGGATCTACTGCAACATCCATTCCAATCAGCGTTAGCGCCTGATCCCGGTCGTCGCAGCCATCAAGGTGCGCCACTACCCCTTTGCCTTGCCGCCGTCCGTTTAGCACGGCTACTTCTTTCCACTTTTCGCCTTGCCGTAAAAGCCATCGCGAATGAGTGAGTATCGCGCCGCGCTCACGCGAGTAATCAAAAACACGCACCCATCCTTTAATTCCAAAAACACCACTCACTTGACCCACAACGAGCGGTTGAGCTGCCAGTGCTGGCATCGATTTTTGAAGTCCGCCGCCCCCGGCAAACACAATGGGTCAGGCGGCTTTCGTGTCGGCCTGTTTCAAAAAGGTAGCAACCCGTTCCGAGGGTTGGGCGCCATGGCCAATCCAATATTGCGCACGTTCCCGATCCAGTCGTAATGTTTCTTCGCCGGCGGTGGCCATTGGATTAAAGAAACCGATGCGCTCAATAAATCGTCCACGCGGTTGCCGCTTGCGATCTGAAACCACAATCGAATAAAACGGGCGCTTTTTGGAGCCGCCACGGGCGAGCCGTATGGTCACCATTTAATAGTTCCTCTTAAAAAATCCGTTAAACCAGTCAATTTTAACATAGTTTTTATCCTTTGAAACCCGAAACCGGTAGCCATCTTTAACGGGCAAACGGATTTCCTGTGCCCGGCATAGCACCTTTCATCTGCCCCATCATCCGTGCCAGCCCCCCTTTTCCTTTAGCCTTTTTCATCATCTTTTGCATCTGGGTAAACTGTTTGAGCAGGCGGTTGACCTCCTGCACCTGAGTGCCCGACCCCGTGGCAATGCGTCGTTTACGCGACCCTTTTATCACCGCCGGAAAAGCACGTTCTCTGGGGGTCATTGAATTAATGATTGCAATCGATCGACCGGTCTCCTCACCACCAGCCTGAGCCCGGACCGCTGCAGGCAGTTCCGATGCACCAGGCAATTTCTCTATCAAACCTCCCAGCCCGCCCATCTGTTCAACTTGAACCAATTGTTCGCGAAAGTCTTCAAAATCAAAGCCCTTGCCCTTGCTCAGCTTGCGAGCCATTTTCTGAGCCTGGCCCTCATCAACACTGCGCTGCACTTCCTCAACCAGGCCGACAACATCTCCCATTCCCAGAATCCGCGACGCAACCCTATCGGGGTGGAACGCTTCCAGCGCATCGCTTGCCTCACCTACGCCCAGGAACTTGATCGGTTTTGATGTGACCTCGCGAATTGACAACGCTGCACCACCGCGCGCATCGCCGTCGGCTTTGGTCAGGATAACTCCCGTCAGCGCTAGTGCCTCGTTAAAGGCACGCGCACTATTGACAGCATCCTGGCCAATCATGCTGTCAACGACAAACAAGGTCTCGACCGGATTGACGGCCGTGTGAATCTGGACAACCTCGGCCATCATTTCATCATCCACATGCAACCGCCCTGCCGTATCCACGATCAGAACGTCATCGGCGCCAACCCGTGCCTGAGCCAGGGCATCGGTGGCAATCGCGACTGGATCATTCCCTTTTGCATGAAAACGGGCGCCGACCTGATCTGCCAGTTGACGAAGCTGCTCCATAGCTGCAGGCCTATAGACATCGACGCTGGTCAGCAATACCTGCTTTTTTTCCCGCTCTTGTAAAAACCGCGCCAGCTTTGCCGCACTGGTGGTCTTTCCTGCGCCCTGCAGTCCCGCCAACAGTATTACTGCCGGAGGGCGAGACACAAGATTAAGGCTTTCGTTTCGCTCGCCCATCAACGTGACCAGTTCGTCATGAACGACTTTGATCACCGCCTGGCCCGGGCTAAGACTCTCGAGCACTTCTGTTCCCGCGGCCCGCGCCCGCACCCGCTCGAGGAAAGTTCGAACCACTGGAAGCGCCACATCAGCCTCGAGCAATGCAATACGCACCTCGCGCATGGCATCGCGAATGTTGTCGTCATTCAGGCGACCGCGGCCGGTTAGGCCCTTAAAAGTCGCTTTAAGCCTATCGCTGAGCTGGGGAAACATATCTGTTGTCCAGGATTGCTGCGTGGTCCAACGCCTGCTAAGGCGCCAAACAGTAATGAAACCTTACGCAGTTGGGATAAAATCAGGAAATCATAAGTCTTAAGAGCATCTATTTTACATGGTCATTGAATCTGATCAGAAATTCAAAGTCCCCGTTGCAAGAATCATGGGGCCGATCAATGGCATCACAGATCCATGACAGGTCTGTTTAGCCTCACTGCCGCGCTGTTTTACCTCACTGCGACCGTCGTCATTCTTGGCCAGAATAACGAATCTGCAGACTCGCCTCGCAACCGATCATTTACGACGCTGCTCGCTTACCTTGCCGTTGGTGCTCATGGTTTCAGCTTGGTGCCATTGGGACTGTCTAGCGTAGGGATAAACCTCGCCTTGGGCGCTACGCTGTCCCTGATTGGTTTTGTCGTGGTTGTCCTTTACTTGATTGCTCGATTACTCCAGCCTGTTCATATTCTTGGCGTATTAGTGTTTCCCGCGGCCGCACTGGGAGTCACTATAGGCTGGCTTTTCCCAGGGGATGCTTACGCGATTCAACTACAAGGCACAACCGGACTGGCTCACATCCTCGGTGCGGGCCTTGCCTATGCGCTTCTCAGTCTTGCGCTGGCTCAGGCACTGCTCCTTAGCGCCCAGGACTGGAGCCTCAAACGGAAGCACTCCAGGGGGGTTTTCTCCGCGCTTCCCCCAATACAGACCATGGAAACCATTTTATTCCAACTGGTGTACATCGGATTCACACTCCTAAGTATTACGCTGGTGAGCGGTGCGCTTTCGTCTGGGCAATTGTTCGGCAATGCCTTTTTGTTTAACCACCATACGTTGCTGGCACTGCTGGCGTGGCTCAGCCTTGTAATCCTTATATCTGGCCGGCTTTTTTTTGGCTGGCGCGGGCGCGTCGCTGTTCTGTGGACAGGTGCCGGATTCGCTCTTTTGGCATTGGGCTATTTCGGAACCCGGTTTGTCCTGGAGGTCATGCTAAGTTCCTGAAAATAACACCCCTCTGAGTTGTTAAGGATAATGAACTTTCGGCTCTGATCAAAAACGCTCAGATCATCTCAAAATGACAGTCCTTGGGTGGGGCACCCCACCCGCCCAAGACCTGCAGCCTTTCCGTGATCTGCCGGAATCCTGACCGGTTCCAATTGACTTATCCCACTCCTCCTAGTTTGCGCTGATCGTGCGTTGCAGCTTGTTCAGATAACTTCTGGTATTTATGCGTACACCAATCACGTGCCCAGATTCGTGTATTTTCCAAATACCTGAAACAGTAAGAAAACGTCGTGGTAATCAGTAAAACGAAACAGATGGCGCAAGAATTAAAAAAGTTAGAGTCGATAGGCGGCCATCGTCGCAACTGAAGTCGTCACTACCATCCTCAAACAGCAACACTTTGTAACAGTTTTTGTCGGAATGTTGTCGAGCACGGGACCCGTCAAACCTGCATCGACAATGAGGCAACCCTAGGTCATATTCTGGATGCCTGGGTTTCCAGTACCCTGGCCAACGTGGTCACGCCAGCCTTAATAGCCGACTGATCAATGCCACTGAACCCCAGTAACAGGCCATTGACATCGGTATCGCTGATGCAAAAACGGCGAATGGGTGTGACTGTGATGTTGTGCTTCTCGGCACGGGCTGCCACGTCGGTATCGATCAATCCGCATTGCAGGTTACCAATGGTGTGCAGGCCCGCGTCAGTGGGTTCGATATCCAGCAGGCCGTCAAGGCGCTGTCTGGAGCAGTCCAGGAACACCTCGTAACGCTCCAAATATATCTTGCGCATGCGACGAATATGGGTGGCATAGTGGCCTTCTTCCATGAAGTCTGCGACCACAGCCTGGGGGTTTGAAGGCGCGCCCGAAACATAGGCCAATATTGCGGTCTGAAATAATTCCACCATGGATTCAGGTACCAGAAAATAGCCCAACCGTAATGCCGGAAACAGGGTCTTACTAAATGTTCCGACATAGAAAACCCGTCCGCTCCGGTCCACACTCTTCAGGCTTGGCAGGCGATGGCTGCCATAATAAAACTCGCCATCAAAGTCGTCCTCAATAATCCAGGCATTCGCACGCTCCGCGGCCTCAAGCAATGCAAGACGCCGTGCGAGACTCATAGTGACAGCCATCGGCTGTTGATGCACCGGAGTGACAAAAGCCAATCTGAAGTTTGGTGCTCTATTGATACCCTGCTCTACCATAATGCCTTCGCTATCCACACCCACTGGCACCAGTTCGGCGCCCGCTGCGAGTAGTGCGTTACGAGCACCGATGGCGCCGGGGTTCTCGATCCAAACCTTTTCTCCCGGTTGCAAAATGACCGAGGCGATAAAATGAAATGCCTGCTGGGCGCCATTGGTGACAAAAAGCTGCTCCGGCTCGCAACTGATTCCGTGGGTGGCCTTAAGATGGGCGGTGATGGCGCGGCGCAAAGGCGGATAGCCGGCTGGATCCCCGTAGCCCAAAACAATATCCCTTGGGTTTCGCCAATGCCTCGAGTTCCGTCTCGCCCACAGTGCAAGGGGGAATTGATCAAGCGCCGGCAGAGCGGTGGTAAAGGCGCGCACCTGGTGGGGCAGCCGTTCCCCGAATGCATTTAATTGTCCGGCAGTATCGCCAGAATCTCCAAACCGGTGCAGGAATTCTCGATGCTGTAAAGAAGGAAAATACGGTCGTTTAATTCCGGTTACCTCGGTATCAGCCGAGGGCGCGCTGTACTGCCGCGTGGTCCCCACCGCATCGCTGACGAATGTACCAGAGCCGGTTGTCGAGACTAGCAATCCTTCGGCAACCAGCCTCTCGAAGGTCTCCACCATCGTGGTTCGAGAGACACTAAGATCTTTTGCCAGCGTGCGGGTTGAAGGCAGTCGGGTCCCCGCTGGCAGGCCACCCACAAGGATAATGTCGCGGATGGCGATGGTGATCTGTGTGCTTAAGGTACGGGGTGAGTCGTGGTCGATTTCGATAGACTGCAGCAGTGCCCCCGCGCTTCTTTTGACCATGACTCTATAATTTGACAGTAATTGGTATGTTAAATTATTCGAAATGGACCTTATGTGCAAGCCATTTCTATGTCCCACTCGCACCTTAAACACGGTGGTTGCGAGATCCCGACGAGCGTAGGCTGATGCGGAACATGAAAATCCAAAGTATAGAAACCTTCAGCACAGAATTTGTTGGATTTGTTCGGGTCACCACCGAGGGTGGCCATCAAGGCTGGGGGCAGGTTTCGAGCTACCACTCGGATATCTCATCATTGGTATTACACCGGCAAGTGGCACCCTATGCCCTGGGCGCGGATATTGCCGAGCTAGGCCGCTTGATACAGTTGATCCCCGAGCGCGAGCACAAGTTTCCAGGCTCCTACCTGCGCCGCGCCATGGGTGGATTGGATACTGCGATCTGGGATCTGTACGGCAAATTTGAAAACAAGAGCGTCTGTGAATTGCTGGGAGGCATCCCGCGGCCGATCCGGGTCTATGCCTCCAGCATGCGACGCGATATCAGTGCAGAAGATGAGGCGGACCGGCTTGCCAGGCTGCGCGACATCCACGGTTACGATGCTTTCAAAATCAGGGTCGGAAGTGAATTCGGCCACAATGTCGACGAGTCTGAAGGTCGCACCGAAGCCGTGGTACCGAAAGTGCGCAGGGTGCTGGGCGATGATGTCGATCTGCTGGCAGATGCCAACAGTTGCTATACCGTTGATCGTGCCATCGAGGTTGGCCATCTGCTCGAGGACTATGGCTATTGCCACTATGAGGAGCCGTGCCCCTACTGGGAGCTCGAGTGGACCCAACAGGTGACCAACTCATTGGATATAGATGTCACCGGGGGAGAGCAGGACTGTGATCTGGCTACCTGGCGCCGTATGGCAGCCATGGGCGTCGTGAATGTTCTACAACCGGATATCTGTTATCTCGGTGGAATAAGTCGTAGTCTCCAGGTAGCGGAACTGGCGTTAACAAGCGGCCTGCCATGTACCCCACACTCAGCCAATCTTTCACTGGTCACGGTTTTTACCCTGCATCTGATGGGCGCTATCAAGGCAGCCGGCCCCTATGTTGAATTTTCCATTGAGGGTGCGGACTACTATCCCTGGCAGGAAGGCCTTTACGACCCGGTTCTCGTTGCCAAAGACGGCAAAGTGCAGATCCCTGAGGGTCCGGGCTGGGGGGTTGCGATCAACCCCGACTGGCTCGAGCGATCAAGCTACCAGATCAGCGCCTTAGACTGACAGGTGGGGATGATCAAAATGGACGGACTATTCACATCGGATTACAAGTTGGAGCCCTATTGGTGGGAACGTACGCCGCGGCCGTCAGCCAAGGACACTGCTCCACCTTCCGAAGCCGATGTCGCCATTATCGGCTCTGGCTATACCGGCCTGAATGCCGCACTGGTGACGGCCCGAGCAGGACGCTCGACAGTGGTGCTCGATGCAAAGGACGCCGGTTATGGCTGCAGTTCCCGCAATGGTGGGCAGATCAGCACCAGTATAAAACCTGGACTGGCGGAGCTCAGCCGAAAGCATGACGCAAAGACAGCTTTCAATATCATCAAGGAGGGGCACAATGCGCTTGAATGGATGCAGGAGTTTGTAGGATCCGAACAGTTATCCTGTGATTTCAAGGTCCCCGGCCGTTTCCATGCCGCCCATAATTCCACCCAGTTCAAAAAGCTCGTCGAGTCGGTGCAACATCAGCCTGAAGGGCTCGAGGTACCCTGTTATGTCGTAGGCCGCCCTGAACAACAGCGCGAACTTGGCACCGATGTTTATCATGGCGGCGTGGTATTTGAGAATCATGCCTCGATCGATCCGGCCCGCTATCACCAGAAACTTATGAATCGCGTTTTAACTGCCGGCGCCAGTGTCATACCTCATTGCCCTGCTGGAAAGATAGACAGATCTGGCCGGGGATTTGTTGTGGATACTCCGCGGGGTCGATTACACGCAAGGGATGTAATCATTGCCACCAATGGTTATACGGGATCGCTCACACCATGGCAAAGAAGGCGAGTAATCCCCATCGGCAGTTATATGATTGCCACCGAAGTACTTGAACCAGAACTCATGAATCGGTTGATGCCTAAAGACAGAATTGTCAGTGACACCCGCAAGGTGGTGTTCTACTACCGCCCCTCGCCAGATCGGACTCGGATTATCTTCGGTGGCCGGGTCTCCAGCTCTGAGACCGACACCCGTAGAAGTGCGTTACTGCTCAAACGCAACCTGGTACAAATCTTTCCGGACCTTGAGACAACGAGAGTGAGTCACAGCTGGATGGGCTATGTGGCCTATACCTTCGATACGCTGGCCCATGTGGGCAGGCATGATGGTATTTACTATGCCATGGGTTATTGTGGATCGGGCGTATCGATGGCCAGTTATCTGGGTATGCGAGTGGGGCAGAAACTGCTGGGCACAAAAGCGGGTCAAACAGGTTTCGACGGTGTCAAATTTCAGACCCGACCACTGTATACCGGCAAGCCGTGGTTTTTGGCCACAGCGGTTGCCTGGCACCGATGGCGCGATCGCATGAATATCTGAGATCATTACCCAAAACCCAGTCCTGACATTGAAAAAGTGGCAGGCTCAGTGAATTGGTATGATAGATTGTTGAGAATGGACCTTTTGCTAATACCATTCTACAAAGCAGACTAGATTCTGCTTAGGATTGCCAGGCCAGCATTCCTAGCGACTGAGCGACAAAATTAAACGGGCCAGAACCAGATCATCACAGAGACGGAGGAATAAGTTATGAAATTTCGCAACAAGATTTTTGCAAGGAAAACGGGGCAGACCGTTATCGGTATTGCCGCGGCCATGTTGGTGTCAAGCGTCGTGATCGCAGAACCGATTACCGTAGTATCTTGGGGTGGCACTTATGGTGCCGCGCAGGATAATGCACTATTCAATGATGCATCCAAGAACACTGGCATCGAAATTAATCGGGAGTCTGGAGCCAGTATGTCGAAAACCTGCTTGCAGGTTCAATCCGGTTCGGTCATCTGGGATCTCGTGGTAACCGGTTCTGGTGGTGCAGCTGCTGCAGCTGCCGAGGGTTGTCTGGAAAAGATTGACTACAGTGTTGTTGATGTTTCGGACTTTTATCCGAACCTATACACCGATTACTGTGTCGGCTCCGACGTGTTTGCCACCGTCATGGCATGGAACACTGAGAAATATGGTGAACCCGGCAGCGCCACTGCCCCAAATTCTTGGGCAGACTTTTTTGACGTTGAAAAATTCCCCGGGACCCGTGCCTACCGCGCGAACAATGTGGACGGTGCGCTTGAGCCGGCGCTAATGGCAGACGGCGTGCCTGCGGACCAAGTCTATGAAGTCCTCTCGACCCGGGCTGGCAAGATGCGTGCCATCAACAAGATCCGCGAATTGAAACCCCATATTGCCGTATTCTGGGGCTCTGGCGCGCAGCAGGCCCAATTGATGAAAGATGCCGAGGTGGATATGACTACCGGCTGGAATGGCCGTTTCGATAACGCCAAAAAGGATGGGGCGAAAGTCGGTTATACCTTTAATCAGGCATTGCTGGACTATGACTGCTTTGCCATGCCCAAGGGCGCTCCAAACAAGGACGTGGCCATGAAGTTTCTCGCTGAAATTTCCAAGCCTGAGTATCAGGCCAATCTGCCATTTCACATTACCTATGGACCAACCAACAAGAAGGCCTACGAGGTTACCACCGCGCCAAAGGAGTTGATCGAATCTTTGCCATCACATCCCAAAAATGTACCGATGATGATGCCGGTCAGCCTGGATTGGTATGCTGAACACCGTAAGGAGGCGCTCGAACTCTATATGGAACTTCTCAGCGAATAAACCACGGCATTTTTAATGCCG
>Ga0206679_10004065_pt1 | contig 11050 bp, 12 predicted proteins | sample M110012015metaG_FD_155464 | JGI IMG/M metagenome (GOLD analysis project Ga0206679, IMG submission 155464) | Ammonia-oxidizing marine archaeal communities from Monterey Bay, California, United States - M1 100m 12015 | ecosystem: Environmental > Aquatic > Marine > Intertidal zone | place: USA... | reverse complement strand
AGTCGCCAAAGTGATACCAATTAATGCCAAAGGTAGTTCTAACAAGCGATCTGAATAGTACAGCCAAGAAACGCTTCCTGCAACTAGGGTTGAAGCAATCATTGTATCAATTAATAAGTTAATTTGCGAGACAGAGACACCAAAGAGCGCAGGTATCATTCTCTTTTTTAAGGTTGTGAGAGCCTTATGGTGTCCAAACTGTATCTTTGGGAGTCTTTTAATCTTTAATAAAAATGGTATCTGGAAGAACAATTGAGCAACACCACCGATAAGAACCCCCCATGCAAGAGCCATAATTGGTGTTGCTAGGTATTGTGATAGGAATATAGCGCTAAGTATTATTGAGATGTTAAGGAGTACAGGTGTAAAAGCTGGAACACTAAAATTATCGTAGGTATTAAGAATTGAACCAGATAAGGCTGTTAGAGAAATCAAAAGTAGATAAGGGAAAGTAATTCTTAGCATATCTGAAGCTAAATAAAATTGGCTTGGATCAGGCTTAAAATAAAATCCCCAAGCAAACAAAAAGATCACAACGGGTGCCAGAATCACAGCCACCAAAGTAATGATCATTAGTACACTTAGTAGTTTGGTGGCAATATGATTAATAACGGTTTGGACTTCGTCTTCTGACTGACTAGCCTTCGCATCTGCCAGTATTGGTATAAATGCCTGGGAAAAAGCACCTTCTGCAAACAGTCGTCGGAAAAAATTAGGAATACGAAATGCCACTAAAAAGGCATCTGAAAGGTCATTTGCACCGAAGTATCGTGCAATAATAAAGTCTCTCGCTAGGCCTAAAATACGCGAAAGAAAAGTCATCACAGTTACAATACTGCTAGATTTAATGAAGGATTTTGTCATAACGAAAAACTTAATTATCCGTCAGCAGGTCCACGCATGATTCCTACTCGAGAATTTCGAATACATTCAACAAACTGCATTACCTCTGGACTGTCTGACTCTGATGTCTCTAGTTCAGTAAGAGCTTGATCTAATAATCTACCCTGTGAATCACGGTAAACAACCTTAAAGGCACGTTTGATTGATGCAATGGAACTTGCGCTAAATCCTCTACGCTTCATTCCAACTATATTAATGCTACGAATTTTTGGAAGAACTCCTGCTGCAACCATATAGTCAGGAATATCTTTATTGATTTGACTCCCCATACCGGCATAGGTATGTCTTCCAATGCTACAAAACTGCTTAACTAGTACAAATCCACCTAAAATTGCCCAGTCAGAGATCCGAACATGTCCAGCAAGAGAGGCATTATTAGACATGATTATGTGGTCACCTAATTGGCAGTCATGTGCAATGTGAACATAAGACATTAACATGTTATTTGAGCCTATTCTTGTTAGTGAATTCTCTTTTTCTGTTCCACGGTTAATGGTACAAAATTCTCGAATTAAATTATCATCACCAATGACCAAATTACTTTCTTGACCATCTTGGTAGGTAATATCTTGGGGATCACCACCAATAGAGGCAAATGAATAGATATGGTTGTTTTTGCCAATTTTCGTTGGACCAGCAATCACAGCATGAGAATCGACTACAGTGCCTGCTCCAATCTCTACATTAGCACCTATCACAGCAGAAGCTAAGATTTTAGCGCTTTTGTGAATTTTAGCACTCTCATGAATAATAGCTGAAGTGTCAATAGCCATAGTGATCTACTTTGCAGCCTTTTGAGTGCATATGATTTCAGCTGAGGTTACTAATTGGCCTTCAACTGTGGCTTTACAATTAAATTTCCAAATACCACGCTTAACTGTCATAACTTCTACCTTTAGTTGAAGCTGATCACCAGGTTCAACCGTACGTTTAAAGCGCACTTTATCAACACCAACCAACATATAAATTTGACCAGTAACTGGACGTCCAACCTCTGATTTAAAAGCCAAAATGCCAGTCGCCTGGGCTAAAGCTTCAATGATCAAAACACCAGGCATGATAGGTTGTTCAGGAAAATGACCTTTAAAATGAGGCTCGTTAAAAGAGACATTCTTAATGGCGGTTAGATATTCTCCAACTTTAAAGTCGAGTACTTTATCAATCATCAAAAAAGGATAACGGTGAGGTAAAAAGTTTTTTACCTCATTAATATTCATTTCCATGGCTCTATTTAAGGTTTTTTAATTTAATATTTAAGAATTTCGTAATTTTATCAAGTTTTGTTATCCATATTCCAGCCTTTTTCCAGCGTGAATGCGTCATTAATGGGAAAAATCCAGTATAAATACCTGGTTTTGTTATGCTTCTGTTTACTGTGCTAGTAGCATTTACAATGACATTATCGGTAATTGTCAGGTGGCCAACTATACCAACCATCCCTCCTATTAAGCAATGTTTACCAATAGTTGTGGTTCCTGCAATGCCTGTTTTTGCAGCAATTGCCGTATTCTCTCCTATAATCACATTATGGGCAATTTGAACAAGATTATCAATCTTTACTCCATTATGTATCACAGTATCATTTATTGTTCCTCGATCAATGGTTGTGTTTGCACCGATAGAAACATCATCACCGATACAAACTCTGCCCAAATGGGCAATGCTTTGCCAATTTTTTTGTTCGTCAAGTGCGTTACCAAAACCTTCTGACCCAATCACTACGCCTGGTAAGATAGCACACCTTTTGCCCAGTTGACATTCCCTTTGGATAGTGACATTAGCACCAATGTATGAATCTTCTCCTATGCTGACTTCATCTTCAATAACACAGTTAGGGCCAATGATTGTATTTTTACCAATACTAACGTTTTTTCCAATAACACAACCAGGATTAATTGTTACATCTATAACTGAAGCACTAGAATCGATTATTGGTTTAGACAAGGAATTATTGACTGGAAAGTTATAGTATTTGAATTGATGAGATATTCTAGCAAAGGCCAGGTATGCATCATCAACTATAAGGACGTTTGTAGGACAGTGTTTTTTTAGCTTTTTTGGTAAGATAACCGCTCCTGCTTTAGTTTTAGACAAAGAATTTATGTATTTGTCACTTACAGCATAAGATATTTGATTTCCATTAGCATCCTCTAAAGTACTAATTCCATTGATTTCAGCAGTAGAGTCTCCAATTAAAGTTGCTCCAATAAGTTCAGCAATTTTTTCAAGTGAAAATGTCATGGAGGTGTTCCTTCAATCTTTGAGATAATTTGATTAGTAATATTGACCTGATCACTTGCAAATGCTGCATTTTGATAAAGGATTAGGTCATAGTTTTCAGAAATAGCAAATTCTTTAATTGCTAAGTTAATCATAGTTTCAATTTTCTGGAGAGATTCATATTTTTTTTGATTGAGTTGTTGTTGCCATAGTTCCGTTTCTTTTTGAAAACTAGCCTCAAGCTCTCTAATATTGTCCAATTCTTTTTGATAGTTTTCGTTGTTAATTGATCTGTCGACATTCATGAGATTTTCCTTTAGCAGTTCAATGTGCCTAAAAAGGTCAAGTAATTGTTGTTTTTTTGGTTCAAATTGTTGAATTAAAGAGTCATTATCATATTGGTATTGAGGCAAACTATTGATAACCTCTTCGACATCTATATAACCAATTTTTATTGATTGGGCATTAATGGATGTAACTAACAAAGCTAATAAAAATAAAACTATGGCTCTCATTTTTGTTGCTAGAATCCGGTACCTAGAGAGAAGCCAAAGTTTTCAATAACGTCGCCAGATTTTTTTAGAATTGGTGTCGACCAATACATGCCGATAGCTCCGATAGGACTGAGATAGGCAAAACCAATACCTGCCGACACCCTCAAATCACCAAGATCAATATTTGAGGTCTTCTCAAAGATATTACCAGTATCAATAAAGGCACTCATTCGCATATTATCGCTATTATCAAAGAAATAAGCAGGTGCAATGATGTTTGCACTTCCTAGAATCGACAGTTCACCACCTTTAGCTTGATTGTTAGGATAGAGAGGGCCAAGTGTTTTGTTTCCAAATCCTCTCACAGAGCCGCTACCACCACCAAAATAACGTTTAAAGAAGGGTAGCTCGTTTCCATCATAACCCTTTGCAAGGCCCAGATCAGCAGTTAGTTTTAGGGTTAAGTCGTTACTGAGCGGTTTATAGCTAGTATGATTAACATTTATATCAAAGTAGCGATAGTCTCCTAATGGAGTAGCTAAACCAATTCTGAGTGCATTACTTTTTCCAACAGTAGGGTACATATAATCATTCAATGTACTCTCACTCCAATTAAGATTTAATTTAACTTCATCAGCACTTGAAGTGGCACATTGAGTCGGTTCATAGCCTGTAGCAGAGAAGCCAGATCCACATGAAATATCATTTTTTGCATATTCTATATTGGTGTTTAATCTAGTACTCTCAGTAAGAGGAATGCCGTACCCAAAATTGAGACCTTTTGTATTGATTTCATAAGAGTCTTGCATGATATCATCGTCATTAATCTCACTCTTAAATGCGCCGATACTTATGCTATGGTTTTGGTTATTATAATTAGGGTTTTGAAAATAAAAACTAACTTTATTAAATGACTCTGAAAGTTTTAATTCAGCGTTCAGAGTGTTTCCTGAACCAAAAATATTTCTCTCTTGTATGCCTGCGCCAATAGAAACACCATAGTTATTGCTATGAGATATACAGAGAAACTTAGTGCCAGTTTTAGTTTCCTCTACAACGAGACTTAAATCAATTTTATCTGGCATACCATCAACTTGAGAGACATCCATTTGTACATCAGAAAAGTAACCTAGACGTCTTAATTTGAGAACAGAGTTTCTAAGAGCACTCCTAGAATACAGCCCACCTTCAGAGATTCCTATTTCGCGACGGATGACCTCATCCTGGGTTCTTGTATTTCCAGAAATAGTAATACGATTAATATAAACTTTTTTATTCAATGAAATGTTAATTTTGACATTAACAGTATCTAAAAAATCTTGTGTTATTGGGTTAATATCTACAAATGCGTAACCTTGATCAGAGTATATGTCCACCAATGATTGAATGTCATCAACTACAGATTGACGGTTAAAAATATCACCACTCTTTATACTCAATAAATCATTTAAGTTCTCAGCTGTTTGATTACCTAGTTCACCTTCAAAAGAAACCTTTCCTAATTTAAATTGAATGCCTTCAGAGATTTGAATGTCAATACTTAATTTATCCTTGTTTTCATTAAGAGTAGAGTTGACATTTAGAATCTTAAAATCTAAATAGCCAGAATTTAAATAATGATTATTCATCAATTCCAAGCCTTGATTTAATGCTAAATCTGAGTAGCGATTCTTGTTGGTAAAGTAATTAATCAATATCATGTCAGCCTCACCTATCGAGAACAATTTTAACAACTCTTTTTCGCTATATTTAGTGGCACCAGATATAGTCATTGAGCTTATTGTGGCTCTATTGCCCTGATAAATATTAATTTCTATACCAATTCTATTTTGTGAATCAATTTCTACATTTGAATCAATCTCGGCATTGTAATAGCCTGAAGCTTTGAATTCAGCTTTTAACAATGCAATAAAATCAGTTAATTTTGATTTTGAATACATATTTCCAGCAGAAAGCTTATTACTTTCAATAAGTTCATTCAATGATAAGGTATCCAGTAAATCTTGTTCATTGTTGAGCCAATTAGACCAGATAGAATCTTTGTCAGTGTTCACATTAAAGTATTTAATATAAGGTTTTTCTATTAAAGATATAGTTAGATTATCGTCTTTATTTGCAACACTGATGTCTGAAAAATAGCCAGTATTAAAGAGAGTTTGAATGATTTCATCAGAAGTATCTTGGTTATAAGGGTCACCAGTTTTAACCGGGAGGATTGATATTAAGGTAGTGCTAGAAATAACATTGAGTCCAACGAAATTAATTTTATTTATAGGACTGGCAAAACTTTGTATTGAAGATAACAAAGAGACAAGACAGATGAATTTAATTAATATATTTTTCATGATGTTTGCCTCTAGCGTTCAAATTATTATCTCCTTATAAAAGTGAAATGTTACTATCACTAAATGAGTTTAGAACTAATTTTAACAAAATTATTTGTCAGATTGTCAAACTAACTTGCAATAACTTAAATTAATTTTTTTAAATATTATGTTTAAAATCAATAAAAGTATTATATGACGACCTTTTGATAATTATTATTTTTATTTTCATTAACTTTTTGACAGTAGTCTGACCATAACTGGCCATGGTTAATTGCAAGGTGGTAAAGGTAGTTCCATGAATATATGCCAGTAGAGTGATTGTCACTATAGTGGATTGAGATTGCGTAATTACCAGTTGGCTGGAGTTTTTCTATTTCAACATTCTCTTTATTGAGTTGAAGAACTTCTTGTCCTTTTCCATGGCCTTGAACTTCGGCAGAAGGAGAGTAAACACGTAAAAACTCACTTGACATAGGATACTCAACTTTATCAAAAGTTATAGTAAGTTGTTTTTTATCTTTGCTTAGTCTTATGTCGCTTGGAGTTTTCATAATATACATGTTTGCAAAAGAAATAATTTTAGCATATCAGTATTTTAATAAAACGTATTAGACATAAGGTTAAAATGGCGAAATGATTTATTTTACAAAAATGCAGGGCTTGGGAAACGATTTTATTGTCATTGATAATATTGAGGGTAATGTTTGTTTGTCGACAGAAGAAATTCGTCAATTATCTGACCGTCGCTTTGGGATTGGCTTCGATCAGTTACTAATGGTAGAGAGTGCCACTACTAAAGATGTTGATTTTCGTTATGTTATTTTTAATGCCGACGGGACTGAAGCTAGTCAGTGTGGAAACGGTGCAAGGTGCATTGCGCTTTATGTTAGAAAAAAGAATCTGACTGATAAAAATCGTATAACTGTTGAAACAAATTCAAGAGAGCTAGTATTAAATATTAATAGTGATGACTCTGTTCGTGTTGCAATGGGAGAGCCAAAATTTACTCCTGAAGAGATTCCCTTTATTTCTAATGATATTGATGCAGTGAGTGGTTACATTCCATTACACTACTCTGTTGAAGGTTTTCAGATTGGCGCTTTATCTATTGGAAACCCACATGCAGTTATATCTGTAAATGATTTAAATTTATTTGATGTAGAATCAACTGCCTCAAAATTACAAAATTCTAATCATTTCCCTAAAGGTGTCAATGTTGGCTTCATGCAGATTCTTAATAAAAAAGAAATTAGATTAAGAGTTATTGAGAGAGGCGTTGGTGAGACTTTAGCCTGTGGTTCTGGTGCCTGTGCTGCTGTGATTTATGCCCAGAGACTTGGATTGCTTCAGGGAAAAGTTAAGGTTCATCTTAATGGCGGTGATGCTGATGTTGAGTATGGACTTGATGAAGTTTACTTAACTGGTCCTGCAGAGTTTGTTTATGAAGGTTCAATCAATCTACGTAGCGGAGTCTCTTAGCTAGACTCAATTGAGTTTTGTGAGATATATTCTAGAGTTGATAAGTTATATGCTGTCAATCTTTCGCCCCAAACACAGCCATTATCCATTGGATAAACGTGTTCAATATTAAAACCTTTAAGGGTTGACCAGTGCCCAAAAAAGATATCCTTGTCTTTTAATTTTCGGTTAGTATGAAGGAACCAAGCCTTAAATCCGACAGGAGCTTGATCAATATTCATTTTGTGATTAAATTCAAGTTCACCATTACTTTTACAAAACCTCATCCTCATTAAAGCGTTAATTGTATAGCGGCATTTTTCTTCGTTATTTAACTCATCTGAATAGCAAGAAGGTTCATTGTCATACATTTTGGAGAGGAATTTTGCTGGATTATTAACTTGAAGTTTTTGATGAACTAATTCTGCATTCTGGAGAGCATCAGAAATATTCCATTGAGGTGGAATTCCAGCGTGTACAAGAAGAGCGCCTTTATGTTCAAGAATCAATGGTCTAGTAAGAAGATAGTCAAGCAGAGTGTTCTTATCTGGAGCATTTATAATATCTAAAAAAGTATCTTTAAAGTTGGGTTTTTGAGAGGTTAGAGCACAAACCAACAAATGAAAATCATGATTACCTAGAACCATATTTGCATTTTCCTTTAGTGAATAGATAAAACGCAGTGTTTCAAGAGATTTATTACCTCGGTTGACTACATCTCCTAAGAAAAATAATCTGTCTCTATCTTCACTAAAATTAATATTTTTGAGAAGTTGTTGCAGAGTATTAAAGCAACCCTGAACGTCACCAATAATGTAGTCCATGGAGTACTCTAATGAAGCGTATAAGGCTCGCTAAGAGAGAATTCTGGAATGATAGCTTCAAAGCGTTGACCTTGGTCATTAATCATGCCATAAGAACCCTTCATAGAGCCAGTTTCAGTATTGATTATTGCACCAGAACTATACTCAAAACTTTCACCAGGAGAAAGGTAAGGTTGTTGACCAATAACTCCCTCGCCAACAACTTCCTCTACTTCACCTGATTCATCTTGGATAAGCCAGCGACGAGTTTTGAGTTGTGCGCCACTTTCGCCATGATTAGTTATAGTAATAGTGTAAGCAAAGGCATACTGACTTCCTGGAATATTAGATTGATTAGGAAGATACGTTACTTCTACATTTACTTCAATTTTGTTTTTCATAATCTTTCATAAGGGTTATAAAGTTTTCAACACTTAACATTTCAGCTCTTAAAGACAGGTCAATTTTAGTTTGATCTTGACTTATTCTAGATTTTAAACAATTTTTCAGTGTTTTTCTTCTTTGTGAGAAGGAAATTTTGACAATTTTTTCTAAGAGTTTTATATTTTCGGTAAGAGGCTGAGTTCTAGTTTTCAGGTAGAGAATAGCAGATTCTATTTTTGGTTGCGGATCGAACGACTCCTTAGGAACTATAAACATTGACTCAACCTCAAAAAAGGTTTGTATCATAACGCTTAGTCGACCGTAAGTTTTACTACCGTGCTTAGCGACAATTCTATCTACTACTTCTTTCTGAAGCATAAATGTCATGTCAATAATTTGATTTTTAATTGATAATAAGCGAAATAGTAACGGTGAAGAGATATTGTATGGAAGGTTTCCAACAATTCTTAGATTATTCGAAATTTGTCCATAATCAAATTTAAGAGCATCCGCCTCATAAATTGTTAGTTTGTGTTTTTTCTTTAATTTCAAAAATGAAATCAAGTCTCTATCAATCTCAATAACATTCAGATGATCTAAGTGTTCAAGTAAAGGGAAAGTTAACGCACCCTTACCTGGACCTATTTCAACAATATCATCACTTTTTTTTGGTGAAATTGTTGCGATAATCCTATTGACGATTTGATCATCAACTAGGAAATTTTGACCAAAACGTTTTCTAGCTTGGTGTGACATTATTAGTCAAGGTTTTAAAGTATGATAGAGCAGTGTTAAAGCTACCCAAACTAATATTGCCAGTACCAGCTAGATTAAGAGCTGTACCATGGTCTACAGAGGTTCTAATGAATGGAAGGCCAAGGGTAATATTGGCTGCTTTTTTAAAGCCTTTAGCTTTTAGTACTGGTAGGCCCTGATCATGATACATTGCAAGAACAACGTCAATATTTTTTAATGAGTCAGAAGTGAACGCAGTGTCTGCAGGTACTGGGCCTGTTAAATTGAAGCCAGCTTTTTTAAGCTTATTAATTGCTGGGATTATAGTGGTAATTTCTTCATCCCCAAGGTATCCGTTTTCACCTGCATGAGGATTTAAACCACAAACAAGTATTCGTGGCTTCTTTACTCCAAAATACTTAAAGTCATTGTTTATTATAGTTATTATCTTTGAAAGTGACTCTTGAGTAATATTGCTAGAGACTTTATTTAGTGCTAGATGTGTTGTCGCAAGTGCGACTAGAAGTCGATCCGTAGCAAGAAGCATTACAGTCTTTGGGGTATTTGTAAGTTCTGCAAGATATTCAGTATGTCCACTAAATTCTATACCTGACTGATTGATTATTGCTTTATTGATAGGGCCTGTCAAAATACCACTACACTGACCCTCAAGACAGTCATGAGTTGCCTTTCTAATTATTTCTAATACATAATTTGCATTTTTAGGGTTTAAAACTCCAGATTCAACTTCTACATTTGTTTTGACTGGAAAAATACTCAATTCAGAGGCTTTTTTGGTTTCATTCTCTTTTAACGCAATAGGTAAGTTAAGTTGTTTTGCTCTATTAATCAGAACATCTGGATCACAATAAACCAATAAATTTTCTTCCCTTTCTTTCTGGGCATGAATTATTGCAATATCAGGTCCAATTCCAGAAGGCTCGCCAGAAGTGAATGCTATAGGCATAATACTAGTAAATTAATTTAATTTAGCTGATGTAAAGACAGTAAGTGTAGCAACTGATCCTGAAAGAATCATTCCCCAGAGAATATCAGCAACTACAAGTTTAAGACTAAAAATATTCATCGTGGCATACACGGTAAGGTCATATGTTCCATAAGTAACTAAACCATAAAAGGCACCAATCATAAATACATTAACAAGTGTATTGTTATGATTGGGATTTATAACAAAGAAAATTAAACCCAGTAAGAAGATAATATAAAACAAAATTGCAGGAGGAATTTTAAGCTGCATAAGTGATGCTACTTCTTGTTTGTACATTGGTGTTGCAACAAAATATATCCAAAAAACATCTATGATGCAAAAAAATAAAAGCGCTATAAAAAAAGTTTTAATCATAATATTAGTATAAATTTAATCTCTAGAAATTATCATAAAGAGGAATTATACAAACTATACATTTGTATTGTTATTAATTAACAAGTTCACCTTTAGCTTGAAGATCTGCATGATATGAGGACCTGACCATTGGGCCACTCGCAACTTGAGAGAATCCTAGCTTATTTGCAATATCCTTATACTCTTGAAACTGATCAGGAGTAATATACTCTTCAACTGCAAGATGATGCTTACTTGGCTGTAAATACTGACCTAAGGTCAGCATATCTACGTCATGCGATCTAAGATCCTTAAGGACGTCAATGACCTGCTTCTTTGTTTCTCCAACACCAAGCATTAAACCTGATTTAGTTATAACTTTTG
>Ga0206679_10004064_pt1 | contig 11052 bp, 12 predicted proteins | sample M110012015metaG_FD_155464 | JGI IMG/M metagenome (GOLD analysis project Ga0206679, IMG submission 155464) | Ammonia-oxidizing marine archaeal communities from Monterey Bay, California, United States - M1 100m 12015 | ecosystem: Environmental > Aquatic > Marine > Intertidal zone | place: USA... | reverse complement strand
GCTATATTCGCACTTTTTCGTAACAGCAACTATAGGGGAAATTTCTATAGCCCTAGAGTGGGGTGGGGCGAGAAACGGGGCTTGAACCCGCGACAACCGGAATCACAATCCGGGGCTCTACCAACTGTTTCGTTCCACTCAACACCCTGTTTACTGCGTAAAAGGGTGAGCTGTCAACAAATACAGAGCGTCTAACCTTTTCTGTACTACCGTAATAGTACCACAATAAACACCACTTTAACAGACCTAAAAGGGCATAAGTGTACGCAAAAGTGTACGCAATTTTAGAGCTGAAAAGTCAGTATAGAGCAGGGCGGGGGCACCCTTATTGAGTCGCACCTATTCGGGGAAACTGACCTGTATGTAAAATTCTAATTTTTTCATACTTTAGTAAGCCTGCATTTTGGGTATAACGCCCCTCACTTTCTTATAATTATGCATCGGTTTTCAACCATTTAAGGCCAATTACAAAAATCCTTTCTCTTTTCGACCCACGTTGCATTTATTCTGTCTTCGGCGAGCTTAGGCTCTAGTGGTTTGGCAAAGTGTTTTTCTTTATTCTTTTTTTGTCTGACTCTATCTTTGCTTTATCAAATTCAGTTAAGATGCTATCGGGTTGATGCAGTTCATAGTAAGACTTTTCATCTATCATTGATTGGATAAATGCAGTTAGGATTCTATTGGATTCATTAGGGTTGTTTTTTTCAGCGAGTATAAAATCCCTTGCAAACAGGCCTTGAGATAACACATAGTTGTGTATTTCTGGCCTAGATAATACTAGACTCATACTTCTTATTCCGTTCTCTCTTAAAAACTCGTTTAACACGTCATTTAACAACCCTCGAGTCCAATCCGTTATTTGAATTATGTTGCCCTTTTCATCTTGGTCTACTATGGCGGCGTTTGCAAGAAAGTACAACATACTCTTTTCTTGAAAACTGTCAGAATTCCTAGTATTGTAATAATCATTTAGGTTGACACCCATATCGTCAGCCACCTCCCTGATGCTTCTTAAACAGTGACCGAAGGTTTTGTTGTACTGGTAGACTTTGGCGTCCTGACCAGTTATTCGGGAGAAAAATCCCATAGCATCGCACCTCTCTTGTTATACGGCTTACCCTTTAAAAACCATCTTTCATTGAATTATAGCTCAAAATGAATTTGTTTTAGTGTATTTGTGCGGTACAATTATTTGGTGCATAAGTTTTTCTGACTAGTATTCTTCGTAAAAACGGACAGCATCAAACCAAACCTTTCCATTGATACTGGCATCTCTCAAATTGATTTTAATTTCTGCGGTTCCGTCTTCTGTAATGTAGACTGGAAGTGAAAATTCACTCCAATCAGTCCCAATAAAAATACTTTTCCAGCCATAATCTACCTTCGAATAATTCTTGTCAACAGATATTACCACCTCTCTGGATTTTTCTGTTTTGGCATATAAAGAAAAAGTAAAAATCTGCCCTTTCTTAACAGGAAATTCACCAGTAGCCAAAAAGACCTCGCTTTGTCTGTTTTCTCCTAAAATTTCAACCACAAGACTTTGGTTGCCAGTAACGCTTTCATTTTGGTCAATATTAACTCTAAACAAAATGCTTGAGTCCTCAGAAAAAGCCCTCCAAGGATGAACACCCAAACCTTCAAAGTCGTAATTCTTAACAAGGTTCTTTTCTTGGTCAAAATCATAAGTCTCAACACTCAATGCGTTGACTGAGAGTGAGCCAAGCAAAAGTAACACAAGTAGAGGTAGTCTTTTCATACTTAAGGCAGATTTGTTAATGCCCCATTGCTTTCAATAAAGTCGTCGTGTAAGTTAAGCAATGGAGTGGACTTATTTACAATCTCAAGCTTAATGTCGTCAAGCCATGCTTCGCCTTTGTTCCACATTCTAAAAAAGATGGATATCTTGTTTGAGTCAATTGGAACATCGATTACGGTAGTTAGTTGAGTCCAACTGTAATAGGTCTCTCCAGATTGCAAGGATTCCTCGCCCGCCATTAACCACCCGGAATTTCCCCACGCCACTATGCCGAATGCTATAGCATGGGTTAGGTTGCCTTTGACAAAGCCAGTTAGTTTAACTCTCTTGCCAGCATATTGACCTGCTGAAAACAATTGGAACAGCTCACCAGATGGGAAGCTTTTACTGGCGGTAGACCTCAAATAGAAGCTTTGTGGGCTACTTAAATAAATTGAGTTATCTACTCCAGATTCATAGGTCGAAGGTCCTTTCATATTCCAGCCTTCAGGGGTTTCCGCCATTACAGCTGAGCTACAAATAGACAAGGCAATAAACAATGTTTTTAAGGCTTTGTTTTTCATAATATAACTCAGTATCAACTTGATACTCAATATACACTAACTCTTGCGCTGTATACTTATTGAGTGCATAAGCTTTTCTCAATACTCATTCTTTGTCTAATCCAATCTTTGTCTTTAGCTCATATGTCTATTGGCAATCTAGAGGTAGACTTCTACAACCCTAAGGCAGGTAGTTACTTCGATATTGTTGTGAAGACAGAAGGCGTTGAGGTGTACTCTAGCCACAGACTGTTTGGTAATGTATTTATTGTTACTACCCACACCCCAGAATTCATAGGTTATGACTATGCTGTCGAACATAACAATATAGACATATTCCCTTTGGACTATGACAGCCTATCACCATTCACAATACCAAATCACGAGAACAAGGTAATAGCCTTTGTTGAGTCAACTGCTGGCACTGGCGGAGGTCATCAGAAGTTTGTAATCATTGATACGGTTACAGGTGAAGTTGCTGAACAAACCGTTCAAAGCTTTGACCGAATTATTTGGAAGGATGGTGTAGTATTTCAGCCTCCATACACGGATTAAACGCACGGTTAATATAGCTCTATTTAGGCTGCTATTCGTACTAAATAAAGGCGTTAGTTGCTAAGGAAATTAAGTGCTCTAGAATGGCAAATATGACGTCCTCAGAGCGTATTTGGAGGTGTATCATACACACTATGTATTTGTATGTAAGTTACTGATTTATAAAGACAAATACGCAATATATAAAACTTATTGAGTAGTGGTTATTAGTAATTGAAAATATAACGACATTAAAGTAATATATTTACTCACGTTCTCATATGAGATGGGATTTAGGCGGCTCTTACTGATTGAAAGAGTCCGACAAATATTTGCAGACAGTGAAGTCATCAGCAAAATCCCCAACAAATATGTTGTTGTAATTGTCTATATTTGCAGTACTATCATCTGCGTATCTTTTCATCCAATATAACATTCTTTCTTTTATATTTTCGACGCTAATTCCTTCGTTCAGGGCTAATAGCGCGCTTGTCTTTCCCAACTCTCTTCCCGCTTCAAGCAAAATCGGACCAAACTCTTGGTCGCCAACCTCTATTCGGTGTTGGCCAACGACTTGGAGTATGCCAGAGCATCGAGTGGTAATGTATATAACCTCTTCAACGTCTTCTGACCAGCTAGGAGTGTTGTCAAAATATTCTTGCATGGAAGAGGAAAAAGCCAAGCCTGGAAGAAAGAGAAGAGTAAATAATAGTTTTTTCATAAGTTTTATTGTTTATGGCTCTTTGAGTGAGCAACCCTATACATAGAGCTAATTATAGCGCCTCGTTCGCTCTCAATCCATATCAATTTGATACACATTAAGGCGTATTACGTCTGATTTTTTGTTACTATGTGCAGTATGAAAACACTACAAATACTATTCGCAACAACGCTCCTTCTGATGTCGATTTCAGTCCAGGCAATTGAAGATGAAGACCACTACAACAGACTCTTCTGTGAAGAAATGCAGGGTAAAGCTGAACATACGCTGGATGACAAATCTAGGGTTGATTGCCTAACAGACACCCATGCCTTTGAAGCTGACTGGGCAGACGGCTCAAATGTATACTCGGCAATCGGTCAGGCCCTTTATTACGCCTCTGAGACAGGAAGATTACCAGGCATTCTATTATTGATTCGTTATGACAACTCTGAAAAGCATATCCGAAAAGTCAAGAGAGTTATTGAGATGTACCCCGACTTTAAAATACAACTTATTGTACGAGATGTGCGTTCGGATGGGGTAAGTACATCTTATTCAGCAGTGTCCAGTGATTTGAACGATGGGTTGATAGGGTTTTATCCGTTCAACGGAAACGTTCAAGATGAGAGTGGAAAAGGGAATCATGGGTCAATTAATGGGGTTATGCCGATTAATTCGTATTTTGGGACAGGCGACGCTTATTATTTTGACGGGACGAATGACTATATTGAGCTACCCCCGATGGGTGTCGTTAATGAACTCACATTTGCAACTTGGTTCAGCGCCAACACGGTTCGCGGATTGAGGTCAATTAGAAGCGATAGGGGCTGGAATCATGGCTCAATTCACCTTCACCTTATAAGTGGCTTCCTCCAATTTAGCTTAAGTGGCAATACCCCCGTTGACCAGGATTTTGATTACTATTTTGATAAAGGGCGGCCTCACCATATTGCAGTTACCTATAGCGAGTCTGGAAAGTCAGTTAAATTGTATGTGAATGGTGTATTCGAACAAGAAAAAACCTATGAGAAGGCAATATCTCCAAATCTTAGACGAGCATTGATAGGTGATTGTGATGCCGAGTGTGACATCATCCCTAGGCCTTTTGATGGCATTATCGATGAGTTTCGTGTTTACAACCGAGCGCTTTCATCGAGTGAAGTAACAGCGCTTTACAATTCTCGAGATACTTAAGGCTAATGCAATTGATTAAGGCAACAGTATCACTCCTATTATTGGCGGCCTCGAGTATTGTTAATGCCTATATCAACCATGAGAGGCTCGACCTTGCCTTGAGCGACCTTTGTATTTACCACCCAAAAGTTCAAGTCAGAGGCAACCCTAGCACCTATTATCTGCCGAATGAGGCGATTGGCATCACTGGTACAAGTATTTGTGTGTACAAGGACGCCTACGGACAATATTTCGAAAAAGGCGAACTGAAGCTGGGGCAGAAAGACGGTGTTTGGATGAGATGGTGGGAAAACGGCCAAAAGATATGGGAGGAAAGATATGTCAATGGAAGTTTTAAGGGGGGCAAATACTGGCATGAAAACGGACAGTTTAAGAAAGAAACTAACTCCAATGGGCCAACTACCCTATGGCACAGCAGTCGCCACGAACAGACCTCTTATGACTATTACAGTAGTGACGAAATAACGAAAGGGCGGTATATTGGAGACAAGCCAGATGGCCAATGGACCACAAGAAATGCTAACGGGCGACTAGTTGAGTCGAGACACTACAGTCTCGGCGAACCGACGGGGACTTGGACGCATCTAGTCGGCACAGTAATTCAAAAGGCAACCTTTACAGATGGAAAGTGCTCGTCCTGGCAGGTGATTAATGACGGAGACAGCCAACTCTTTGAAGTCGAGCTATTTTTGACTGGAATCCAACTTGAAAGGGCATGGGATTGCCCGCTAGACATAAGGCTCATTAATAGCCCGAGCCCGAGCCCAACCGCCAAGACTAGTGAACAATAAACTCTTGGCGCTTTTGACCTCTTGCTTGGTGTCTTTTGCAGCCTACGGTCTCGATGAAGAACACCACCCAGTTGTGTCAAAGACAATCAATTTGTTTCAGACGATGGACATTGAGGAGATATCCAATTCTATTGCATACCCACTAACGAGAAGCTACCCAATAAAAGATATAGTTAACAGTGCCGAGTTTATTGAAAGGTTTGACGAGGTGTTTGACAGTGGTTTTATTCAGACAATTGCAAAGTCCTCGCTTGACGACTGGGAGTATATGGGGTGGAGAGGATTGAGGCACGTTAGTGGCGAGCTCTGGATAGAAATAGACGGCACGATTCTCCAAATTAATCACCAGACAGAACGCGAAGCTCATATCAAGAGAGAGGTTATTGCATGGGACAAAGCGAGACTCCACGGGTCGGTTAACGATTTCAGGCTGCCAATACTAAAGTGGCAAACCGAGTCAAGACTATTTAGAATTGATGATGTGGGCGGGCGTAACTATAGGCTGGTTGTTTGGGAAGGTGGAAAGCAATTCGGGGACAAGCCAGATGTGGTGTTATTTAATGGTGTTATAGAGTCTGACGGCAGTGGTGGTAGCCACTCTTTCAATTTTGTCGATGGAAATATAACCTACATTGTTTACGTGCCTGGCATATTTACAGAGTCCTCTCCATACGGATATTTTGATATTTTGGTGGACGGCGATAGGGTCGTTGAAGAAGAGGTATGGATAGAGCTAAATTGAGGCGACTTTTGGGATATATGGAAACCTCTTAAGAATTACTCTAAATAACTACCCATGGTAATTAATAACACCCTGAATTATCCATACTCCCATTAGGCATTTTTGTGTTGCACAATATTGCTCCGTTAAGATTTGCACCATCCAGGTTTGCCCTTAAAAACCAAGCATCCGTGAGGTTTGTTTGACTTAAGTTCGCCCGTCTAAGATTGGCGTCCAGTAAAAGCGCTTTACTCAGGTTTGCACCGGTTAGATTTGCATCAGTTAATTTTGCTCCCACCAGGTATGCTTTAGTAAGGTCCGCATTACTTAAGTCTGCATTGCTTAAGTCTGCCGCCCCCCACCCAAAAAAAACTGCTTCAGTAAGGTCTGTATTACTAAGGTCTGCTCCACTAAGGTTTGCCCCATCAAAACCCACCCCTCTTAGGTCAGCTCCACCAAGGTTTGTGTCGCTAAGGTTTGCATTGAACAAGATTGCCCCTCTAAGGCTTGCTTTACTTAGATTTAAACCACTGAGGTCCGCTCCTTTTAGATTGCATTTTTCACAAGAATTTGATGACTTTAATGTCAAGATATTGGTATCTACGATGTTGGCATAGGTTGGGCTTATATAGCAAATTGAAAGAAGGGATAACAGGAGTAGTTTTTTCATAATTTACATCATCAACCAAGCAAAGAAGCTGTCGATTATTTTTAGGGCTGGCTTTACTACAAAGTAGCCAATTATTGTAATAAATCCCGCACACCCTGCGACTAGAAACGCATTACCCACTCTGTTGGAGAGTTTTATATTCTGTGACCTATTCACCCAGACAAGGGCAATCATAAAGACAATAACGCAAAACCAAAACCAAACGGAGCTAAATACTATTTCAATAAGATTGTCATAAAACTCTTCCATGTGCTTCACTAGTCTTAAATGTAATTCAAGTTGAGCCTAGTATATAGAACCTTAAGTTAATATCAAAATTTCATTTCTTGTGTGAGGGGGAGTATAACAATAGTATCAGAGGTGTTAGTGAGCGCCCCTCTTGTGTCAATCAGGAATAAATATCACAGAAAGAGGTTGTGCGATTGATACAAAAGATGTACCTTATGCACCATAGAGGGTTAAATGGGTGTTTTCTCTATATCTTTCTCTATAGAAAAGAACACAAAAACACCCTCTAAGGTACATAAGGTGCACTAACTAACTAGAAATCCCCTCTGTGGTAATAAGAAGTCTCAGACAACTTAATACCCTTATAGACCCAGCCTCTACTTTCTCTTCTCTTTTGATAGCCTCGTTCAGCTAACTTAGTGCCCAAAATGCGCTGGTTCATTCTCCATTCGCCGTTATCATCAGCCCAATCCTTGTAAGATTTATACAAATCCGAAGCAGCGGTTGAATGATGATTAGCAGCCTTATCAACACAACAATCCTGCATCCAAGAATTAATCCTATCCATCTCAGTTTGGTAGTCTTTAGTTGCATCAAGAATTACCTGTGGCGTCTTAAGTCCTTTATCTTGCCATTCAAGACAGCCTTCGATAGCCCAGTTAAGAATCCCCGGAAGCTCATTTCGAAGCCTTCTACTTAGACCTTTATCCTTCTTATCTCCACTAAAACGAACATCAAAAGGAATCAGAATTAACCTTCTCCAGATGCTATAACTGTCACCCGGTACAGGCTTGTGGTTGCCACTAATCCAAAGAGTAAACTGAGGTGTATATTCAAAGTAGTTCTGGTGCAAGAACCTTGCAGCAATAACATCGCCACCAGTGATTAGCTTTACTTCAGACTCGTTAAACCGGCTGCCTTCTTCGGTTTCAGTTGTGGCAACAAACCTTGCCCCTCTTAAGCGAGCAATATCGTTATTAATACTTCCTCTGCCTCTGGTCATAATAGTGCTTACAGGGGTTTGCATTGCATAATCACCAAGCAAGTCCTGAATAGTACCAACAAAAACACTCTTGCCGTTAGCTCCAAAGCCGTGGAGGAAGAATAGCTTCTGCTCACTCGTGTCTCCTGTTAGGGAGTAGCCCACTATTCTTTTCAGGTAGTTAGCCAGCTCTTTATTGCCATCAGTTATCTCTTCAATAAACTTAAGCCATTTAGGGCACTTGGCATTCGGGTCATAGGCTGTTCCAGCTTGTTTAGTAATCATACTATTCTTGCTGTTATCTATTAAGCCGCCTGTTCTAAGATTGACAACCCCATTAGGTGTACCCAATAAGAACTTATCTTGGTCTAACTCTACCTGAGAAATGGTGACTCCTTCTTCAGTCTTAGCAACCTGAACCATTGAGTCTAGCTGTTGCTTATTCTCAGACTTTAAGGCGTGCTGCATCAAAGAGCGCCTACGTGATTCATCATTCTCATTAGCCGCTTCCTGAGCAATAGAACGAGCAGTTTCTTTAGCGAGTCTATACATATAACCATCGTTATCAGTCAACCAGCGCAAACCATCCCAATATATCCAGCTATTAAACTCATAAACGTATCTGATATTGCTACCAAACAACTTCACAAGTCTTAATGCATTACCTGCATCAGTGGGGTTCTTAGGATTTGGCTGGTAAAGACTGTATGCGCTTTCAAAGCACCGTAAAGCCTCTGCTTTGGATAAAGGTGGAGTGCAGTTTTGTGCAGCAAGAACTATTTGACTTGCAGCAATATCACGAGGAATGTCATCTCCCCTTAATTTGCTTGCCAGTCTAAATATACTGTTGTTTCTGTTGCCTTGTTCGACACCTGAGATTACGTCTGATGCAGCTATTTCATACTCTTTATGAGTGCGTCTATCACTAGTTAATATCTCCAGTAACTTCTGAGGAAGTTCGACTATTTCTTTAGCCTCGTCCTCAAACTCATAAGCCTTACCGTTAATACTGGAGCCGGGCGCAATTACAAGACCTCCATCTGCACGTATATCGATACCCGGCATCAAGTTGCCTCTATTCTTAAGGGTGTCCACCCCCTGAGGATAGCTAAAGTAATAGTGTAACCCACCGGATGGTGTACGCACCGTTCTAGTATCAAACTCACCACACTCGTTTTGTAGCTGCCTGACACTCTCCATACCGCCCGCATTGTTTTTGACATCAACATCTACAACAACAAGATTGGCGTCCTTTCCAGTTACAACCCCTACGTTGGCATCAGGGTATTGTTTCCACCAATTCTCAATAACTTCCTTATCTGAGGATGCTTTTTCTTGCCATCCACTTATTAATGGCGATTTACCATTACTTTTGCATGGGAATATTCTCACACCCCTTGATATGTAGTTCTCTATATTTTCTTTTCTATTGTTTTTCATACACAACTCCAAAATTAAACAGATGAATTAATACAACTCACAAAATGTGAGCCTTATTTTTTTTGGTGTCTGCGTCATTGCAGGCTGATTGCCTAGAGTGCACTACTATAGAAGTTTTTGGTTCGGCTTGTCTGCATCTTTGCAGCTCGAAATAGTTGCCTATAAAAGGCAACAATACCAAGAACTTATTTAGTGTCTTTTCAAAATCTATTTTACCAGCTAAATAAAAAAAACTATCGCTCACTCAATGTAGAGCAAATATGAAATTAAATATCACTCATTACCCTATTAATAAGACTCGATTTATGTCTAATTGAAATATGGGCATAGCGCTGTGTAACGCTGATTTGTTTATGACCTAGTACCGACGCTATCTCGAGCAATGAGGCTCCGTTCATCGCAAGATACGAGGCGCAACTATGGCGTAAATCATGGAACCTAAAGTCTTCTATATCAGCATCCTTGAGTGCCTTGTACCAAGGCTTTGTAAAGCAATAAGGCTTATCTGGTTTAACTGTGGAGGCAAAGATTAGGCTATTGTCTTTTGTATTAAATAGCTGTAATTCTTTAATTACAGAGTCCGTTAGAGGTAACACCTTAGGTTGGCCATTCTTGCTGGTTCGTACAAAGGCAGTTTGCCTGTCAAAATCAATATCACTCCACCTTAATTTAGTCAATTCACCCTTGCGTGCTCCTGTGGTTATTGCAAGTAGTACTAACAGATGCAATTTATCCCAATTTGAGGACATACAAGCACCTAAAAGGCGTGTTTTTTCTGAATTGGATAGGAATCTTGTTCGAGAGTTTTTTTCCGGTAAAGAGGAAATATGACGCACTGGATTGTTGCTTAAGTCGTAATATCTACAGGCGTAATTCAAGACAACCGAAATTGCTGCTACGTACCTATTAATTGTTGCATTCTTGAGGTGTTTTGGAAGTGCGCCTATACCTTTATCTATATCAGCAGCTGTTATTTCAGAGGCTCTTTTGTTGCCAAAATGTTTGCACCAGTATTGTAACTTTTGGGCTTGTTCTTTTGGTCGCGAACCCTTGTATTCAGTTAGTAGGTATTGCTTAATTACTTGTGCAATAGTTGTATCAAATTTGGCATTAGAGAGTTTCGATAGTTTGACTCTGTCAGTCTCTGTTTCGTAAGCAAATTTAACTGCTTCTTTTTTGGTGGAAAAGGTTTTGGATATTACATTAATGCCAGCTTGTCTGATTAGCACTCTGTAGGCGGTATCTTTGGACCGCTTGATTTTCTGTATGGTTGCCACGAATAATCCTCCAACTGTACGCAAAAGTGTACGGAAAAGGATTTTCTATAGGTATTTGAACTGCGGGGTATTTGTTGAACTCTTAGTCTAGCAAGAGAGAAGGGTGGGGCGAGAAACGGGGCTTGAACCCGCGACAACCGGAATCACAATCCGGGGCTCTACCAACTGAGCTATTCCCGCCATAAAACAGAAAGTGGTGCGCCCAATACGA
>Ga0206679_10004061_pt1 | contig 11054 bp, 10 predicted proteins | sample M110012015metaG_FD_155464 | JGI IMG/M metagenome (GOLD analysis project Ga0206679, IMG submission 155464) | Ammonia-oxidizing marine archaeal communities from Monterey Bay, California, United States - M1 100m 12015 | ecosystem: Environmental > Aquatic > Marine > Intertidal zone | place: USA... | reverse complement strand
AATCACCTTGGTTAAAATGTTTTTTACCCTAATTATTGTAACGAGCTATCTCGTGGCTAAATTACCGTTTTCAAAACAGTTTGTCTTTGGTGTTTTTGCTCTATTTATAGCGTTTTCAGTTCTGTTCGTTGTTGATGCGCAACGATTAATTAGAAAGGGATAAAATAAAAGTGAGATTAGTACATTTTTTATACACAAAACATACGTACTTTTGCATCGATTTTTGAAAAGATTTGCAGCATGATAAGCGGACTCACTAAGCGATTTGCACTTACCTTCCTCATGATGGGGGTGGTATGTTTAGCTGCAGCCCAAACAGAAGGTCATGAGGAGGGGGCTAATAACGCTCACGAGAGTCACGGGGGTCAAGAGGCAGATCACAACCCGTTAGACGACGGCGAGCACGGCGATTTTATTGCCGGTGACTTTATCATCCACCACATTGCAGACGCAAACGAAATCAACTTTTTCAGCGATTTTAGCGCGCCCCTACCAATGATTTTTTATGTGGAAGGAAAGGGGTTCGATATCTTTATGAGCTCAAAATTTAAGGCTGAGGGCGACGCTCACGGCGCACATGGTGCCCACGCTATTAAAACAGCAACAGGCCCCAGTACAGGAACTATATATATTAAAGACCCGGATTTGGGAATTAGCTCAAAAGGAGGCGAATCATTTTATGACATATCGATTACAAAGTCTGTTTTTGGGATGATGTTCATTATGACCCTTTTAGTTCTTGTATTGAGATCGATGGCAAAGAGCTACACAAGGCGCCCAGGTCAAGCGCCTAAGGGCCTTACAAACTTCCTTGAGCCCCTTGTTTTGTTTGTTAGGGATGATATCGCGGTTCCTATTATTGGAAAAACAAAGGCAGAGAAGTTCCTACCATTTCTTCTTACAACCTTCTTTTTTATTGTAGCCAGCAACCTACTGGGTTTAATTCCTTTTATTGGAGGATTTAATATAACGGGAACAATAGGAGTAACTATTGTTTTAGCATTCGTGGTCTTCGTAATCACTACAGTAAACGGAAACAAGCAATACTGGGGTCACTTATTTTGGCCTCCAGGTGTGCCAAACCTAGTTAAACTACTTGTGGTGCCTATTGAAGTATTCGGGATGTTCCTTAAACCAACAGTCTTGATGATTCGTCTGACAGCTAATATGTCGGCGGGGCACATTATTATTTTATCGTTTGTTAGTTTGGTTTTCATTTTTAACCAAAACTATGGAGAGGTCGCAGGCTTTGGCATGGGTGTGTTTTCCACCATGTTTATGATTTTCATGTATTTTTTGGAGCTACTTGTAGCATTCCTTCAAGCATACGTTTTTACACTTCTTGCAGCTATTTATTTTGCAGATGCAACGCAAGAAGCACATCATTGATTATAATTACCTAAAAAACAACCCATCATGGAATTGTTGAACATTCTTTTTGAAATAACTACTGGCCACGGACTCGCGGCACTTGGAGCAGGAGCAGCTGCTATCGGCGCCGGAATCGGCGTTGGATTAATTGGTAAAGGGGCACTTGAGGCTATGGCTCGTCAGCCAGAATCTTCAGACGATCTCCGTGCCAACATGATTCTTGCGGCAGCCTTAGTTGAGGGTGTTGCTCTTTTCGGAATCATTATTTGTCTACTAGTAGTCCTAGGATAATCTAATGGGCACGCTGTTAACACCCGCTTTCGGGACAGTATTTTGGGCAACCTTGTCCTTCTTGTTTGTTCTTTTTCTTTTGAAAAAACTAGCTTGGGGTCCAATTCTAAAAGCGCTTCACGATCGTGAAGCGAGTATAGGGGAGGCTCTAAAGTCTGCAGAAAGGGCTAGAGCTGAGATGGCAAATCTAAATTCAGATAACGACCGTCTATTACAAGAGGCAAGAGTAGCTCGAGACACCATGCTTAAAGAGTCGAGAGAAATGGCGAGCAAGGTTGTTGCGGACGCAAAAGCAAAAGCAAAAGAAGAGGCTTCTAAGGAAGTTGAACTTGCTCGAGAAGCAATCCAAATTGAAAGAAAAGCCGCAGTTGCTGAACTCAAATCAGAGGTTGCTCAACTTTCAGTCGATATTGCCGAGCGCCTCCTTCGTGAAGAGCTTTCAGAGTCAGGTAAACAAAAAGCACTCGTTGATAAACTTATAGAAGAATCAACACTGAACTAATACAATGGCTAGTAAACGCGTAGCATCTAGATACGCCAAGGCACTCCTTGGCTTAGCTTCCGAAAGGAACGAACTCGACCGAGTAGAGTCAGAGCTACGCATGATTGCTTCATTAATTGATGCTTCACGAGAGTTTGAACTTCTACTAACTAGCCCCGTTGTCAAACCGCAAAAAAAGAAGGATATCCTTAAAGCTATTTTTCAAACGGGTTTAAGCGACCTAACCTCGGGGTTTATCAATATTTTAGTGACAAAAGGCAGAGAGTCACTTCTACCTACGATTGTAGGAGAGGCGCTTTCTCAACTACGCATTATGAAAAACATCCAGGCTGCAGAGGTGCGCTCTGCAACACCACTGGAAGAGTCCACACGTGCTAAGATCTTAGCTGAAGTAGCAAAGATTCACGATGGAGTCATTGAACTCAACGAAACGATAGATCCGGACCTTTTAGGAGGTTTCATCCTAAGAATGGATGATAAACAGATCGACGCTTCATTAAAGCGCCAGCTCAGCACTCTGCGACGCAAATTATCAGAACACGATTACGAGCCTGAATTTTAGGCCTAAAAGAATCTCAAATGGCTGAAATCAACCCAGCAGAAGTATCATCAATTCTACGTGAGCAATTAGCAGGAGTAAAATCTGCAGCAGAACTAGAAGAAGTCGGTACAGTCCTTCAAGTAGGTGACGGAATCGCCCGCATCTACGGTTTAAGTAATGTCCAATCAGGAGAACTTATTGAGTTCGATAACGGAGTACGTGGTATTGTCCTCAATCTGGAGGAAGATAACGTGGGCGCCGTTTTACTCGAGCCATCAAAAGATCTTAAAGAAGGAAGTTCTGTAAAAAGAACAGGGCGAATTGCGTCAATAAAAGCAGGCGAAGGCCTTTTAGGACGTGTTGTCAACACTCTCGGAGAGCCAATAGACGGCAAGGGACCAATTCCTGGAGAGTTGTACGAAATGCCTATCGAGCGTAAAGCTCCAGGAGTGATATTCCGTCAACCAGTTGCCGAACCCCTTCAAACAGGTATTAAGGCGATTGACTCGATGATTCCCATCGGCCGTGGACAACGAGAGCTTATCATTGGCGATCGTCAAACAGGTAAATCTTCGGTAGCTCTCGACACAATTATAAATCAAAAGGAATTTTATGATGCGGGTGAACCAGTGTATTGCATATATGTTGCGATAGGTCAAAAAGGATCTACCGTTGCCGGTATTGTTAACATGCTTGAGGATGCTGGGGCGATGGCCTACACGGTTATTGTTGCAGCAACAGCATCTGATCCAGCACCGCTTCAATTCTACGCTCCCTTCACAGGGGCGGCAGTTGGAGAGTTTTTCCGTGATACAGGTCGTTCAGCACTTGTTGTTTATGACGATCTTTCTAAACAAGCTGTAGCTTATCGCGAGGTGAGTCTTCTACTACGTCGTCCACCAGGACGTGAGGCTTATCCGGGAGACGTATTCTATCTCCACTCACGCCTACTTGAACGAGCGGCTAAAGTGATTTCGGAGGATAGTATCGCTAAGGAGATGAATGACCTCCCAGTTTCTCTAAAAGAGATAGTAAAAGGCGGGGGTTCATTAACTGCACTTCCTATTATTGAAACTCAAGCAGGAGACGTGAGTGCATATATACCAACGAATGTGATTTCTATTACAGACGGGCAAATCTTTCTTGAGTCGAACCTTTTCCTATCAGGGATTCGTCCAGCTATTAACGTCGGTATATCTGTTAGCCGTGTAGGGGGTTCTGCTCAGATAAAATCGATGAAAAAGGTAAGTGGCACACTAAAGCTAGATCAAGCTCAATATCGCGAACTTGAAGCATTTGCGAAGTTTGGGTCAGATCTTGACGACGCGACAAAAGCTATTCTTGATAAAGGTGCTAGAAACGTGGAAATCCTTAAGCAAGACCTCAACTCACCTCTACCTGTTGAAGAGCAGGTCGCGATGGTTTATTGTGGAACAAAAGGGTTATTAAAAAATGTTCCGATTAATAAGGTTAAACAGTTCGAAAAGGACTACCTAGACTATTTGAAAACAAAACATGCAGACACATTGGACGCGTTGAAAAACGGTAAATACTCTGATGCTGAAACTAGCGTTTTAGAAGCTGCTGCTGTTGAGATGACGGCTCAATACGCTTAATCTAGAGACTATGGCTGGAGGATTAAAAGAAGTAAGAGAGCGCATTGGTTCAGTTCAGAACACAATGCAAATCACATCTGCCATGAAGATGGTGTCTGCGGCGAAACTTCGCCGGGCTCAGGACGCGATCACACAAATGAGGCCTTACGCTGAAAAAATCCAAGCGATTCTTACAAACGTTAGCTCAACTCTTGATTCATCAGAGGGTGTTTATTCAAACAAAAGAGACGTAAAAACCGCTCTAGTAATTGCAATCACATCGAATCGAGGCTTGTGTGGAGGATTTAACAACAATAGTATTAAAATTGCACGAGCGGCTATTACAAAGTATCGCGCAGAGGGAGCAGAGGTCGTTGTCTTACCCTTAGGTAAGAAAGCAAATGAAGTCTTTGTAAGGGAAGGATTCAATTTTGCGGAAGGATTTGGAGATACCCCCCTAACTATTTTTGATAACCTGAATTTCGAGAATGTTTCAGGGGTAACCCAAACCGTGATGGACGGTTTTGTTTCAAAAGCATGGGATGTTGTAGAGATAGCATACAGCCAGTTTAAAAATGCGGGAGTTCAAATCCCCACCAAAGAAGCCTTCTTACCCCTATTGCCAATTAGTAATTCAGAAGAAGATGCGTCTGTTGAAATAGACTATATTTTCGAACCTAATCGCAAAGAAATAGTTGAAAACATATTACCTAACGCCTTGAAAACTCAACTATATAAAGCTCTTTTAGACAGCAACGCTGCAGAACATGGAGCTAGAATGACAGCGATGCACTCTGCAACAGAGAACGCGGGAGATTTGCTTCAAGATCTTAAAATTGCGTATAACAAAGCACGTCAAGCCTCTATTACAACAGAAATTTTAGAAATTGTTGCGGGATCTGAAGCGTTGGACGGCTAGATGACAAGGATAATTTGGCTTTTTGTTTTTTGGCTCGATTTTAGTTATTAGATTGCCCCAATGGGCTTAAGATTAAGAATCTTTCTAGGAATGTTAGCGGTTGTTATGGTTGCGTTAGTGGCGACCGCAATTGTTGCGTTTGACTATTCACAAAAGCAAGAACACGCATATAACAGTCAGAGGTTATTAAGAAAAGAAGCGGCATTAGGCCGGAGTTTAGATTATGTTTTAACCAGGCAAGGAGGTAGTATTCCCGTTGATAGCATATCTACGGTTTTTACTGACCATATCTGCGAACTAGCAGATGTTCATGGGCTCATGTTCAGTTTATATAGACCAGACGGGGTGTTAATTACAACCTCTGCTGCATTTTCTAATAAGGAATTGCAACCAGACTTAGCTTTAGAAAGCAACTTGCTTAACCAGCTTCAACTGAAAGGAGACAGGGTGGTTGTGAAGGAAACAATAGGGCTAAATGTAATCATACGCGTTCACTGGATGGTTACAACAGATAATGGCGCACCACTATTAATTGCAAGCGCTAGGTACAATCCGAGACCTTTAACTCAAGGAGGGATTAAACCTTTTCTTAACCGATTGGCTCCAGTATATTTATTTCTATTCTTAGGAGCAATGCTTATTGCATCTCTAATTGTTCAGTCAATTCTCCGACCTCTGCATAGATTGAAGCTTGAGATGGCAAAAGTTGACCCTCTTGGAAACGCGACAACCGTAGAGCATAGATGGAAAGACGAGGTTGGGGAACTTGTGGATGAGTACAACGAGCTTTTATCGAAGCTGCGGGAAAGCTTAATTAGAAGAGCAAAGGATGAGCGCGAAGGGGCTTGGAGAGAAATGGCCCAACAGGTAGCCCATGAGATTAAGAACCCACTAACCCCTTTGAGGCTGGGAATTCAACAGCTAGAAAGAGCTTGGAATGATAAAGCTGAGGATTTTCCCGACAGACTTAAAAAGTTTTCTACAACGGCGATATCCCAAATCGATGTTCTCGCATCTATTGCCGAAGACTTTGCTCTTCTTGCGGTAGTTCGAGAAGCAGAAATAATATCGGTTGATTTAAATGACGTCGTTAATAAGGCGGCAGGGCTTTATGGAGAAGAAAGCGTAAAGGTGGAGAGCACGTCACAGATCATACTCGTCGAAGGAGACGAAAGCCGTCTCATTCGCGCGTTTAATAACCTTATTGCAAACGCTCTTGATTCAATGTACGATGCGAAATCAAAAAAGCCGATTAATATTGAGATTTCTCAAGATGGCGATTTTGCATTTGTCAAAGTTGCAGACACCGGTATAGGAATCCCGCCAGAGAAGCTAGAACGCATTTTTGAACCTAGATTTACCACGAAAACTCACGGACTAGGCTTAGGTCTTGCTATGGTAAAGAGTATTATTGAGCAATCAAAAGGAGAGGTGTCAGTAATATCTAAAGAAGGCAAGGGCGCAACTTTTATTGTGAAGCTTTTAAAAGCGGGTAGATAACAGGGCGACTTGGTGAGGCGTCAAGATCGAAAGGAGCCACCTGGAGATTAAGGGCATATAAGCCATCTGCGAGGCTGTCGGGGGTGAAAACAAACTCAGTTATCGTTGCGGACCTCCGAGGCCCGCTAACCATCCCAAAAAAGGCGCGATGGCTTTTTAAAGCTCCTCCATCGACTTCCTTATCCACAGAAGGAAGGTCTATCAAAAGATGCTCGACACCTCTTTCAACTAATTTATTAGTAAAATCAACGTCTAAGAAAGGGGGGTTCGAGTTTGCCCAGTTTTTAGATTTCTTTTCTACAGAGTTAGGAAGCGTACGAATAATAAACGAAGGCGGTAGGGGCTCGTTAGAATTAGCGCCACCAGGCAGGTGTGAGACAGTAATTATTGAGTCACCCTCTATATCATCAGGTGTTATTGAATGAACCAAACAAGGCATTAACAACGGGATGGATATATCATTTACAGACTCTGCTTCTTTTGTTATATGACCAAGGCATTCTGTGTGAGTTCCATGACCATGAGGATTGAAGCTCACATTAGTGAAATTTACAGAACCACCCTGAGCCACGCTACCCACAAAACCGTCTTCATTTACAGGCTCGAACTTAGGTCGCCCCACATACCACGCCGCTGGCCCATCACCTTTACGAGGATCACGAAACGGGAGACTTAAGTCAATAGGTGAAGAAAGGTCCACGATTCTAGACAACCCACCCCAATTGAGAGTAATATCCATTTTTAAAGAATCCATAAAGTAAAGAAACAAAGAAAGGCGCCCCTTAAGGACGCCTTTCAGCAATATTATTAATTCCGCAGATTATTTAATCAAAAAGGAATCCAACACGGATAGCGCCATTAAAGACGTTTCCGATAGTTGTGCTAGACACGTGGTTAGGGTATGTGTAACCCTGCTCGTAGTAGTCGTAGAAGATATCTCCTTCGAGCACATTGAAAGGGAGCTCACCTACGAAGCTATCAGCTACAGCTGCCCCAGCAGTTGTAGGGTCGAAAGCACCATTGAATTGGATGTTGAACGCTGTTAGGTCACTTGTTCCAATTTCGTGGTTTCCGAAAGAAGTAGTACCAAAGCCAAGACCAGCTTCAAATCCGACATAAATAGCATCAGAGAAGTAGTAATCAGCACCGAAGAGTAGGTTTAAACCCATTGAGCTGTATGCCTGCTTGTTTGTTAGATCCCATGTTATGTATACATCAGGCTGCCCTACGTTATCAAGATCATTTGGCCCCCAGAACTCCATCTTATCAGAGCGGCTGCCCATCATATAATAAGCCTCTATGCCGAAATAAGGGCTGAGGTTATCAGTACCAGAGAAATGAATCTCGTAACCAGGAGCAATTCCTAAAACAGTATTAGCTGTTTCCATATTTAATTGTGGGCTAACGGGGTCTCCAAGCATCTCCCCCTCTTGATAGTAAGCGTATGAGCTAGAAGAAGAACCCACAGTTAATGCTACACGGAAAGCCGCGTCATCATTAAGAAAATTACGATACTTGATGGTAGTGCCATCAATAGGACTATTGCCAAAAGGAGTAAGGTTTACCTCTACGTTGTGCTCTCCGCCCAACTGCTTTTGCGCCTGAGCGCCTGAGAATACTAGCGAGCAAATCGCTAGAGTGAACATTAGTTTTTTCATGCCCTAAATATATTTAGATTTCAGATTTCAAAGTGCAATTACGTAAATACTTAGCTGATTTAAGCAACTCAACCGATATTAACACTCACTTTTTTGATGTTAATAACACCGTTTTTACCACTAAAACCCTGACGGTCAAGATTTTAAGGGGTTTATTCTACGGTTACACTTTTTGCTAAATTTCTTGGTTGATCTACGTTACAATCTCTTAAAACGGCAATTCTATAGCTTAACAGTTGTAAAGGGACAACACTTAATAGAGGCGCAAGTGAGTCTAGGCATTTTGGAATCTCAATTACGTGGTCGGCAAGATGGGCGGCCTCAGAGTCTCCTTCGGTAACAACCGCAATTAATTTACCCCCTCGAGCTTTAACCTCTTGAATGTTACTCACAACCTTTTCATACACATCATCTTTTGTTGCAATAAATATTACAGGCATATCCTCGTCAATCAATGCAATAGGACCATGCTTCATTTCAGCAGCGGGGTAACCCTCGGCGTGTATGTAACTGATTTCTTTTAGCTTTAACGCTCCCTCTAAAGCCACGGGGAATTGATACCCCCGACCCAAATAGAGTGCATTTTCCGCTTTATTAAATTTAGACGCTATGTCATAAATATAGTCAGACTGTTTTAACACAGTTTCAACTAATTCAGGGATGCCGTTTAGTTCAGTCAGCAATCGGATAAACCGCTCTCTAGGAAGACAACCCTTTTTAAATCCGACATGAAGCGCTATCATAGACAGAACTGCAATTTGGGACGTGAAAGCTTTTGTCGAAGCAACTCCAATTTCTGGTCCAGCATGAGTATAAGCTCCGCTATCTGTTTCACGAGCTATGCTTGAACCCACAACGTTGCAAACACCGAAAACATGAGCTCCAGCATTTTTTGCGGACTTAATCGCTGCAAGTGTGTCAGCGGTTTCTCCACTTTGGGAAATAGCGATGACAACATCGTCAGCTCGTATGATTGGGTTTCTGTATCTGAATTCTGAAGCATACTCCACCTCGACAGGAATTCGAGTGAACTCTTCTAGTAAATACTCTGCAACTAAGCCGGCGTGCCAACTTGTTCCGCAACCGAGTATTATGATCCGGGACGCATTTTTCCATTTCTCCCAATGATCATCAATTCCAGCCATCTTCACTTCACCATGCTGTATGTTAATGCGCCCTCTTATTGAATCACGAATAGACTGAGGTTGCTCAAAAATTTCTTTTAGCATAAAATGCTCATAACCGCCTTTTTCAATAGCTTCGATTTCAATTTCTAAAGCGTGAATTTCTGGAGTTATTGCGACATTTGAAATGGTTCTAATTTTCAATCCTTCATTTAAATCTAGAGAAGCAACTTCTTCATCTTCTAAATACACAACATTCTTTGTGTATGGGATAATCGGAGTTGCGTCTGAGGCGACATAGAAGGCGCCGTCTTTTCCCATTCCGATTACTAGAGGGCTAGATTTCCTCGCCGCAATCAATTTATCAGGGTTTTCTTGATCAATTACTACAATTGCATACGCTCCAACCACTTGTCTTAATGCAGATCGAACGGCATCTATTAAATTCAACCCTGACCCCAACATGATCTCTTCAATAAGATGAACAAGAACCTCAGAATCGGTGTCACTTAAAAGGGAGTGCCCTCTTTGGTCTAAAGTTTCACGAAGAGCCGCATAATTTTCAATAATTCCATTATGAATTATTGCAATCCGACCTTTACTAGCCCTGTGGGGGTGAGCGTTAATGTCGTTAGGTGGGCCATGTGTTGCCCATCTAGTATGACCAATACCGACATTTCCTAAAAGTTCTTCTTTTCCTACATGTTCGAGAAGGTCGCTAACTTTTCCTTTCTTTTTTCTCACCACAAGCTCACAAGGCAGCCCCTCCGTTGACTCAACAATGGCGACGCCTGCGCTATCATACCCACGGTACTCCAATCTCTTTAGACCTTCTATTAAGATAGGGAATGCTGGTTTTGGACCTAGATATGCTACAATTCCACACATACTACGAAGTTAATTCAGTGACTACAAGTAAGAACTAGTCTAGCGCTATTCTCATCAACATCTGTACCCCTGATAACTATACCTTGGATTGAAATGCCAGCTCGGCTAGATACAATATACAGGGGAGGAACGGGATTGTCTGGGGAAAAATTGCCATAAGCGACGCCAGCTTCACGATTGAGGAGCTGTTGTATAGTCCGGCTTATGTTAAAATGGTATTCTTTCGCAGAGAAATCATAATATCCGTCAATATTTATTCCTAATGAAGCCTGATCGGGTGTGGAAATAGCATCTCCCTCAGGGTTTTCTGTTAAAATGAAAAGCTGCTCATGAGGGGGGTATCTAGAATCAAAGAAGGATTCATCAATAGGAAGGATTAGCTCGGCCTTTTGTACGGCACGCTCAAAGCCTAGAGAGTCGTTAATCGAATTTAAATATGGAATTCGCAACTGAGTTTTAAGCCCAGAACCGGACATTACGTATAAATATTTATCTCCAGCCACGAAAGAAGTATCTGACGGGGGGGTGTTTAAATAGGCTAACTCTCCGACATAATCTTGCTCAAACAGATTCACTCTAGCGCTTAACGGGCTGATGATGAAATCATAGAACGAAGTGTCGCTATCGTTGTGGTAGTGGAGACGCATTAAACTTAAACCGGAGGA
>Ga0206679_10004058_pt1 | contig 11056 bp, 7 predicted proteins | sample M110012015metaG_FD_155464 | JGI IMG/M metagenome (GOLD analysis project Ga0206679, IMG submission 155464) | Ammonia-oxidizing marine archaeal communities from Monterey Bay, California, United States - M1 100m 12015 | ecosystem: Environmental > Aquatic > Marine > Intertidal zone | place: USA... | reverse complement strand
CTGTGATCAGCATTTGTTAGAGGTGGTTGATATTTTGCAAGCTGATAGAATCATTGGTGTTGGAAAATATGCAGAAGCTAGAGCCCGTAAGGCTCTCAGAGCAGGCAAGGTCGGTAAAGGAATATCTAAGGATGGGCGCGAAATACATATCTCAACCTGTTGGCATCCAAGTCCAGCAAGTCCACTAGCAAATAAGAACGGTAGTGCTGATTGGAGAGCGAATGTAATCGCTGCATTAACTGAAGAGTATTGAATCAAAGTTCGCTGATTGCATCTTCGTGTCTTGTCAATAAGTTACGTAGTTTAACCTTCATTGAAGGAGTTAACAAATCGTTATCAGTTGTCCATTCTTCATGGTCCAAAATGATGTTTCCAGCAGTTTCGTAACCCTTCCAAACCGGTGCCACCATATTGTTAGTCTTCAATTCAGTTAGTAACCAATCTTTGACTTTTTGATCCTTACACATTTCAGCATCATCGCTTGAGAAAGAGACATTGGCATCGCCTAATGCTGATTTCAAAGCCTTCATATTCGGATGAATAATCAAGAAAGTTTTGACCATGTTTCTTCCGTCGAGGACAGCACCTTCTACATATGGGGAAAGTTTGACATTTTCTTCAAGTGGTGCAGGAGATACATATTTTCCATTTTCTAACTTGAATTGACTCTTTACTCTTCCAGTAATTGCGAGGAAACCGTCTGAAGTTAGTTTTCCTAAGTCACCAGTTCTGAATTTACCAGGCTCCATTAGAACTTCAGCAGTAGCCTCATCATTATTCCAATAACCCATCATTACGTTAGGTCCTTGAACAATAATTTCACCTTCATCAGGACGAGCAGGGTCATCCCATGCATCGGTATCGATGATTACATTAACACCATTTGCAACTCTTCCAACAGTGTTTAATTTGGACATTCCAGGACCGGACCAGCCATTTGCTGAAACAAGTGGTGAAGTTTCGGTCAATCCATATCCTTCATAACAATTGAATCCGACCATCTGGATAAAGGCAGCAACATCAGGGGATAAAGCAGCAGCACCAGACATACAGAATCTAATATTTCCACCGAATCGGGCACGCACCTTGCTCCAAACCAATTTGTCCCAGAGTTTGTCAAAGAAGCCGTTTGGGTCAACAGCGTCACAATCTACGCCAGACTTTGCAATTCTCTTCGCAGCAGATTTCTGCGCGTTACTAATAAATATCTTTTTCAAACCAGTGGCACTTTCGAATTGACTGTTAACACGATCATAGAATTTACTCCAAACTCTTGGTACAGCAATCAATACTGCTGGCTTGATTTCTTGGCATTCATCAGCAATTCTAGTCAAATCAGAAATTAGGTTGATGTGAACTCCAGAACGGATCATCCAATGTAAATCAAAGGTTGAACCGAATGAGTGAGCCCATGGTAAGAAAGCAGCATTCTTGTCACCAACAAAAATCGTGAATGTTGATTGAACACAAAGAATATTGGATAATGTATTCCAATTGGAAAGCATTACACCTTTCGGATTACCAGTAGTTCCAGATGTGTAAATCAAAGTATTAAGGGCAAATGGGTCATCTGCAATTTCAATATCTGCAGCAGCACGTCCAGCACTAACGAATTCTGACCATGCGTGAACTGCTACTCCTTCTGGAGGTAGTTCATTTGCAGGTTCATTACCAATCAGTAGTACTCCAGCAGCCGGCCAACCAGCAGCATCCTTTGGCATTGTTTTTACCAGTTTGTCCAATGTTGCAGGATTTTGAATTGCAATAAGTGATGGAGCAGAATCGTTCAAAATATATGCCCATTCTTCTGGATGTTGATGCGTATACATTGCAGTATAAGCTGCACCAATTGCGTTTGCACCATAGGATAATGCAGCCCATTCAACAGAATTGTTGAGAATCAATGCTACTCGGTCACCTTTTGAAACTCCAACTGCATTCAATTGCTTACCAACTGAAGTTGCCAATTCACCGAATACATTGTAAGTTAAATGAACTCTATCCATTCCCTTTTCTGGAATATATCCGAAACATTGCAACTCACCAAAGCGTCCAACACTCGTCATCAACATTTGATATAATGTTCGAGGGTCATCTCCTTCAGGTACTTTCCATTGTCTATCATCGGATTGCTTTTCCCACGCCATCTGCTTCTCTGCCATATACATCAAGTGTTGCGTCTAACACTTAAAGCATAGGCCGGTTATTCAATGGAAAATATTCCAATTATCAGAGACTTATTCTTCATCTTCACGTCGAATTGCGAAAATAAATCCTGCACTGATTGCTGCAATAGTTCCAACGACTCCAATAGAAGGTAATCCTCCGCCACCTGAACTTCCACTACTCATTATCAAAATTGACATTGTTCCAGTATTGCCACTAACAGTTCCATCAAAGGCCGTTACTGCGCATGTGACAAAGTCCGCAGTTGCGTATCCAGAAGATAGGGTGTCCGTGGTTGCACCAGCAATTGCAACGCCATTTACCGACCACTGAATCGTTGAAGCATCAGGGTCCATATCAGGGTCGTTGTAAATGTAAGTACAAGTCAGAGTATCGGTTTCAGTTGGTGATGTTGGCGATATAACAACATTGGAGACCGATGGTGCTGTGTTGTTAGCTGGCTGAACGAAATAATATCTATTCATGGTATTTCCTTGAGCCATTCCATCATGTGCAATCGCTTCACAGTGGACTATATCCCCTACAACAAAACTACCAGCAGGAAGAATGTTATTCAATATGCCAGTAGTGATTTGGATGTTGTTAACATTCCAAGTAAAAATCGATTGATCAGGGTCGTTATCAGGGTCACTGTAGGTTGCACCTTGTGCGTAACAATCCAGTGCATCACCTGAATAAGCAACAGGAATCTGTAGCGTGTACGAGATAGTAGGTGGGGAATTCACCGCAGTACCTGTGATGGTGAAACAAGTTGTTCCTCCGTTATCGGTAAGGAAGACATTCGCTTCATACAGGTTCGCTAATACACAATAATCCCCTGGACCAAGTCCTGTAAAGGTGTCGTAGAAGTTAATGTTGGTGGATGTTGCAACCCAGGTGAACATTCCAGAAAGAACATAATTGGTCGAACCAACTTCAAAGACGTAATACTCCAAGGTATAATCGGCACCTGTTCGAGTACAATTTACATAGAAAGTTGCATCTTGGTCATCTCCATTTGCATAGGTAGAAGCATCCATCCAACTCCATACATCTGTGTATGAACTATTCAAACCACAAGGGTCAACAGGTGTGCTACCGCCACCGCCTCCGTTATTTCCTGTCACTGTGAAACAGGTTACTTCAAAATCAACGAATTGGTATGCTCCACCACTGACCATGTAGAGTGTTGCATTGACACAATACGTGCCTTGTGCAAGGTTACTCCAAGAGTCATCCATCATTTCATAGGAATCGGTTTCAGTCCAGTTCCACACAGCGTAATCACTCCATGAACTGCCACTTGTAGAATAGGCAAAGACATGTAATTCGTAATCTTTGGTGTTGACACTACAATTGACGTAGTAGTCTGAAAACACCGTCGTTCCCTGCGGATAACTTTGTGCATCAGTCCAAATCATCAAGTCGGTCATTGAAGGGTCATTACCACATGTAAGCACAGTATAATTCTCTGTTACAGGAGTCATTGTCATCAAGACAGTTCCACTGTTTTGGAAGGTCAAAGCAGATACGAAGGCTGTTGGATCGTTCGGATCAAGCATTTCAGAAGCTTCAATTCCGCGAATAGACATTCGTTCAACAGGTGTTGAGAAGGTGTAAGCAATGCCACCGTAAATGTCAATATTTGTATCGTACCAGCCATTGGTTCCGAAATAGTACAAATCAAATACATCATCGCCATAACCCAGTGGAATATTGATAGAAACAATCCAAGGCCCATTGTAAACAGTGTAATCGTAACCAACCGCAACAACAGGGTCAATCCAAACGACTGCTCCAGATTGATTAAAGAAGAACCAGAATGAATTGGTCTGATTCCAGCAATCATCGATAGTTACGTTCATCGAGGCATTCCAAGCAATCTGTGTACAGTTGATTATGGGCATAAGCGGGTTTGTTTGACTGTTTCCACCAGTGTTGTTACCACCAGTATTGTTTCCACTAGTTGAGTTCCATATATCAAAGCAAGTTGCTTCATAATCAACGAAATTGTATGTTGTTGACAAAGTCAAAATCTCGAGGGTGGAATGGATGCAGTACTCTCCAGCGGGAAGGCCAATCCAAATTGGATTGAATGCTTCCCAATTATTTTGCTCAGTCCAATTCCACACTCCATCGGAGTGGACAATATTGGTGTTAAATTCAATGACTTCGTATTCTAGTTTGTAAGTTTCACCATTAATTGTGCAGTTAACGAAGAAATTCCCTAAAACATTATCTCCAACTGTATAGGTAGTTGCATCAGTCCAAACCATCAGATCAGTTAAGTTACTGTCATTTCCGCAATTGCTGTTGGTATTGTTGCCACCAGTATTGTTGCCACCAGAATTTGGATCGATAATTGTAAAGCAAGTTTCTTCAAATTCTAAGAAAGTCCCATCTTCGTACAAAGTGGCATTTAAACAATAGTCACCTGCATCAAAATTCGCATTATAATCTGAGAATTGCATAGGATTCCACTGTGCAGTCCATCCGAACCAAGGGCTACCTCCATAGAGAACAGATGTTGTATTACGAAGCCACGAATCAATAGTGTAGTTATTTCCAAGAATTGTGCAATTGACATCATAGCTCATATAGACTGTATCGCCAACTGTATAGGTAGTTGCATCAGTCCAAATCATCATATCGGTTAGGTTGCTGTAATTTCCGCAATTGCTGTTATTACTTCCACCAGTATTATTGCCACCAGTATTGTTACCACCACCACCACTTGAGTTTGTTAATGTGAAGCAAGGGTAATCAGAGTCAACATAAGTGGAAGTTCCACTACTAACATCCCAAAGGGTTGCATTTACACAATAAGTTTCTCCTGCAGTCAAGTTAGACCATGCTTCACTCATATACTCGTGGTTATTCGTTTCACTCCAATTCCAAAATGAGTAACTAGACCATGCAGCAGAACCATTGGCCGTTTGTTGAGAGGTGATCTCAATTGTAGCCTCAAGAGTGTAGTTATTTCCAATAACAGTACAATTGACATCATAGTAACCATATACTGCATTTGTCCATGTACCCCAAGTTGATGAGTCGGTTGAAGCCCAAAGATCTGTTAGGGATGAGTTTGAACCGCATGAAGTATTGTTTCTTGCAGAAGTTAGAGATGGAGTCTCAATATCTGTATCTAGTGTTTCATCATTATCAGTGGCTGGTATTTGGGCAAATCCATTTGACAAGATTTGGACAAATAATAAAATCACAATCATGGTTATTGACATCTTTTGCATGGGCGATGCTCGCTTTGACAGTATTTAAATTGATATTATTATTCAAAAAACACAGAAAAATCACTATCCCAATCAACATTTGCAGCCTCAAATAATTGCATTGGAGATTCGTAGGCATTGATGTCGCCAGACTTGCGTATTTTCTTAGCACGTTGGCTTATTAGTTTCCAAGCTGTTTTCTCACCAATTCCAGGAATTGCTTCAAGTTGCTTTTGTGATACACGATTATGGTCAAGGTTAATCTCAACACCTGTAATAGAACGAGCGCCATGCCCAGTAACGATTATGTCGGATTGAGATTCTAATGGAATATGATATTCTACGCCAATTAAGATAGGATATGCGCCAATTTGGCGTCCAAAAGTAATGCCAGCATTTCCTCGACAGGATTCTTCTGTATGTGATTCTGTTTGATGTGCTGCAAGCCGAGTTCTCCCATCATGAGTTTCCCAATGCACATTGCATAACTTTTTACCCAAAGGGAATAACTGTTCAAGTAATGGCCCATCAATAGTGTTGCGTACAGTGTTTTTGAATTTAGAAAAGAGTTCTGAGTCAATTTCTTGGAAACCTTCACCTTCAACTTGACGAATATTGATACGACGTAACAACAAACCCTCATTACGAATCTCATGTAAGAGATCCAAGTTCATGTCATATGTTGCAGAAGTTTCACCATTTAATCCAGCAATAAAGTTGAGTCCAGGTAATAGTTTAGGCAATCCTCTTTCTCCTCGTTGTTTACCATATTTGTTGATTAGTCGTATTGCACTTTTCAGTTGTGCAGAATCACAATTCAACCAATTTGCTTGATGGACATTAGGGTCTGCTGATTCTAAACCGAATGATAGAACTGCACCATCAGATAATGTTTCAACCAAGGTCTTTGTAATCTCTTCAGATGGTTCAAGGTGTTCTGCAATAATAGAAGGATTTGCATTATCTGTGTGAAGAATTCCAAGACGTTCATCCTCTCTTAAGCCATGTAGTAACTTAGCAATAGGTTGAGGGTTTGGAATAGGATATTCAAGTTCCTTAACACCTTCTGCCATGTAGGTATATGTGTCGGTCATTCCACCTAGGCGCACATGCTCAACACCAGAATCATGAGCAAGACGAACTTCTTTGATGATATCTTCAGGTGTGCGCCAAATCGGTACACCCTTTTTTGGCTCAATACAGAATTTACAACCTCTCTTGTATCGAACACAGCCTTGGTAGACTTCAACTTCGTAGGTTAGCGGCCCTCTTTTCTCTTCATCACCTAAATCCGGATGTTGAGTTACAGCCTTACTATTTGCTCCACTATGTGCCCATTGTGTCCATTGTTCGGCTGTTCTACGGCAATGTTTCCATTGCCCAGTTTGTATAAAATTAGAAAGGGTGGCATCAGTATCTTGTACTGCCAAAAACAGGTTACTACGCAATGGATTCCAACCTTGCTGGCGCCATCCTCGGATGGCCCATCCACCGAATATTGCTGGAATATTAGCAGGTAATTGGCGAATAATATTACGAGTTTCTTTTAATGAAATTGGAGTTCCTCTCAAATATCTTCCAGGAACTATTGCACCAGCAATACAAGCTATTCCAGAAATATCGGATAACCGTTTTGCTGCAGCATCTTCTCCTTCAGTGCGGATAAAATCACGCCACTGGTCAATAGTGAAGTAATCGTATTCTATTTTCGCTTGTTCTAGAACACCACATAAGTAGCGTATATGAAATCCGACATAAGGTGGAACTCCGAATGCGGCTGGTTCATCCTCATAACCATCGAGGACCAACCATCGGGAAGATGTTGACTCGACCATGATGTCAACTCATATCTGCTCAATATCATTCTTTCTTATGATTTGGGCGACGGCGAGGTTTCTTTGCATCCTGTTCTTCTTCGCGCATTGCTTGAAGTTCACGATTGGTTTTTGCAGGTTTATCCTTTCCACCTTTGTTACCACCTTTTTTACCACCTTGGGCGATATCAACTTTGATTTTGCGGCCCATTAATTCTGAACCGTTCATCTTGGCAACGATTTCTTCACCTTTGTCACCTTCTGCGATCCAAATAAATGCGAATCCCTTTGGCTTACCAGTATTTCTATCGGTAGCCAAAGCCATTCCATTAATTGTTGCAGTTCCTTCAAAGTGCTTTTTGATGCTCTCTTCAGTCGCCTTGAATGGTAAGTTTCCAACATATACTTTAGTTCCTTCAGGGTCCTTTCTCTTGTTATTTCCCTTCTTGCTATCATCATCAGCATCCTTGACTGCAATTCTACGACCGCCAAGTTTGTGACCATTTAGAGCACCAATTGCAGTGGTTGCTTCATCTTTGCTTGAGAATGTAATAAATCCGAATCCCTTGTTAGCAGTTCCATCACCAGCAGGTAAGAAACAATCTTTGACAGTTCCATGTTTCTCAAACATTTCTCTAATCTGTTCAGTTGTAATCTCTCTTGGTATTCCACCAACGAATAAACGAGTTCCAGGTGCAGCCTTTTCACGACGCCCTCCTCCGCTACCACCTTCACCTTCAAATCGGAAGTAACTTCTTTCGCGACCATCTTCACGTACATCTGCAGCAATGAATGTTGCACGGCCAGCAGGTCCTTTTGCGAATAATGCTTCAGCAACCTTACCCCATCGCTTACCAGGATTGTTTAGAGCACTTGCACCCTTCTCAAGTTCGGCCCATCCGGCAGCAAAATTATCAGCTAATGCTCTAAAGGATTGATAGTCACAATTTGGACATTTTACATTCCAATCTCCATTTTGCTCTGCGATTAAATCGCTTCCACATGGAGGGCAAATAGCGTGTAATACTCCGCAATCATCTCTATCTCTAAAACTAATACTGACAATAGGAGAAACCTTGGTAACTACTGCACGACAGATATCTCTGCGACGTAGAGCATCACTTGTTTGATGCATGTATCTATCAACCAAATCTGTAACACGGAATTGACCATATAATTGGTCAGGGGTAATGCTACCAGTTTGACCTTCAATAACAAGGATTTGAGCCTCTCCATTCTTCTCGTTCAATCTAGTGATCTCACAAATTACAGTATCGCCAACTTTGGCAGTGGTAATCATTTTTGTTGCTGAGACAGAACCGATGCCTTCATCGATTGTAAATTGTCCAATAACAGTAGAGATGATAGCACCATCTCTCTCAATTGTTCCTTCACCAGCCTCACAATCGGAGGTGGTGGATACTTGCATTCCTGGGGTGACGAGGCTCGCCGTCATTTTTATCATTCCTTAAGCAGACTTGGCCCGATGAGGGACGCAAATCGTATCGCTCTAATGTTGGGGGGTAGCCCACCCCTTTTCAAACTCTCTCATCACTATCGTAGGCAAACGTTGGCAAAAACAGAACAATGCTAAGGAATCTTATTCCATTTCATCAATCTCTTCAATTGGTATTTTTGAATTACCTGGCCGATAGAAGCGCCAGCAAATAATCTCGGTAAATGCCTTACCTTTAGAGTGATGAGAATAGGTCGGTGGTAGTCGGAATTTACTTTCTAATACACCTTCTACTTCCCATCCGTTATCCTTTGCAAGAGATTCTAAATGGGTTGCTTTTGCAGAATGTAGGACATGAATTGCTTCAACATCTTGACTAAATGCATATTCTAATATTACGCGGTCTGCCCGTTTACTTTGTACTCCCCAAGGAGGATTCATAACGATAATATCAACATCAGTAACATCAATTTCATCTATTCCAACAAAAGCTTCAATTACAGTTGTTGGTGCATCAAATTTTGATTTTAATGTTTGACAATTTTTTGTTGCAACTTCAACAGCAAGAGGGTCTGCTTCTACCAGTGTAACCTGTCCTGCTCCGATGAAAAGACAACCAAGGCCTAAGATTCCATTTCCAGCGCATAAGTCAAGAATATGTTTTCCAACGATATCATCTAGTTGGTCAACTCCTAACATCCAATAGGCTGCTAAGTCACCTTCTGTTGCATATTGTTCAAGTTCAACATTTGAACATGGATGAGGAATCAGTTTTGACAATTCAATGGCCAGATGCTTTGGCCGCATCATCATATTCACCAACGTGGCTGACGAAATTGTTGGTTTTGGTATCGTTGTTGAGCAGCCAAATCTGCTTGTTGGCGCATCGCTTGTAGTCTCGCCATTGTATTTTCTTGATTCTGTGGTTGTCCAGCAGAAAGTCGTTGATAGTGAATTTGTTCAGCCTCTGAACGAAGGCGAGCAAGGAGTTGTTCTCCCGGTTGTTGGTTACCGCAAAATCTGCAAAAACGGATACCATCTTGGTGCTGCTGTCCGCAGTTAATACAGAATCCCATTTCTCTCCCTCATTCAATGCAGTGGCTCGACCATTTTGAATCTGCTCATCCCATTGCGGTCAATTGTAAGAATACAGGCCATGTTTCAAACCCTATTGCTACTGCTCTTTCACTGAGATCTTCCCATCTTGGGTCATTCATCATCTCAGTTGGTTCTATACCTGCTGCCATCAGTCCAGTTACCAATTCTCTAAATTCAATCTCAACATCTGACATCTCAGGAACTTCTTCAACTTCAGGTTCTGGAAGGCTAACATTATCTTGATCACTAGATGAAGGTTGTTCATCATCAATAGTAGTTTCAAGGGTTGAATTATCTTCAACAGGTGCAGCAGATGCACCTGGTAATGGAACAAATGCAGCACTAACTTCATTTGCCACTTCTTCAACAGCACTTGCCATTACTTCTTGGTTGAATTCTTCAACCATGTTTTGCATCTCTGATTCTACTGCTACAGGAGCAGGTTCTGGTGTAGCAACACTTTGTACAGGGCTTGGCTCAACCTTTGTGATGTTGATCTTCTTCTGCAAACGCCCGACTCCTAAAACTTCAGCCTGTTGTCTAGCCAATTCTGCAGCCTGACGTCTTGGCAAAGAAACGAAACACTTTCCAGGAATACTAGAAGGTGGGAACGGTAAGAAATATGTTTCAATTTCTGGAAGTGATGGATGTCTAAAGCATAACATTCTCTCGCTCTCAAACGGTCTTTGATTTGGTAAACCCATTGAGAATGGTACAGAACTAACTTCAATGGTTCCGCGTAACCACCCCTCATTTGTAATCAAGTGTTGTAGCCAAGGGCCCATATCAGGAGTTGCTAAGTCGACAAATTGGAAAGAAGCATCACGCGGGTCCAATCCTTGTTCCTCTAGTAATTTCGCTTCCGCTCTCGGGCGATGAAATACGGTTAGCACCGGTTGTCCATGCTCGACCATATCACCGTGAAGTTCCATTAATTTGCGTTGTTTACGCGGTAGAATTAACAGTATTTTCAGCCTTGTAGCATCTTCATCCCACATTTCTCCCCATCTATTATCAGCTTCTACAATGAGTTGACCAATAGTCATATCCGGAATTAACGCAGTGATTCCCATGCCCGCACCGGTGCTTAGGAGTAAGACTCATCCTTTAGCAATAGTGCCGGAGCGATTAGTCGAGATAACCCTCGCTCAAGGCAAATTCAGCTAGTAAAACAACTCCACCAGCAGCACCTCTAATCGTATTATGGGAAAATGCTTCAAATGACAGAACATCAGGTTCAATCAATTCCAAATTACCTACTGTTATGGCCATGCCGGCCCTTAGGTCACTACTCG
>Ga0206679_10004057_pt1 | contig 11057 bp, 8 predicted proteins | sample M110012015metaG_FD_155464 | JGI IMG/M metagenome (GOLD analysis project Ga0206679, IMG submission 155464) | Ammonia-oxidizing marine archaeal communities from Monterey Bay, California, United States - M1 100m 12015 | ecosystem: Environmental > Aquatic > Marine > Intertidal zone | place: USA... | reverse complement strand
GCGAGGGCAAGCTCTTGCTTTCTTTTGCTTTTCACTTGAGGCCCCTGCCGTTAGCATTCAGCGCTCTCTTGAGCATTCGAGTATCCATCCCTACCCCCAGCAGCGAACATGTCCCAGCAATCGAACGGATCCACCCTGTCTTCTGAAGAGGCGACTGTCATCATTCCCAATGGATCCGCATCCACCGAACAGAGTCCTGCACCCGTGACTGATCCGACCTCCACCCCCAAGCAAAAGGGCAAGAACAAGAACAAGAACAAAGAGAAGGGTAAGGGTAAGGGTAAGAACAAAAACAAACGCAAGAACAAACTCAAGGGCGGCAAGAAGCGCGGCCTGACGGCCAAGACTGCGGACCGTTTGGATCTCTACCAGCGCTCGGTGAACTCGCCGGAGACCGACGTGGATTTTGCGTTGAAGGTGTTTGAGGAACTGCGCGAGCGTCCCCTGCGTCACTTCCGCGAGGACTTTTGCGGAACCGCCTCCATGACCGCAGAGTTCTTGAGCCGAGATCAGCAAAACACCGCCGAGGGTTTCGACCTTGATTCGGATCCCATGGACTGGGGCCGTGAGCACAACTTCAGCAAGGTCTCTGATGGGGATGACCGCATGACCTTCCATCTGGCTGATGTGCGCGATCCCTCCGACAAGCGCCCGGACATGACCGTGGCCCAGAACTTCTCTTACTTCTGCTTCAAGCAGCGCGAGGAGTTGCTCAACTACTTCCGTGGCATCCATAAGGATCTAGCCGCCGACGGCATTTTCATAATGGACATTTATGGGGGCCCCGATGCCCTGATGGAGCAGGAAGAAGAGCGCGAGATTGACGACAACGCTTTCACCTACGTCTGGGACCAAGTCGAGTACTGGCCCGGCACCGGCGAATACAAATGCGCGATCCATTTTCGCTTCAACGATGGCACGGAGATGACCAATGCCTTCACCTACGACTGGCGCCTGTGGGGTTTTGCAGAGGTGAAAGACATCCTCTTTGATGCCGGCTTCAAAGCTGTGCGCCCTTACTTTGAGGGCACGGATGAAGACGACGAAGAAGAAGGTAACGGCGAGTTCGACTTCGATGAGAAGGGCGAGAACTGCATTGCCTGGATCGGGTACCTAGTCGCGGTCAAGTGAGACCGTTCGATTGAGGGCGTTGCTCTGACACCTGTTCATATGGGCCACTGAGTCAATAAGCAGGCTTCTGGGCTAAAATGACTGCTGTTGGATCTGTCCAGCGAGTCGCAGATCCCCTGGGGCTCGTGCCGAAGGAGGCGGCAGATTGTCAGCCTCACTTCGGGTCTTGGTCGGCGATTCCGGTGCGCACATGGGTGATGCGCCCGCCCTGGTTGATGAGCAGCACCGTTGGGGTAGGGACCCCATAGCCCCGGGATAGGCGGTGAAGTTCGAGGTGATCGTGTTTCGGGGCCTGGTCCCGCACGCTGGGGCTGTCATCTTCGGGTTCGGGCACCAGGATGAGGGTCAGGGCCCCGGACATTTGGTTTTTGGCCAAGGCCGCGAAGTGGTCGCCGCATTGTTTGCAGCCCGCGCGGTAGAGAATGACTCGCGCGGGGAGCTCGATCGTGTCCACGCCGCCGATGATCCAGGGAGCCAGGGAGGTTTCTCCCATGAGTTGGCCCTCCCACTCGATTGGCTCGAACCAGGCCCAGTCTGGGGAGGCGGGCTGGTCGTCGCAGGCGCAAAGGCCCAGGGCGATTGCGAGGCCCAGGACGAGCTTGACGAACATGATTAGTGATCCTCTCTGAGGTCTACAAGGTTCTGGACCGTCATCTCATCGGAGACTTCAAAGGACTGGGGCGTTTGGATCGCATAGCCTTTTTTGAGGTGGAACAATTCGCCACTCCACACTGCGTCGGGCAAAACATCCACCACGGAGGTCACCGATTCGTCTGCGTCGGGAATGCGAATCAAGGCGATGGGCACGCTTGGGTCTGGGTTCATAGCGAGTTCACTCAGATGCTCGGCGCAAACATCGCAGCTTCGCCGATAGAGAATCACCCGCCCGCCGGGGGGAACCATGTACATCATGTCGGCGCCTTCCGTGAGCCAGCGAGCCAGATCCAAGGAGCCGATGTCCGTGCCCTCCCAGGATTCTGGGTTCAACTCTGCAAAGTCCGGCAGGGTGGGGGTGGTGGGTTCGACCGGGTCCTCATCGGGCTGGGTGTCTGTTGCCTTATCGGGGCCTTGGGTTCCATCTCCAGCGTCCTGGTCCGTCTCTTGACCTTGCTCTGTTGGTTGCACCAACACCGGGGCGTCTGCGGTGGTGAAGAAATGATAGGGCGCCCAGGCGGCAGCCCCAAAGGACACAGCAAGGGCTGCGATGGAAATCCAATGGCCCATTTGTACCGGCAAGCGCACCCAGGGACGGGAAGCCAAGAGTCCAACCAGTAGGGAACCATCCACCAGGGCCATCTGCCAAGGCTTCACATCTACGGTTCCTCCAAAGCAGCCGCAGTGCTCGGCGCCGGCAATCATCAACTGCACGAGGATGGCTAGAAAGATCACGTACTGCAGTACGAGGAGCAGCCAACCCACGCGGGGTTTGATCACGGCTGTGGCCACAATCCAAAGCTCGATCGTGATTGCTCCTCGATAGGTCGTGGCCGCGTCCAATCCGAGCCAGTTTTTGGCAAGGTCGCGCACGACCTCCGGCACATCCATGGGCGAAGCCGAATGCAGCTTGAAGGCTGCCCCCAGGGCAATCCAAAGGCTGGCCAAGAGGATGGCAATCCAGGCCGGGTCGGGGGATATCTCGTCGTCGTAGTTGGAGTCGCTCATAGCTTGATTGAGATGCTACGGAACCGGGGTGGCAGAGTGAGTCTCGAATCGGGTCTTGGGGTACTGAAGGACTCGATTTGAGTCGGTTTCAGAAGGGGCCGGCCAGGGACAGAAGAACCATGCGTGGAGAAGGTCGCGTGATTGGCGTTTACCCCCAGGAATCAACTCTCGCGGAGTTGCGATGGGGAGGTCACTTGTGAATCCACTCAGGACCCAAGAGCCTGATCCAGGAAGCACCAGAGGCGGTCGTCCCGGTTCCAGGCCTCCTCGATCAGGCTGGTGAACTGCCATTGGGCAAGATCCTTGGTGGCCTGGGCATTGGCTTCCTCCGCGAAGAACGCCAGCTCAAGAGGCCCCGCAGCTGCGCCCGCCATCAGGAACGCATCGCCCCCCCGTTCGCCCACCACCAGTCCAAGGTCCAGATCCGTGAGGGACGAGGGGTGGGCAAAGAGGTGCAGCCCCGCGGGCAGGCCGCTTCGAATGCGCTTCACGGCCCCTGGGGATGCAAAGCCAGTCACGAAGGCGCGCCTTCGTTCCATGCGCCCATCTGCTCCCGGGCGCTGGGCTCCCGCTGGCTGGGATGCCACGGTCAAGAATCCCCCCTGGCAGCAGCGCTTGAGGGTGGCCAGCAGAGGGTCCGTTTCCTCGTCCACGTCCGGCGCTCCCCAGCCCGGAAAACTGTCGAGCTCTCCGTCCAAGAATCGGACTGCGCAGGCGCACAAATCTTCGGCGCTGAGCGCATCCTGCCATGCGCTTGGGGTATTTGATGCAGATCCCATCCCCAGCAGCCTAGCCCTTCGAGCCCCAAAGCCGCTACCCTCACTCCATGCCTGAGCTCCCCCCCGAACCTTTCACCCTGAGTACGCTCTGGGAGAACCCCTATCTGCTCTCCAGTCTGATCTACCTTTTGGCCTTGATCGGCGTGGGTTTTTGGAAGGCGCGGAGGGTCAAGGACTCCGAAGATTTCATGGTGGCGGGTCGCACCTTGCCCTGGTGGGTCTTAGTGGGCACCTTGCTGGCTACCTGGATTGGCAATGGATCCTTGTTCGGAGGCGCGGGGCTTGGCTACCGCAACGGACTGTCGGGGCTTTGGTCCAGCTGCGGGGCTTGGCTCGGAATCTTGCTGGTGTTCTTCATCGCCAAGCGCGTGCGGAATCTAGGGAAGGTCACCGTACCCGAGATCCTCGAAGCGCGCTATGGCCCGGCGGCTTCGACCTTAGCCACGATCACCACGGTGATTGCCTACTTGACCATCGTCTCCTATCAGTTCAAGGGCGGCGGGAAGATCTTGTCGATCGTGACCGAAGGCAGTATCGACCCGAACACGGGGGTGATCCTGACCGCTGTGTTTGCCGTGTCCTACACGGTGTTGGCGGGGATGTTGTCAGTGGTCTACACGGATGTGGTCAACGGGGTCTTGATGACGCTCGGTGTGCTGTTTTCTCTTGCCTGGTTGCTCAACGCAGTGGGGGGCCTGGATGAGGTTTTTGCCGTGGCGGAAGCCGCGGGCAAGACCGACTTGTTTGGCCATTGGGCGGCCGAGAGCGATACGGGGGCCAGCGGCCCCATGGTGGCCCTCGTGTTCTTTGTGCCCACGGCGCTGCTCTTGCTGGGCGACGCTAATGTGTACCAGCGGATTTGCAGTGCTCGGGATGCGGGTAATGCGCGCAGGGCCGTAGGTTTTTGGGTCGTTGGCGTGATCGTGTTGGAGAGCGCCATTAGCCTGATGGGCCTGACTGGCAGCGTGGCCGCAGAGCAGGGCCTGATGCCTGACCTTGCCGCAATGGGCCCGGGCGCAACCGAAACCGTGATCCCGACTCTGGCTCTTTCAGTCTTGCCTCAGGGGCTTGGCATATTGATGGTGGCCACCATGCTGGCCATCGTTGTCTCTACCGCTGACTCGTTCTTGTTGGTACCCGCCACGAACTTGACCCGCGATGTGTACCAGCGTTGGATCAACCCGGGAGCAGATGGAAGGCAGGTGGTCTTGATCAGTCGCACACTGGTTTTGGTTTTGGGCTTCGTGGCTTTCTTGTTGGTTAATCAATTCCCGACGATCCTGGCCGCGGCTTTTACCGCGTACTTGATCTATGGAACCTCGATTACTCCGGCCCTGTTGGCGGCCTTCCTTTGGCGTCGAGCGACTGGTCCGGGCGCGGTGGCTTCAATTGTGGTGGGCACGGCTACCACCCTGATCTGGACTTTTGTCTTGAATACAGAGGGTTGGCACCCAGTTCTGGCTGAAGTCATGTTCCCGGCCGTGGGCCTCTCTCTGACGGCTCTGGTCGCGGTGAGTTACATGACCCCGCGCCCCTCGGAACATGTCTTGGGCAAGTTCTTCGAGTTTGGCGACCTTGCTGCTAAGTAAGAGCTTGCAGGACTGTCTCTTGGACTCACCCTAGCTATCCCAAAGGGCGCCTTGCGCGAATGGGGGGCGCATGAAGACTCCTCGGCGGCCTCCCGGGGTTGGGGGCTTCAGGCTGCTCACGAATCCTAGGGGGCGACCTTTGGATTGAGCCCGTGGCTATGTCAGATGTGGGCTAGGCCTGGAGGGTTCTCGCTCCAGTAATCAGGCATCAAATGCCGATAAGAGGTCCCAGGCGCCTTCTTCAGTGGGGTGCCACTTGGAGCACCTATGGCCTGGATCGATTCACTCTTCACCCGTATGCACGAAGTCGGCGCGTCCGACCTTCACATGACCAGTGGGCGTAAGCCCATGTTGCGCGTCTCGGGAGAGATGGTCACCATCGATGAGGCCCCGTTGCTCAAACCTGAGCAGATGCGCCAAGTCCTGCTGGAGATCACGCCTGAAATCAACGCTGCCCAATTCGAGCAGGAAAAGGACACGGACTTTGCCTATCACTTGGAAGGGGTCGCGCGCTTTCGAGCCAATCTGTTCGAGGACCACCGTGGACCCGGCGGGGTCTTTCGAGTAATCCCCGAAGAGATCCTGACCGCCGAGCAGCTGGGCCTGCCACCTGCGATTTTGGAGATGTGTGAGCTGCACAAGGGGCTGGTGTTGGTCACAGGTCCCACGGGCTCGGGCAAGTCCACGACCCTTGCAGCCATGGTGGATCACATCAACCGTACCCGCCGGGATCACATCATCACCATCGAGGATCCCATCGAGTTCGTGCACGAGGACAACCAGTGCTTGATCAACCAGCGAGAAGTGGGCGGTCATACCCAGTCTTTCAAGCGGGCCCTACGAGCGGCACTACGCGAGGACCCGGACATTGTATTAGTGGGGGAGATGCGGGATTTGGAAACCATCGAGATCGCCATCGAGACTGCAGAGACCGGGCACTTGGTCTTTGGAACTCTGCACACCACCACTGCGCCGTCGACCGTGGACCGCATCATCGATCAGTTTCCCGCGGACCGTCAAGCTCAGATTAGGACCATGCTTTCGTCCAGTTTGAAAGGTGTCGTGGCCCAGACCCTCTGCAAGAAAACCGAGGGAGGCCGAGTGGCAGCCCTCGAGGTTTTGGTGGTGAACAGCGCAATCTCGAATCAAATCCGCGAAGGCAAAACCCACCAGATTCCGTCGATGATGCAAATGGGGGCCCGCGAGGGCATGCGTTTGTTGAATGACTCCCTGTTTCAGTTGGCCCAAGCGGGCACGATCTCGCCCAAGGAAGCTCTCGCTAAGAGCGTGGATAAGGGTGCCATACGAAGTCTGCTTGAAGGCGCGGGTTTCGTGCTCGACGGGGCCGCTCCCGTTCATGAGTTGAGCACGGACTCCGGAGCTTCTGCTCCCATGGGGACAGAGGAGCCCAAGAGCCCCTTGCCCTCTGTACCGAAACCAGATGAAGGCGCCTCCGACGACGCCTTCGAGCGCTTTAAGCAAATGCGCGGCCGGTGATTCCCGCCGCGCTTGGCTGGGCGGGAAGCCCGCTCACCCCAACCAAGCCGGGCTCTTCAGCATCCCCGATGGGTACGCCGCCCCGGGTGGCAATTCCCATGGATGAAATGCGTAAGGTCTGGGTGGGGTGTTGGGGAAGCACTAGACTGGGGAGTTCCTTGACCCCAATTGATCTATGTTGCGCCTGATTTCATCTTTGCTGGTTGGTTCCTTGTTGTTGGCATCCCTGGGCTTGAGCCAGGGGACCAAGAGTTTGGCTTTTGCGGACTTGTATGCTCAGCAGGGGCGGGTTTCGTTTCGGGAGGTGGTTCCTGCTTGGGCCTGGGCCCATGACCAGGAGCACTTGGCCACCAAGAAGGGGGGCGAGGATCTTTGGATTGATCCCACTGACTTGAGCGAGGTGCAGCCGGTGGTGCGCTTGGAGATGCCGGCGATCGTGTTCGATGGGGCCGCTGCTTTGGAGGCAGCGGGTATGGAAAGGGCGGCCGCTGAGGAGTGGGCCACGGGACGCCACTGGGCGCAGGGGAAGGGGCACTTGTTTCAGCATGACAAGGGTTTGGCTTGGATGCGCACCGATGGGGTAGGAGGCGCCGGCGTGGTCTTGGGCGCGGAGTTAGGGCAGCTGGCTCCGGACGGAATGCGTCTGGCCTATGTGCTGGGGAACGATCTATATGTGTTGCACCTGGGCACGGGCAAGACCTGGCGCATCACGAACAACGGAAGCGCCGAGCGCTTCAATGGTAAGCTCGACTGGGTTTATCAGGAAGAGCTCTATGGGCGCGGCCGCTTTCGGGGCTTTTGGTGGAGCCCAAATTCCACCCACCTTGCGTTCTTGTCCCTCGATGAATCCCCGGTTCACAGTTTCACCGTGGTGGATCACCTGGTGGAGGACCACTTCAGGGTGGAGGCGGAAGTGACCAACTATCCTAAGGCGGGAGATCCCAATCCCATCGTTTCCCTTGGGGTGTGCCAGATCCAAGAGAGCACCGTGGCTTGGATGGACTTGGATAAATTCCAACAGGATGAAGCGCTCATCGTGCGGGTGGATTGGACTCCCGATGGGGCCCACTGCCTCGCGACAGTCCAAAACCGAATCCAAAATGAACTCGCTGTGGTAGCTCTCGATCCCGACAGCGCCGAGGGTGAGGTTTGGCTGCAAGAGGAAAGCAGCACTTGGGTCGCGCGCCCTAGGGCACCCCATTGGTTGTCGGACGGCAGCTTCCTGTTCCTCAGTGAACGGGATAGCTGGTGGCACCTTTATCGCCGGCAGCCGGGCGGGGAAGTCGTGCAGATTTCCAAGGGCAAGTGGGAGGTTCGCTCCATCGAACATGTGGACGAGCAGACCGGGGAAGTTCTGCTAGAGACCAACATGGGCTACGCCCCGGGGAACCAATTTTTGGTCGTGCATCTGGACGGTTCGGAACCCCGGCGCATCACCCAGGATAGAGGCAGCCACCGCTTATCGTTCAACGGAGATCGGAGCCTGTTCCTGGACCACCTCGGAAGTCTCATTGAACCCACCGAGGTGCGTTTGTGTCGCAGTTCGGATGGGGCGATCCTCCAAGTCTTGGGCCGAGGATCCGTGCCCGCCGCGAAGGACTATGGGATGAGCCGTTGGGAGCGGATCACGATTCCCACACGGGATGGCATTGCCCTCGATGGGTCCTTATTGAAACCCGTTCCCTTTGATAGCGATCAGCGCTATCCGGTTTGGATCCCGACCTATTCGGGTCCGCGGTCTCCGAGCGTCCGTGAGCGATGGAATAGTTCCGCGTGGTATCAGTTCTTGGCTCAGCACGGTGTGATCGTCATGCAAGTTAACGTGCGTAGTGCCAGCCATACGGGCCGTGCAGTTGTGGGTCAGGCTTACAAGCGGATGGGAGTGCTGGAAGTGCGCGACATGGAAGACGCCGTGGACTGGCTCTGCCAAAACCCCTGGGCGGATCAGGGGCGTGTGGGGATCAGTGGGCACAGTTATGGTGGATTCATGACCGCCCGCTGTATGTTGACCAGTGACCGCTTCCGGTTGGGGGTAGCGGGCAGTGGTGTGTATGACTGGCGCATGTACGACACGATTTACACCGAGCGCTACATGAGTACTCCCGAGCTGAACCCGGAGGGGTATCAGGAAACCTCGTGCTTGCCCCAGGCCAAGAACCTGCGCGGCTTTCTGCACCTCTCCCACGGCCTGATGGATGACAACGTCCATGTTCAGCAGCTGTTTCACCTCACGGATGCATTGCAGCAGGCCGGAAAAACAAATTGGAGCATGATGGTCTATGCAAATTCGCGGCACGGTATCAGCGGCCGCGCGCGGTCTAGGCATGCGAGGCAAATCACCTGGGACTTGATCCAGGAACACCTCGCGCCGCCCGTCGATGGGGACGCGGCCAGGGATTCTGAGCAGGCATTTGAGGCCCAATTCGGGGGCCAGAAATCCAGCGATGACTAGGGGCGTGGCGGGCTCGATCTTCGGGCCCTGACCTACCCCGGGGAGTCCCTCTGGGAGGACAGCTCCCCTGGGCGGGGGGGAGAATCGAGGTCCCAGGCGCTCCGGGCCGGGGTGCTTTCTGCGGCCCGATATTTGCATGAAGGAGGAATCATGACCCTTTCCAGCACCGCCGTTTGCCTGTTGCTCGGCTTGTCCCCGATTGCTCTTGGCCAGGAGCTCCCGGCCCCCCCCGTGGATACCCAGCAAGTCAGCACCGGGCGGGAACATCCTTCGCGTGAGCGTATTTTGGTCCTGGACGACGGCACCACCCTGCGCGGTCGCACCCGTTGTCAGGGGGGAAACTGGGAGCTCCATGGCAAACAGGGGTGGCAGCGGGTTGAACCTTCGGTCATTCGCCAGCGCCTCGAAGCCGACGCCCTCTTGGAAGCTCGGGCCCTTGAACGCTCCCTCAAGGGAGTCCCCGCGGCGGACTTGCGCCGGGTGGAGTACCTTTCTTGGTTGGATCGCCAAGGTTTGGAGTTAGAGGCGCAGAAGGCACTGGCACGAGCCCTTGAGGTGGAGCCCGATGAGGCCCGACTGCTCAAGCTCATCCACCGTATGGGGCTGAAGTTGTCATTGAAGGAGAGCCTCGTCCCAGGCAGTGTTGCTTGGCAGCGAGCCGCGATTCAGGAGGGTGCGCGGGGGGATGCTCTGCAACGGGAATTGGCCGCTCGGGCATTGATGACCATGAGAGACCGTCCTGGTTTTGATGCTTTTCTCAAGTCGTTGAGAGGCGAGGCTAATTCCAATGTGCGCCGATTCGCGCTCTTCCTGGAGAGGCGGCGATCAGGTGGAGAAGCATGGCGGGTGTTTTCACGGGTGGCGTTGCTTGATCCTTCCGAAAGGGTGCGCAGCGAGGCGGCCCTTGGCATGAAACTCTTTGGAGACGCGAGGGTCCTCGGCCCCGCAGTTGCCGCCATGGGATCCAAGCATCCTGCTGTGCGCCGGAACGCGGCCCAGGCCATGGGGGTGATGGGGTACTCGGCTGCGGTTGAACCGCTGATCGCGCGGCTCGCGGCTATCGGTGGGGGGGCCGGACCGCGCTCAAACATTTCGATCCTGACCCAGCGGGCGGTGCTCTTCGATTTTGATGTGGAAGTGGCCGCGGGCGCATCGATCGCCGACCCTCAAATCGTGCCTGTCACCGAAGGGGTCGTGCTGGATGTGCGGGTGCTTTCCTCCAGCCAAAGCGTCGTGATGGAAGCCCCCGCCGTGCGTAGCGCGCTCTCTAAGTTGACCGATGGCGAAAAGCGGAGCGCTCGGGGATGGCAAAAGTGGTGGCAGGCGAATCAGGCAGAGTGGGCCATGGCCAAACACCTGCCCAAGGCCGACGATCAGCGCTGAGCCTGGAGTATCAGGTCTTGCTTCGGCGATCCACGGGGCTAGGCTGTGCTTATGTCCAACGCCCCTTTTCCCGCGATTCAACCGCCCACTCGAATTCTTATGGGTCCCGGCCCCTCGGTCATGGAGCCGAGCGTCTTAAACGCCATGGGACGACCGACCCTAGGGCACCTCGATCCGGCCTTCCTCCAGATCATGGATGAGTTGCGGGTCATGTTGCGCCTGGCCTTTCGCACGGACAACGAACTGACCATGCCCATGAGCGGCACCGGATCCGCTGGTATGGAGACCGTGTTGGTCAATTTGATCGAGCCTGGTGATCGCGTGCTGGTGGGGATCTGCGGAGTCTTCGGTCAACGCATGGCCGAAGTGGCTCTTCGTGCGGGGGCAGAAGTGGTCAAGGTCGAAGGGGAGTGGGGCCGAGCCCTAGATCCTGATGCTCTGCGCAAGGCGGGAGCAGGTGGCTCGTTCAAGGCTCTTTGCGTCGTGCACGGGGAAACCAGTACGGGGGTCTTGCAGCCCATGGAGGAGATGCGCGGTATCGCCGATGAATTGGGGGCCCTGTTG
>Ga0206679_10004056_pt1 | contig 11058 bp, 11 predicted proteins | sample M110012015metaG_FD_155464 | JGI IMG/M metagenome (GOLD analysis project Ga0206679, IMG submission 155464) | Ammonia-oxidizing marine archaeal communities from Monterey Bay, California, United States - M1 100m 12015 | ecosystem: Environmental > Aquatic > Marine > Intertidal zone | place: USA... | reverse complement strand
GGGTGCATCAAGCGTGCGTCTTCTCCCAGGGCCATGGTGCGCTCGTCCACGCACCAGCCGGTTTCCCGGGCCAAGCGGCTGGCGGTCAGGGTCGGATTGCCGTAGCTCTCAAGGGGCCACCAAGAACGGGCATAGACCACATGGGCGCCGCGGGCCGCCGCGTCCATCTCGTGCCCGACTTCGAGGCTTGCCCCTTCGCTCTCTGCTTGGGTGTGGGCCTCGTCCATCACGCTGGGTTCTAATTCGAATCCCTTGGGATGGGCTAGGGACACGTTCATGCCCGCGCGCAAAGCCGCGAGCAGGATCGAATGGACCACGGCGGGGGAGCCGGGGCTGGGGGAGCGCGTCCAGGTAATCGCCAGCCGCCGCCCTTCGAGTTTGCCCAGGGCATCGCGCAGTGTCATCAGGTCTGCGAGGGCTTGGAGAGGATGCCAGAGGGCACTCTCCATATTGATCACCGGCACCCGGGAATGTTGTGCCCAGGCCTTGAGTTCCGTGTCCTGGCGATCGCGCTCCCAGGAGTTGCCCCCAAGGGCCGGGCGAATCGCAAGGGCATCCGCATAGCAAGATAGGGCCGCCGCCGCGTCGCGGATGTGCTCGGGGGCCTCGCCATCCATGACCGTGCCTGAGCGGTCCTCAAGTCGCCAAAAATCCGTGTCCGCGTTCAGGTTGAGGGCGTGTCCACCGAGTTGGTTGAGAGCTACTTCGAAGGATGATCGGGTGCGCAGGGAACCCCTGAAGAACAGCAGTCCTACGGTCTTGCTGACTAAATCGGCACCTCGGACGCCACGGCGCAGGCGTGCGCCCAAGTCGAGAATGTCGTTGATTTCGCGGTCCGCGAGGTCGGAGAGGCGGAGGAAATGGCGGGGGTCGGAGCGCTGATTCATGGCCTCCTAGATTAGCGTCTTGACCTCGATTCAAAAGGGTGCAAAGCGCGCAATTCGTGGAGTCCACGGGGTATCCTGGGGGGAGGCCACGGAGGACCGCAGCGGGCCGAATCTGTGCCCGGAGGAGCCAAATTCCGAGGAAAAACGAAAGATCCGCCCCTTGCGAGGATCTGCCTAGCATTTCGGCTTGACACCTCCATGCGGGACCTATAAAACTCCTCGCCCATGCACCCGTGGCTCAACTGGATAGAGCACCTGACTACGGATCAGGAGGTTACAGGTTCGAATCCTGTCGGGTGTACCAATTAGTGTGTCGTATGGCGCCCCCCCGGGGGTGCTGGCGGTGCACCCACTGTCGATCGGATGGCCGTGGCTTCGGCCCCTCCTAGGAGCTTAAGCAACGTGTCCACTACCGATCCCTTTGACAACTTGGAGGAATCGAGTCCCAACCTCAGCGGGCCAGGGCATCCCGATGACGAGCGCTTCATGGCCCTCGCCTTCGAGGAGGCCCAACGTGCCGCTGGCCGGGATGAAGTGCCCATCGGCTGTGTGATCGTGCGCGAGGGAGTGGTTTTAGGCCGCGCCCATAATCTAACCCGCACCCACACAGACCCCACATGCCACGCAGAGATGCTGGCCATTTCCCAAGCGGCACGCTGCTTGGGGGTCATGCGTCTCGTGGGAGCCACGGTCTACACCACCGTGGAGCCCTGCTTCATGTGTGCCGGCGCCCTAGTTCATGCCCGCGTCAAGCGCGTGGTGTGGGCCGTGCGCGACCCGAAATTTGGGGGCTGCGCTTCTCTCGGTACTGTGCTCAGCCACCCGCAAGCTAACCACCAAGTGGAATGGCACGAGGGGCCTATGGCTGACGCTTCTCGCGAAATCCTCCAAACGTTCTTTCGATCAAAACGAGTTGTTCCCCGGGTACCACCGGGGGATGCGTAGACTCTGCGAGGATCCCACAAAGTATTCCTCTTTTGGGCGCTTAGCGGCCAGGGGAGGTATTTGGGGGTGAGGTGCCGGAGCGGCTGAACGGACTGGTTTCGAAAACCAGCGTGTCCTAGCGGGCACCGAGGGTTCAAATCCCTCCCTCACCGCCATTCTCGCTTTTGAGTAGGCTCTTTGAACAATGCGGAGAGGTGTCTGAGCGGCTTAAGGAGCGCGCTTGGAAAGCGCGTGTGTGGGCAACTGCACCGAGGGTTCGAATCCCTCCCTCTCCGCCATTCTTCCCCGCAGGCTTTGCCTGCGGGGTTCCATCCCCCTAGGGCACTCTGACCCTGGGGTGTCAACGGGCCCGGCGGTGGGCCCGGTCCCCTGCAGTGGAACGCGTTCGAACCGGGTCAGGCCGGGAACGGAGCAGCCCTAAGGACTGCGTTTCAGGTGTGGGGTGCCCGGGTCCTCCGGCGGGTCCGTTGGCTTTTGCGTGAGGGCACGCTTCTGGGTGAATCCAGCTCCCTTGCCGGGGCTGGCGCGCATGAGATCAGCCGCATGAGATCAGCGGGGTTGGTGAGATCCGATCCCACGAGGAATCGCCCGGTCATTCGTCGCGATCGGGTGCTTAGGGGCATACACTGGGCCCCATGGCCTATGTAGTCCTTGCGCGAAAATATCGTCCCCACTCGTTTGCGGAGTTAGTGGGGCAGGAGGCGGTCAAGGCCACTTTGCGGGGTGCCTTAGAGGGGGATCGGGTCGGGCATGCCTATCTGTTCGCCGGGCCCCGGGGCACGGGCAAAACCACCGTGGCGCGAATCTTGGCCAAGGCTCTCAACTGCGAGAAGGGGCCGGGGCTTGAACCCTGCAATGCTTGCGACGCCTGTAAGGGAGCAGATCGGGGCAGCTACGCCGATCTGATCGAGATCGATGGAGCCTCCAACAATGGTGTGGAAAACGTGCGCACCTTGCGGGATCAAGCGGCCTATGCGCCGCTTGAGGGTCGCTACAAGATTTATTTGATCGATGAAGTTCACATGCTCTCGAAGCCTGCCTTCAACGCGCTCCTTAAAACCCTTGAGGAACCGCCGACCCATGTGAAGTTTCTCTTTGCGACCACGGAACCAAACCGGGTGATCGACACGGTTCTCTCCCGTTGCCAAGTGCTCAAGCTGACGCCTCTTTCCGAAGAGCTGATTGCTGCTCGATTGGACGAGGTTTTTACAGCTGAGGGAGTGCCAGCGGCAGATGGTGTGTCTCGAGAATTGGCACGTCGAGCTCGCGGTGGCATGCGCGATGCGCTTTCCCTAGCAGATCAAGTCTTGTCCCGTGGGGCCGAGTCCTTGACCCTAGAAGATCTGATTGCTTTGGATGGCGGAGGGCGTGCACGGGCGGCCGGGATCTTGGAATTGATCGCCAGTGGGGATGCCGCCGGGGTCTTGCAGGCATTGCCGGTGGATGAGGGCCAGGAGGGAGATGTGCTCACCGAGTTGCTCGACCACCTGCGCGCTGCAGTATTGGCGGGCTTGTGTGGGCCGAATGTACCTCACTTGCAAACCCACGCGCCCATGCCAGAAGAACGCACGGCTCTGGTGGAGCTAGCCAAAAAGATCGGCGGTGCGAGGGCTGAGTTGTGGTTGACCGATTTGCTTTCCGCCCGGGAGCGATTGCGCCTCTTACCGGCTTTGGGGCGCGTGATTTTGGAAGCCGCGCTGCTCGAAATGTGCCGGGATGGGGAAGCAGCGGACCTGAGCGTTTTGGTCCAGCGCTTAGAGGCCTTGGAAGCGCGGCTGGGAGGAGCCCCCGTGCCTTTGCCCGTAGGAGAAGCCAGAGAACCTTCAAGGCCAGCAGTTCAAGAACGGAGCCCGGCACCCCGCGCCCCGGAGCCTCCGCCGGCGGCTTCTAGGGAACCACGCACGTCGGCTCCAGCGTCTGCGCCCCAGGGGGGGCATGCACCCAGGAAGGCGGCGAGTTCCGCCCAACGGCTGCGCTCCAACAGCGCCCAGGATGCTTGGGCCGGTTTCCTGGAAGAGTTGAAGGGGGTTTCCCCTTCCCTAGAGCAAGTGATCAACCGTCGGGGCAGTCTGCTCAAGTTCGAGGGCGCGCGGGCCTTGATCGAATTGCGCGACATGCGTGATGATGAGCGCGGCCAGGCCATGGACCGCCGCAGCGGTCGCCAAATCAACAAGGCCTTTAGCGCCGCCATCGGCCGTGAGGTCGAGGTCGAACTCCAAGACGCTGCCGCCGCCGCCCCCGGGACGGAAGACGCGTTCACTCGTGACGTGCGCGACCAATTCGATGGACGCATCGATGACTGATTCTCCAACACCAGATTTTAAGAGCAAACAATGAGTGGATCACCCGGCGACATGGGGCACCTGCTTTCCGCAGCCCAGAGAATGCACCAAGCCATGGAAGCTGCCCGCGTAGAGTTGCGCGAGAAGCGAGTGGAGGGAACCGCCGGTGGGGGGATGGTAAGCATTTCCTTCGACGGTGAATTATCCCCTCTGGGGGTTACCATCGCCGACGAAGCTTGGCACGCGGGTAAAGATACCTTGCAAGAACTCATCGCCGCGGCTCTCCATGATGGCTATGCCAAGGCAGCACACATGCGCGATGAACGCTTGAAAGAAGTTACCGGCGGGTTGGACTTGCCCGGGCTGTTTTAGGCAAGCCGATTGATGTTGACCGTTCTGGGTGCCATACCCTCGTTTATTAGTCCCCACCCCGTTGCTCCGTGGCCTACCCCAAAGCCGTCCAATCCCTGATCGAGTCCTTCCGGATGTTCCCCGGAATTGGTGCCGTAACCGCCGAACGCCTTGCCTTTCATGTGCTGCGTGACGGCCGAGCGCGGGATTTGGCCCGGGCTATTGACCGGGCAGTGAGGGAGGCTCGTCGGTGTCGAATCTGCGGCAATGTGAGCGAAGCGGATCCCTGCCGTCTGTGCACGGACGAGGGCCGCGACCAGACTCTTCTTGCTGTGGTGGAAGAACCTCGCCATGTGGAGGCCCTTGAGAGCGCAGGGGTATTCCATGGGAACTACCACGTGTTGATGGGTGCCCTCAATCCCGCCGACGGCACCGAAGCCTCCCACCTGGGATTGGATACTCTCCTCCGGCGACTCAAGGACGGGGCCGTGGAAGAGGTGATCCTTGCAACCGATCCCGACGCCGAAGGGGAAGCCACCGCCCAATTGGTTCTCGAAGCCATCGAGGCCCTAGGTGATCAAGCGCCCCGGGTCAGTCGCTTGGCCCGTGGCTTGCCCGCCGGTGGCGCCATCGAATACCTGCACAAGGGCATCCTGGAAGACGCCCTCACCGGAAGGCGCGAATTGCGCTTGCGGTCGAAGGAATAGGATCGGCCCCGGGAACTTTGCGTCCATGGGCGCGGTCTGGGGATGGAGTCGCAAGAAAGTGCGCTTGGATAGGCACTTCCCCTTGGTTCTGCGGTTAGGGTTCGCCCCATGCGGACGGTGCGACTTCTGGTTTCCTACAACGGCCTGTACTTTTACGGTTGGCAACGCCAGGACGGTTTTATGACCGTGCAGCAGGCCCTCGAAGAGGGTGCCGCGGCGTTGCTGAATGAGTGCGTCGTGGTGCAGGGTGCTGGGCGCACGGATGGTGGGGTCCATGCCATCCGGCAGGTGGCCCATGTGCAACTGGAATCCGATCTGGACGATGTGACCCTGCGTCACGCTTGGAACGCGCACCTTGTGGAAGGCGTCGTAATCCGGCGCATCGAAACCTGTGATCCGGACTTTCATGCGCGCTTCGACGCCCGGGGCAAACGCTATTTGTACCGGGTCCAGACCGCGCGCTTCCGTCCGCCGATCGGAGATGGCTATGCCCATTGGCTGCGTGCTCCCCTGGACCTTGGGGCCATGCGTGAAGCTGCGGCACAACTGGTGGGCAGGCACGACTTTGCCGCTTTCGGCAACACCGGGCGCTATGCGACCTACCGCGGCCGCAGTGGCGAGCCGCCACCGATAGCCCACTCCACCGTGCGGACCATCAGCGGGGTGCGGATATTGGCCCGGCGGGAGGGCCTCGGGATTTTTGTGGGCGGGGATGGGTTCCTCTACAACATGGTGCGCACCATCGCTGGGACCCTGCTGGAGGTGGGGCGTGGGCAGATGGAGGTGAGCTCCATTGGGCGGGCCCTTTCCAGCGGCAAGCGCGAGGATGCGGGCCCCACGGCGCCGCCGGGGGGGCTGTACCTCCTGCGGGTGCTTTACTCCGAACCTATCTTTGAAGGGCCAGACCCATCCCCAGGGGGGGGGCCGGATTTGACACCTGGGGCATTTCCTGGGTGAGCCTCGTTTCAGCGGAGGAAGGGCCATTTCCGGAGCCTACGAACTGTGCCGGGTCCGATTCCGCACTGGTAAGAGGTTGATCTAGGAGCCTAAGTGGCCAATCTTAGGGCTGGGTCGTTGCACGTCGCGATCAGCCCTTCTTTTTCTTGCGCCCCCCCGGGGCCTTCTCCAGGAGCTTTGCTTGAAGACTACCGTCGCCATTCCGCACAACAACTATCCCGACCGAGTCCGAGAAGCCGCCGAAGAGCAGCTTGAGAACCTGAGCGCCGTGGGCCGTGAAGTCCACAGCCTGACCGCCACCCTGTCCCAGCAGAAGAACGAGCACCGGGTCGAGATCGTTGCCGAGGCCAAGCACCACCAGACCTTGGTGGCCGACGGGGCCGGGTTGGTGATTGAAGAGGCGTTGGTCATTGCCGCGGACCGTATGCGTTCCCAACTGCGCAAGCTACACGACAAGGTGCTGGACCGCCGCCACGGCAAGGCCTAGGCCTTGGATCGACATTGGCGCCTGTGGCCCTTGTGGTGCCATATCTCCCAGATTAGGTCCAGGAACGCATTCCTGGGCCTTTCAACTGGGGGGCCGATTGGTTACGCTTCATGGGTACCGTACCCCGGCAATAAAAAACCTAATAACCATGACTTGGTGGAAGAACTTCAAGCCTAGCGCTTGCAATCACAAACTCCCTGCGGCGGAAAAGGAACAGGCCCTTCGGCTGATCCTCGAGACCATGACCAAGGCCAAGGTCTTACAGTCTGATCTGACCGAGAAGGCTGCCGCAGCCATGATCGCCAGGGAAGAATTGGCCACCACGGGTGTGGGCAATGGGATGGCGATTCCCCATATCAAGCTACCTGGTTTGACTTCCGTTGCATGCAGCATCGTGGTTTTGCGCGAGCCCATCGATTGGGCCGCCGTCGACGGTGCACCCGTTGACATCGTAATCACCATCCTGCGCCCGGATGCGTCCACTGACGAGTTCGATCCCGCCCAGCACATCAAGATGATGCAGTGGGTTGCGGGTTTGGCGCGAGATGGGGACTTCTGCTCCTTTGTTCGCAATGCGGACAAGAAGTCGACTCTGGTGGACTTGCTCAAAGAGCATGCCCACGCTTGAGTCGCTAAGCCCAAAGAATCATGGCTGAGACCAGCGTCTGTAGCGAAACCGTGAGGAATGAAGCGGGGCTTCACGCCCGGCCTTGCCACGCACTTGTCAGTCTCGCTTTAGGGTTTGAGAGCAGTCTCAGAGTGAGTCACGGGGGCCGCGAGGTCAATGGCAAGAGTATCTTGGAATTGATGACCCTAGGGGTCGCCTGTGGGGGCGAAATGGAGTTTCGGGCGGAGGGCTCTGATGCCGAGGGGCTGATCGCAAGCGTCTCGGAATTACTGTCTTCGGGATTCGGCGAGGGGTACTCAACCCACGGGTCCCCCAAGGTCGAAGGGTAAGGCATGCGCCCAGTGCTCCCGTGTGAGCTTGGGATCCTTTACCGGTAGGCCCCCTTCATTGGGGGTAGTGCCGTACGAGCGCCAATCCCTGGATGATTTTGTTGAGAAAAGCGAAAAGTGTCGTCGGCCTCGACCTCGGAAGTTCCGTGGTCAAGGCGGTAGAGCTTTCATTGTTGGGCTCCGAGCCGGTCTTGACCGGTTTTGGCCGAGCTGAAATCCCTCCCGGTGGTTCCCTTGAAGAGGCGGTCACTGCTGCCTTAGCGACCCTGCGTGGACGCACCAAACGCTGCGTTAGCGGTGTGGGAGGGCAGTCCACGGTAGTGCGTTACATCTCGATGTTGCCCATGACCCATGAGGAACTCTTGCAGGCGGTCCGCTTTGAAGCGGACAAGTTCCTGCCATTTGACGCGGATGAGGTGGTGCTGGATTGTCAGCAACTCCAAGCCCGCACCAGCCACGAGGGCGAATCTGACGGCAGCAAGATCCCCGTGCTGGTGGCCGCTTGCCGGCGTCAACTGATCGAGGAGCAAGTGCAAGTGGTGGAGCAGGCCGGACTGTTGCCCATCGCTGTGGATTTGGACCTGTTCGCCTTGGCTAACGCCTGGGACCTCTGCGGTTTGCAGGAAGAGGATATGCCCCAAGGGGAAGGAGCGCCCCAGGGCGCCCAAGCCTTGATCGACATTGGCGCCAGTCGCACCTTGATCAACGTGTTGCGCGGAGGCGAGACATGTTTCAGTCGTGAGATCGCCATCGGTGGCGCAGACATGACCCAAGCCGTTGCCCGGCGCCTGGGGGTTGAGCCTTTTGAGGCTGAAGCAATCAAGCGGGCAGGGGATGTGCACGAGGTTGAGGTGGGGGCCAGTGTCGCGCCATTGCTAGAGGATTTGGCCAATGAGATTGCCCTGTCCATCGACTATGTGGAGCATCACGAAGGGGTCGAGGTGAGTGAACTCTTGCTTTCCGGCGGCGGATCTCTGATCAGCGGCATGGCTACCTCGATCGAGCAGGCGACCACTCGCACGACTCGAATTTGGAACCCCCTCGAGGGCCTGCGTGTAAACGCTGAGAGCCTCGACGTGGAAGAGCTAGAAGCCTGGGCACCGTCCCTGGTCGTGGCCATGGGCCTCGCAGCGAGGGTCCGCGCATGATGATCACAATCAACCTTTTACCCCCGGAAATGCGCAAGCGCAGCGGGCCGCCAATCAAGATGTTGGCCCTCGTGGCGGGCATCACGTCCGTGGCCTGTGCTTTGCTTACAGCCTGGGGCTGGCTCGCTCTTGGGGAGGCCGCCGAAATTGAATCCAGGCGTCTGCAATTGTCCCTTGAGATGGACGGCCTTCGGCCCCAGATCAAGTACAACGAGGCCCTTGACGCCGAGATCAAGGTTGCTGTTGCTCGGGAAGCGACCTTGGCGGACATCAACAAGTCGCGCATCCTGTGGAGCGAGAAAATCGACCAGTTGGTGGACATCGTCAACTCGGGCAACGAGGTGGAGCACTTCACCTGGCTCGACGATTTGACCGTTCGCCAAGATGTTGCACGGCGTGGCTCTGATACCCACGGCTCCCTACGGGCAGCCGGGCACTCGGGGTCCGAGCGTTGGGATCAGGTGGCGAACTTCCTGGAGGATATTGAGGATCGCGAGTTGACCGATTTCATGCGCGAATTCCATTCCACCGGGCGACCCGAGGGGAACATCAACGAGCCCGATGATGAATTGATTCCAGCGGTGAATTGGTCCTTCCCCCTTTCCCTTGAACTCCTGGGTCCCCAGGAACGCTGGGATGCGCGCCAGGCCAGCGAAGAAGCTGCGGCAAATGCTGCCAAGCAGCCCTCGACTTCCACTCCCAGTCCACAGGAGAAGCACTAATGGAACGACGCCAAAAACAAATCGCAGGTGGGGTTGGGTCCCTGTTGTTGTGCGCTAGCGCAGGCTGGGCCATTTACGACCAAGTGGGTGCTAACGAGCAAGCCGAGCAATCGGTGGTGGACCTAAAAGCCGAAATCGCTGCAGGGCGCCGGTTGGTGGAAACCACGCCCGAGAAAGAGCGCCAGGTGATCGTTCTGCGTGAGCTCGACCCTGTCTTTGCCGAGATTTTGCCGGATAGTTCAGAAGTCAACGAGCTGATCAAGACCTTCTACCGGTACTCGGGAGAAGCGGGTGTTGAGCCCTCTAGCTTTCAATCCAAGCCTGATGCTGCCCGTGGCAAAACCGAGAGCGATTTTTCCAAGGTGGCCTACACCTTGAGTTTGGCGGGGGACACTTTTCAGTTCCTCGACTTCTTGGACCGCATCGAAACCCACCGACGCTTCATGGCCGTGCCGAGATTCACCCTGCAAGCTGCCTCGCGCCGCGAGATGGAAGAGCTGGGTTATGCTCGACACCGCATCCAAATGGACGTGGAGACCTACGTTTACTCACCGAGCGACCTGGCGCAACGAATTCGCGTGGAGGGTTATGACCGAAAGCGCGAGCTCTTGACTTCGGAAATCAACCGCCGCCGTCAGGCGCTGACCCTTTCGACATTCCACTACCGCGGCAGTCGCGGCCGTCGGGATCCTTGGATTGATCCCCGGGTTCCTGCGGACGATAACCCCAGCGGCCTTAGTGTGCCCGAGCAGAACGCCAAGGTCGAGGCTCTGGTGAACCTGCTCGGCCAGGCCGGCGGACAGTGGGACAAGGTTCAGAATGCACCTGATGTGCTGACCCGCATGCTCCTACGCCGGGACATGCTGGCATCTCTGGGCCTGATCGGGGCTAGCTTGGTCGAGGTCGATGCCATGGGTCTCGTGACTTTCACTCCGGCGGTCAAGCGACTGGAGTTGGAGGTGCGGCAGCCCCTTGTGGCTCTGCGCCTTGAGATTGATGCCACGAGCTATGTGGAGGGGCCGAGCACCGAGGAATTGGAGCAGGTGGCCAAAAGCATGCACACTCACCTGACCGCGGGACGCTACGGCTTGGCCTTGGCTACTTTTGCGGAGGTTGTCGATGGGCTACCCCTTGTGAAGGGTGATGGTCCCCGGGAATTGCTGGTCGCACGACTGGAAATGCTGGCTGAGGAGGCCGAGGTTCTGCGGGACTTTGAGGCCATTCAAATGGGTTTTGGTGGTTCGGCTTTAATCGGAGGCCGGCCCGCTGTTGTGATCTTAAACGGGCGCAGTTGGACCCTTGGGGATGTGATGCCCCAGGGAGTTGAAGTGCTTGAAATTCGGCCGCGAGAGGTGGACTTTGCCTTTCGCGGATTTGTGCTGACTCGACACTTTTAAAACGAGTCAATCGCAGGTGTGCCGATTTTCTGCACACCGAACCAAATTCCGGGGTGGATCCCGGTGGGAAATTCTTCGTGAAAAACAAAACACTATTGATTGCTGCAATGTTGTGCGGTTGGACCTCTCTTTTTGGCATTGCTCAGGCCGCTCAGGCCCCCAGTGCAGATGCGAGGGTCAACTTGGACGTGGTAGAGCAGCCCCTAAACGCGGTCGTT
>Ga0206679_10004055_pt1 | contig 11058 bp, 10 predicted proteins | sample M110012015metaG_FD_155464 | JGI IMG/M metagenome (GOLD analysis project Ga0206679, IMG submission 155464) | Ammonia-oxidizing marine archaeal communities from Monterey Bay, California, United States - M1 100m 12015 | ecosystem: Environmental > Aquatic > Marine > Intertidal zone | place: USA... | reverse complement strand
TGTACTTCTGGAGGATCCCCTTTCCATGCATCGTCTTCTTCAAGAGTTTTTTCATTATTTGGATAAATACAGGTACAACTCGCATAAAGAAATCTATCGATTCTTTCATTTTTTGCAGCTTCTAAAATATTTCCATCCATAATTAGATTTGGAGTTAATGTACTAGCTGGATGTGTACTTGTTCTACCAAGCCCTCCCGTATATGCAGCTAAATGGAAAACATAATCCATCCCCCTTACTGATTCTTTAGCAAATTTCTTTTCGGTTAAATCACCAGAAATTACATCTAATCCTTTATCTTCTAATTCATTAGGAATTTTTCTTTCATGAGATATAGTTCTAATATTTGCATTTTTTTCTAATAGTAATTCTACTAGATGAGAACCTATCATTCCAGTTCCTCCAGTTACAAGAATATTTTTATTTTCATACATGTTAATCGATAATTAATTTTTTGAAAATATTAGACTCCCATTGTTGAATGAGTAGGCTCGATAATATTTTGATCTTTATTATTTAGGGCTTTTTCAATTTTTAATTCTTTTATACTGAGATTTTCAGGACTACATTTATGATCACGTGAACGTCTACCATACCAGATTGTTTTGTATCCCCATTTCACAAAATCACTTTCATTTATTGGATTTCTATAACTGTATGTACACTCTTTTTCTGATAAAATAGAATTGTTTTCAATGAAAAATTCTTTCCAATCATATTCAAACTTGGATGATTTTATTTCATCTTTATAATCTCGAGTAGTAAGAATAAAAACTTGAAATTTTGCTAGATCTCGTAATATTATATCTGATTCATTCAATTTACATTCATTATTAATGTAAACTAGAAGATTAAAGATTGTTTTTTCAAGTAATTTTTTATCTCTTGTTAATCGTAACCAACTTGCCTCTTCAATAGGCCAAATTATGTCTCCTAATTCAGGATCGTGCTGGTCCCACCCTTTGCCTGAATATCCATCATCTCTAAATTTGGTTACTTTATCCAATTCATCCTTTAAAATTGAATCATTACTTCTTGCATATTCTAAAAATTTTTCATAGAATGTAACAAATTGTAAATTATACATTTTATTAAAATAAATTGTAACATATTCTAAAATTCCAAGACTTTGTAATGTTAGAAATGACCAAGAATAAAGATAAATTTCTTTTAATTCATCTAATGAGCACATGTTATTTTCAGTAGCCAAATATTCAAATTCTTGAATTCCTCTATTATGAATTGAAGAATGAACCAACATAATTGGAGATTTAACTACTTTTATTCCATATTTTTTTCTATATTCTGGAACATTCATTGGAGCATTTGGTAAAACACTACAATGATAAATAAAAACTGCATCAATTTTTGTATGTGCAATATTTTCTAATCCTTGTTTAAACGTCTCTAATGTTTCACCTGGAAGTCCCATAATTAATTCAGTATATGTTGGAATATTATTTTCTCTAAATGTTGTTGTTAATTCTCCAAATGAATCAAATTTAATATTTGCACGTTTCATAATATCCAATGTATTTGTATCAAGTGACTGAACTGCTAAAGTAACTGCACCCAATACACCTCCTTCTTGTAATTGTTTTGCAATGGGGATAATTTTTTCAGATGAATTTTTTGCCCATGCTGGACGTATTCTTTCTGGATAATGTGTTTTCAATGCAACTTCTTTTAATTTTTCAGCAATTCGGAAATCTCTTGCCTGAAAAATACCAAAATTTGCATCACAGCAATCAACATAGGGAATTTTATTTTCTCCAAACCATTCGATCTCTTTAAAAATTTTAGATTCTTCCCATTTACGTACTTTAGTGAAAGTTGCACTACCCCAATCACAAAATGTACATTGGTATGGACAACCTCTATTAGTTTCCCATGAAGAAATCCATTTTATTCCATCAACCTTATCAACTAATTCCCAAACTGTATTTGTTAAATACGGTGATGGTAATTCATCTAAATTATTGATTCTTTCTTGTGGTGCTGTTCTGAAATTTTTTGTTTCTACACCTTTAATTTGTGAATAATCTTTATCTTTCAAATATGCTCGAAGAATTTCTTCAAATACATATTCTCCTTCACCGTGTACAATTATGTCCACAAAAGGATTTTTTTTAAAAAAATCTGGTGATAAATCTGGAATTTGTGGTCCACCAAAAATTATAGTACATTCAGGATTTTTCTTTTTTACTTCACGTGCAAGATGTGTGGTAATTTCCCAATTCCATACATAACATGAACAAAGGAGAATTTCGCTATCTAATGCATTTTGTATATAATCGTCAATTTTATCTCTAAAAACAAAACTTTTTTCAAAATTAAAATTCGTTGCTAACTCTGATTTCGATTTGATGTATGATACTAGAGAAGCAATACTATATGGAAAGTGTATTTGATCTCCGTATTGATAATTAAATTGTGAACTATTTACTTTAATCATAAAATATGAAATAATAGTTAATTATATAGATTTTAGTTATAAATTATCATTTTCGTGTATCAATTTATAATATATAAAAAATTTTTAGGCAATATGCTACTTGTATCTCAAAATACAGAAAATTATGACATTGTATTACCAAATGATGCAGTATTTCGAATAAATTTAGCTTGGTGTAACACTATCAAGGAACTTGAAGAAAAATTATCAAATAATAAAGAATCAGATTTTTTCATAGATTTACCTGTGGGCAGGATTAAACCTCCAAATAATAGATATACGTTGGACGATATAATTCCAATAATTAAAAGAAATCCTAATGTAAAATTTTTTGCAATTTCAAATGTAGAATCAAAAAATGACTTGATTGAATTTTTAGAAAAATTACCTGATTCAGTTAATATTGTACCAAAAATTGAGAGTCCAAATGCAGTACAAAATATTGATAAAATTTGTAATGCCTTAAAAACAGATAAGAAAATAGTAATGTTAGATCATGATGATTTATTTTCATCAATTATTCGTAACAAAGAGAATAAAGATAGTTTTCAAGATTATATAAAAAAATTAGTTGATTACTGCCAAGAGAATAATATTGAATTATTGAGAACAGTAGGAGTTGTGTTTAGTGATGATGAAAAAAGACTTACACAATATGAAAAATAAATCACCATAATAGAAAATTTTTCATAGAATATAATAACAGAAAAATTTGAATTAATTTTAAAGAGAGATTGATATATGTCAAAAATAATAAAATTCTATGAGTTTTAAATCATATATGAGAAGATTATTGCTGACTCATCCTAAACTTAATCCGTATAGATTTTCTCCAAATTCTACATTTAGATATGTAACAAGTTCTTTTCGACATTTACCTCATTTTTTAATAATTGGAGGTAGCAAATCTGGAAAACATAGCGTATTATCATATCTAAACCAACATCCTGATATTAAATCTGGAACAAAACATAATGTTGGAGTTTATTATTTTGATAGCACATTCAAATACAAATCTCTATCTTGGTACAAATCTCATTTTCCATCTAAATTTTCAAAATTTAAAATCATTGGTGAAGCATCTGGAACTTATCTAAACCATCCACTAGCACCAGAAAGAATCAAAAAAACATTACCGCAGGCAAAACTCATTAATTTTTTTAGAAATCCTATAGATCGTGCATATTCTGCATATAATCATTCGATAATACGTGGATGGGAACACTCTAGTTTTGAAGTTGCAATTGAATCTGAAATTGAAAGAATTAACTTAATGAATGATAATCCTGAATTAATAATTAATAATGTGGATTCAGTTAATTACTTACAATTTTCATATTTACGACATGGTCATTATGCCTCAAATTTAGAGAATTGGTTTAAGCATTTTAAGAAAAATCAATTTATGCATTTTTCTACTGAAGATCTTGATCAAAATTATGATGAAATAATGAATTCACTTTTTGTTTTCTTTAATTTATCAAAAATTTATCTAAAAAAAGAAGATCGAAAAAATATTGGTGTTGGAAAAGGCAAATATCCATCTATGAATGAAAAAACCCGAGATTTCTTAATTGATTATTATAAACCTCATAATGAAAAATTATATAATTTAATTGGTAAAAAATTTGATTGGGATAAATAATGAATAAATTTAATAAAATTATTAATTATGAATTTTTTAAAGAATATACCCCTTCCACTAAAAAATTTAATTATTCTGAAAATAATGAAAATTCATTTCGAATATGGGATCCATTTGAAAATACCCTTTCAGCCGCAGTTGTATGTGGATTAGAATTAATTCCAATAAATAAAAACTCATCTTTGTTATGTATAGGTGATTTAGAACCTAATTCATATCTAAATTTATTAGATCTCGTTGAAAATAAACAGAAGATTTTTTGTTTAACAAAAACATCCTCGTCTATATTTCAACAAGAAAATTTATTTCAATTTGATAATCTTGATGAGATTAAAACTAAATTTTCTGTTATTTATGTTAATAATTATGAATATACATATGAATTCATTCAAAACATTACAAAATCATTTTTGAATAGTGGTGGCTATTTACTCATCCCTCTTTTAAAATCTTCAATAAATTTTGATGACATATTTAAAAAATTATCACATGATTTTCAAATTATACAAGAGGCAAATATTGAATTATATTTTAGAAATACATCATTATTAGTTTGTAAATCATAGTAAATATAAAAAAATCTTCTTAGTAGTATCTTTTGTAATATAAAAAAATCAATATAAAATTGAATATTTTGACCTAAATTTTTACAAAGTAGATGCCATCTAAAAAATAGTGAAATCCATGAACTAACTATAAAAAACAAAATTATGAAGACATATTCATATTTGAAACTAATAGAATTGTATTCAAGACTTGAAATATCGGCAAAAATATGAGAACATTGATAAAAATTCTTCTAGGATTTCAATCAAAATGAGAATGAGGTTATTTCTAATTGAAAAAAGATTAATCCAAATGTTTTAATGGAAAATTATTTTTTAATTGTTTACTAACAAAATGAATATCTTTATGGTTTTCAATAGTACGAGTATTTTTGAAATTAGATATTTTTTCATGTAGTTCTTTAATTTCTTTTAATTCAGAATCAGATATTTTGTTATTTTTGTAAAGTCCAAGCATTATATCTAATTGTTTTAAATTTAATTCTAAAAGCATTTCAGTGTTAGCAATATTTCGAGCTGAAACTGGATTACTTTCAATTAATATTTCTACTTCAGATTGAAAAGCTTTTGTTCGTTTAAAATGAGCATATCCAATTAATACCAAAATTGGAATTCCAAGTCCAGATACAATTAAAACATATTGAACAAAACTTGGAAAAATAGATACTAATGCAGGAACTTTTTCAATAGCTAAATAATAAGTGACAGTTAAAGTGTTTATAGCAGCAAAAATAAATGCAAAATAAGTCGACCATCCCATTCTAAAATAATACCAACTTCGAAATCCTTTGGGTTTAGCCATAAAGACAGTAAAGAAACTAGATATATCAACATCTCGATTAAATTGACTTTGTTAAAATGAAAAAAATTTTACTTTTATAGATATCCTAATTTTTTTAATTCTTCTCGAATTTTTGCTTCTTCTTTATCATCAATAACGTCATCATCTGTAAAATTTGAAAATTCAGCTATAATTTCTTCCATTTCATGAATTTTTTCTGAATTTTCTTGGTAGATATTTTTATTTTCTAGAATATCCTGAGTAAGATCATACAAATGTACATTTAATGATGGATTTCGTGCATGTCTAAAATATTTATATTTTGAAGTTCTTATTCCTACTTGATCATTATCTGAAAGTTCCTCATGAGGTATCGTATGCATATAACAAGAATTTTCCTCACATTCATCTCCACGAATTAGGGGCAATAATGATTTTCCTTGAATTTTTCCAGAATAATTAAATCCTAATAAATCAAAAACAGTAGGAAAAATATCAATACTCCTAGTTTGTTGCTTGATAATCAATGATTCCATTTTATAACCAGAAAAAAGTAATGGTGTTCTAACAACCTCATCAAATAATGATTGAATAAATGCTGGAAGTCTTGAACGTATTTCATATTCAGTTAAATTCTGATTTGCTACTTGTAATCTTTTATTTTTTATAGTTTCTCTAGTTTTGTTAAAAATACCAGCACCGAATTTATGAGAAAATTTTGGCATAATTTTTTTTCCAATTTTTAATCCTAATTTTAAATCAGGTTCAAATGATGTGTTATCTTGTTCATCGAAAGGAATTGGATGCCCATGATCTGATGTTATAATGATTAAAGTTTCGTCCAAATTTAATACATTAAGAAATTTTTCAAGATAATAATCAATAGAAGATACTACTCGGTCATATTTGTCTTTACCAAATTTCTCATCATCAAATTTTTGGGGAACAACTAAAGGCCAATGTAAATCCATTAAATGAATATAAAAAAACCAAGGAGATTTCATAGGTGAGTTAAGTATTTCAAGAATTTTTTCACCCACACCATCAAATAATGATTCTGAGGGATATTCCGCAGAATAAGAATATTCTTTTGAGCTGATATTCAAAAGAGGTGAAAAAGAAGTTAATTTAGGCATAACTGTATAAACAGAATAGTTTTCATCGATAAAAGACGAAAGATAATTTGGACTTTTAAGAAGTAATTTTATTTGTCTTGAACCTGTTATAGATGGGAATACACCATTAAAAATTGCATTTAATGAAAGAGTAGTTCCATCAGCAGATGAAATATTTTGGGAAAAATATACACCGTCATCTCTTAATTTATCTAAGATAGGAGTAAAAGATGATTTTTCTTTTCCATAAAATCGATCAGCACGAAATGAATCAACAACTAAAAAAAGTATATTTGGTTTCAATTTAATTAATTATATTTCTGATTAATTGAAATGCTTCTGCATTTTTGAAACCAGATTCAACGCCTCTTACATGAGAAAGACTTTCAATAAATTTTAGGGAACGTTCATGTGGAAAAGGATTGATTTCACTTTTGTATTGTTTTAATGCTTTTAATTTGAATGATAATTCTTTGGAAATATCCACATATGTATTTGGATTAAATGGAGTTTTATTTCTACCACCCATTTCAAAACAAAGAAATTGTTTAATTTTACTAGAAATAGGTCTAGAAATTACTGAACATGATTCAAACACTTTTTGATGATCTTTGTTAAGATCATTATAAGAAGTGGAATAAAGAATTTTGGGATTAATTTTTTTAATAATTTTTTCTAATTCTTTATTCATTTCAAGATGAGAAATTGAATCTAATTTCATATCAGGAAAATTAAGAAAGTAAAATTTAGAGATTCCCAAAATTTTTCCAGCTTTTTTACATGCATCTTGTCTTACCTTAATCATTTTTTTGTCATCATATTGAGCAGAAGCCCCATCTGACATCACACAAAGAGTAATTTCATTGTTTTTTGATAATTTTTTTATAGTCCCTCCCATACCTATTGTTTCATCATCAGGGTGGGCTACAGTAATTAGAATATTCATCATAGACTTGTAAATCAAACTAATAATATTTCTTTATTATACTTTTTAATTGAAAAAACTAGTTACTTTTTAAACAAATTAAATAAAAACAATATAAAATTATGTGTAATACTTTAATCAGTCATAGATTCATGTAATTTAATATTCTTGTATTCATTATAGTTCTATTATCAAATATTTTAGTCATATAATCAAATATTATGTAAAACTTACAGTGCTTCCATAAATTCATCAATTGAATCACTAATAAAATTTATGTCATCTTTTGTTAAACTAGGATACATTGGAAGTGTCAATACTTGTTGAGATATTTTTTCTGTTTTAGGTAATGAAATTTTTTTGTTCATATTTTTAGCATAAAATTTAGATAAGTGTACAGGTTCAAAAAATATTTTTGACATAATTCCTTTGTTAGTAAGAAATGCCATCAAATTATCTCTAAGATTATCAGTAACACGAATAGAAAAAAGTTGGAAGATACTTTTATGATTTTTATAATCAAAGGGTAAAATAATTTTTGAATGTTTATTTAATTTTGAGGATAAATATTGTGCATTTTTTCTTCTTTTTGAAATTAACTTATCAAGTTTGCATAGTTGTGAAATACCTAAAGCAGCTGTCATACTAGACATTCTCCAATTGTAACCAAGTGAAATATAATTTGGTGCTTCATTAGTTTGGAAATAATTTGAATTTATTTGTCTTCCATGTGAACGAATCAGTTTTAATTTTTCATAAGTTTTTTTAGAATTTACAATTACAGCACCACCTTCTCCAGTTGTTAGCACTTTGTTTCCTGCAAAACTAAGAATAGACATGTCACCAAATGAACCAGTTTTTTTATTTCCTATTGTTGAACCAATAGATTCAGCAGAATCTTCAATTAGTGTCAATTTGTGTTGTTCTGCAAATTTCTTAATTTCAATTATTTTACAAGGCATGCCACCATAATGAATGGGAATTAGAACTTTGGTCTTTTTTGAAATAATGGAATCCAGATAGGAAGGATCCATACCTAGAGTTTCTTCTTCGATTTCAGAAAAAATTGGTTTTGTACCAACCATTAATGGCCAATTTGCTGTGGCAATAAAAGTAAAAGAAGGGACTATAATTTCACTTGATGGTTTAAGATTCAGAGATAGTAAAGCAGCATGTCCAGCTGAAGTTCCAGAATTAAAGACGACACAGTATTTAGAGTCATGATAATTAGCAAGAGATTGTTCAAATTCTTCTATTTCGGGACCGATTGCCCAATCCATTCCTCTTTTAATTACATTTGTTACGGTTCTAACGTCTTCTTTATCCCAATCTACTTTGTAGAGAGGAATTTTCCATTTCATGTTATGCTGTTACTCATCTAACTTTTAATCTTTGATTAACTTTATAGATATTCATCCATTAATTCATTAATGATTTTTTCAAGTTTAATCTTAGATATTTTTTTGCCAGTTTCAGAATTAAATTGTGGATCAGAAAGTCTATTTTTAGATTGCTTTTTTGAGAGTTTGTACATATCTCCCAGATCATAACAAAAAGGTGTTTCATCACTAGTTACAAGTATTTCATAAAATCTTTCATATTCTCGAACTTTAGAAATTTTAATTTTTGGAATATTTTTTTGGTTGGTTCTCTTTTTAAAAACTTCTACCATAGATTTTGCAAGTTCTTCAATTTTTACTGATGGCATTTTCAAAATAAAAGTTTCACCATCTTCTGCAATCAAAGATATTTTAAGTATCATTGATGATGCATCTGAAATTGACATTATAAAACGAGTCATTTTAGAATCAGTTACTGTAATAGGAAGATTATTTTTTAATTGATTATAAAAAATTTGGAATACCGAGCCTCTTGAATCTATTACATTTCCAAATCTTACAATTGAAAAAATTGTTTTTTTTCCTTCAACATAAGAACTTGCATCTTGTGTAAGTCTTTCAGCTAATAATTTACTTGCACCTAATGTAGTAGTAGGATTTGTTGCTTTATCAGTACTAATTAAAACAAATTTTGATACACCCTCAATTATAGATGCTTCAAGCATATTGCTAGTTCCAACTACATTAGTTTTTACAGCATCAAAAGGATTTTGTTCACAAATATCAATGTGTTTCATAGCAGCAGTATGAAAAACAATATTCACATTTCTCATAGCTAGACGTAATCTATCATTATCACGAATATCTCCTACAATATATTTAATCTCAGAAATGTCACCAAGTAATTTTCTAGATTCAAAAATAGAATTTTCATCATTTGTAAGAATTTTAATCATTTTAGGTTTACATTCAAGAAGTTGTTTTACAATACCAGTTCCTATCGAACCAGTTCCTCCTGAGATCAGTATTATTTTGTTCTTGAATTGACGCTTAATGATATCTTCCAATTTTTTACCCATAAAGGCACTAAAGAAACTACGTATATCAACATCTCGATTAAATTGACTTTATTAAAATGAAAAAATGGAATATAATATTTAATTTTTTACCATCAGACATGAAAATTTGGATATTTTAGTTTTCAAATTAAAAAAATTATTTGAAACTCTTTTTGATCAAATCTGATGCATTTGGTCCAATATTACATAACATATCTAAAATAGATAGATTAGAAATAAATTGTGAAGAATGAATTTGTTTATAATTTATTGGTGAATAGTTTTGAAACTTAAGTAAAATATTATTTTCAATGAACAAAGATTCATCTAAATAATTTTTCCCTCCAATTCCTGACAAGTATGTTGTAGCATCTAATTTTTTACAAACATTAACAAGTCTTTCAGTAGATTTTCCTTTAGGTGATAGTTCAGATTCCCTAATTATTTCAACATCAATGTTTAACCATTTGTTAACTTGTTTAATTAGTTCATAATTTAAATCAAAAATATTTTCCCATTTATCATTAAAAATATTTTCAAGATATTCTTTGTATAAATAAAAATATTCAGATTTATTGTATGCAGCACAAATTTTTTTCCAATGTAACTTAAACCATTTAATTTCATTATTAATTTTTAATTCCTTAATAGGAATTATAATTTCATGTTTTTGAATTGGAACTGTTAACCATGTTGATCCAGTGGAAGCCATAATTTTATTTCTATTTGTTTCCTTACTTGGTTGAATATCATCCTGAATAACAAATATATCTGAATTGATAAGTTTATGAAAAAATCCAGGATAGGGCAAAAAATTTGCCTGATGAATAGAAACAATCATGATTTTTTAAGAGATTTCTTTACATAATTAAATTTTTTAGTAGAATCTAATAGATGAAATCATATAGGTTTACATCATATACATAAAGAATAGAGTCAATTTCTTCTTTAAAATTTAATACTTGAACAAATAAGAGATTAGATACGAGAGAAAATTGCCTGATAATATTAAATTACTAATTGGTGCAGGTACAAATAAAATACAATATGTGAAAAAATTTTCAGAGTATTTAGAAAAATTTGGAATAGATTGTAAATTAGTCATAGATATTGAAATATGTAATGGTTTTCCAAGTAAAAATATCACTCAATGGGTTAATCCTCTTAAAAAAT
>Ga0206679_10004053_pt1 | contig 11060 bp, 10 predicted proteins | sample M110012015metaG_FD_155464 | JGI IMG/M metagenome (GOLD analysis project Ga0206679, IMG submission 155464) | Ammonia-oxidizing marine archaeal communities from Monterey Bay, California, United States - M1 100m 12015 | ecosystem: Environmental > Aquatic > Marine > Intertidal zone | place: USA... | reverse complement strand
GGAGATTATACTGCAGGTGCAATATCCTCAATTTGTTTTAATGAAAATGTCCCAGTAGTTGATGGTAATGTCTATAGAGTTTTATCAAGGTATTTTGGAATCACTAATCCAATAAATCGTTCTTCTACTTTCACAATTTTTAAAACTAAGGCTGCGGAGTTAATAAAAGATGTTAAATCACCGGGAGACTATAATCAAGCCATCATGGAATTTGGAGCATTACAATGCACACCTAAACCACAATGTGAAAAATGTGTTTTGTCGAGTCAATGTTTTGCTTACCAGTATAATATAGTAAATGGATTACCAGTAAAACTGAAAAAGAAAAAAAATAAAACACGTTATCTCAACTATATAGTACCGGTCAATAAAGAAAATAAAACAAAAATTATTCAAAGAGATTCAAGAGATATATGGAATAAACTCTATCAGTTCCCTTTAATTGAATCAGATAAAAACATACTAAAATTTTCCAACTCCTTTATAGGTAATCATTTGGATGATTATTTAATATTAAATAAAAAATCAATTGAAAAAATTAACAGAACTAATATAAAACATGAGTTGACTCACCAAACTCTTTATTTAAGTTTTTGGAAAGTTGAAGTTAATACTCCTATAACGGATGGAATTAAAATATCAGACATTCACAACTATCCATTCCCTGTACCTATTAAAAATTTTATAAATGATTTTGTTATTGTGGGGAATTGATTTTTGTATATTCGTATAAATAATTATAATGAGCGGGACATTAAATAAAGTTATGTTAATTGGTCATCTTGGAGATGATGTAAAGATGAAACATTTTGATGGAGGAGGTTGTATCGCAAGATTCCCTCTTGCAACTAATGAAACGTATACTAATAAGTCTACTAATGAAAAGGTGACAAACACTGATTGGCATAATATAGTTGTAAGAAATAAAGCAGCGGAGATATGTGAAAAATATTTAGCAAAAGGAGATAAAGTATATGTCGAAGGAAGGATTAAAACAAGAAAATGGCAAGGAGAGGATGGACAAGATAGATATACTACTGAAGTGAATGTAGATGAATTCACTTTTCTATCTACAAAAAAAGAATCGAATTCAGATAATGTTAGCTCAAATCAAGAAACAGAGGTTAATATTAAAGAAAAACCAACCCCTAGTGAATCAACTGAGGATGATCTCCCTTTTTAATTTAAAAAGCTAGCTCTTTGAATCTATATATTTTTAGTCTAGGATTGTTAGGTGAACCATTTATCTTTATTAAGATTATATCTATAATAATATGTTTACTATTATCTGCATTTATTTCAGGATCTGAAGTTGCACTTTTTTCTCTTAACCAGAATACCCTATTTTCTGAATACGGACATTCTAAAAATTTGCAATTAATTAATAAATTATTATCAAAACCAAAACGACTATTAGCAACAATTCTAATTTTAAATAATTTTATAAATATTGCAATCGTTATTCTATTTGCTTCTATTGACAACCCTTATTTATCATCAATTAATAATGTTTTTCTTGAGACTTTTATTGAGGTTGGAGTTATAGGCTTGATAATATTGTTTTTTGGAGAAATTTTACCAAAAATATATGCAAATAGACAGCCCTTAATTTTTTCCAAAATCATCTCTTTACCAATCTATTTTTTAGACAGATATATTTTGTTTTTTTTAAATATACCGATGAGCAAAATCACTTTCTTTTTAGAAACATCTTTAATCAAGAGAAGAAAAAATATTTCTGTAGACAACTTATCTCAGGCTCTTGAGCTAACTGATAGTGAAGCTACTAGTGTTGAGGAAAAAAAAATATTAAAAGGGATTGTAAATTTTGGAAATCTTGAAACAAGACAGATAATGTGTCCTAGAGTAGATATGTTTGTTATTAAGAAAAAAATGAATATTTCAGATATAATTGAAAAAGTAATCAATAAGGGTTTTTCTAGAGTGCCAGTCTATGAAAATAGTATGGATAAAATAATTGGGGTTTTATATGTTAAAGATCTTTTACCATATTTAGACAAAGAAGATTTTAATTGGAATGCATTGCTTAGAGATCCATTGTATGTTCCTGAAAACAAAAAGTTAGATGATCTGTTAAATGAATTTAAAAGTAAAAAGATACATATGGCAATTGTAGTAGATGAGTATGGAGGCACATCTGGGTTGATAACATTAGAAGATGTTATTGAGGAAATTTTCGGAGAGTTAAATGATGAATTTGATGAAGAAGACTCTTTGTTTTCAAAACTTGATGACAAGACTTATATTTTTGATGCTAAAATTAATTTACAAGATTTTTATAAAGCGGTTGAATTGAAAGACTTTTCTTCTTTTCAAGAAATTTCAACAGAAATAGAAACTTTAGGCGGACTATTAATAGAAAAAACAAAGAGAATCCCGAGAGTAGGTCAAGTAATTACTCATCAAGATTTTAAATTTGTCATTGAAATTGTAGACAAAAAAAGAATCAGACAAGTAAAAGTTCTTTTAAAAAATCAATAAAAAGTTTCAATGAATATTCAGATTAAAAAATGGGGTACATTAATTCTATTGTCTATAATATGGGGTAGCTCATATATTTTAATCAAAAAAGGACTTGGTGGATTAACAGCAATTGAATTAGGATCAATTAGAATAATTATTACTACTATAATAGTTGCACCTTTTGGCTACTCAAAGATTAAATTGATTCCTAAGGAAAAATTTAAATGGGTTTTGTTTTCTGCATGTGTTGGTTCTTTTTTCCCGGCTTATTTATTTGCATTTGCAGAAACACAAATTTCAAGTTCTGTGACAGCAGTTATGGTTTCGCTGACTCCTTTATTCACCTTATTAATTAGTGTGCTAATTTTTTCGACTGCATTTATTCAAAGACAATTATTAGGAGTATTTGTCGGTTTCATTGGAATTCTTATTCTAGTATATAATGAACTTTTAATCTCTTCATATAATTTACTGTTTGTCTCATTTGTAATTATTGCTGCCTTTTGTTATGCAATAAATGCTAACATTTTAAAGTATAAGTTGCCAGGAATTCCTGCTATAGCACTTGTGTTTATGAGTTTTGCCTTTCTCTTTATTCCGGCATTTATTGTTTTAATTTTGTCTGATTTCCCCCTTTCAGAATTTATTTATGATCCAGGTATCATTGAGTCAATTGTTTATATATTTATTCTTGCATTATTTGGGACTGCAATAGCAAAAACAATGTATATCAAACTGCTGGAAATATCGACTCCTGTTTTTTCAGTATCAACAACTTATTTAATGCCAATAGTAGCAATATTTTGGGGACTTTTAGATGGAGAAGAATTTAAATTAATTCAGGTAATTGGAACATCAGTTATACTAGTAGGAGTGTATTTAGTAACAAAAAAAAAGGGCGCTTAAAAAAGCACCCTTGTTTTGTTTATTCAAAATCCGAGTCGGATATCTCAACATTTAACATTATTGAGGTTGCCTTTAAATTTAACCCACCAGGTATTGGGATCGAAGGAGTAACTAAATTGATAGACTTAGGGAATAGAATGCCTTCTACCTCTTCATAATTATTATAATAATTTTCAGTTACCATACTATTACCCTCAACCTCTTGAGTTTCTGTTTCTTTTAATTTTAATCCACTATCAATTGAGTAATAAATTGATTTTGAATCAGACACCTTTATTTCATATGCAGGCTCACCATTTACTTCACTTTTTCCAACCAACTCCAAAGTAGAATAGTCAAAATTTAGCTCATCAAATAAAACAGCACTTGAGATAGCTCCTTCTAACTCATCCCCTGTCATATCCATTTTCTGTCCCATTGCTTCCATATATGCATATGTTTGATTTACTACAATTTTTTGAGATTGTCCCATTACACTAATAGTAGTTAGAGATTGGTTTTTATTACTCTTTTTATTATAGATTTCAAAAGGACTTCCCATAATATCAGCAACATATGTCTCTTCAATTGATGTAACAGAATTTAATTTATCAAGACCCCCAATCGCATTAATATAATTATCAATTATACTTGCTGCAGAGATGCTTTCATCAACATTGTAATCTGGTCTATCAGTTTCATTTCCAAAATTGTCAAAATATCTAACAGTAAGTTTCTCACCATTATATTCAATATCTTCTAGTCCTTCCAGTATTTCACTACCTTTTCCTGTAACAAATATTCTTGTGTTATTTGTTTTGAAATATTTCTGAGAAGCATTTTGAATATCCTCCTTACTAACCTTTTCAATATTTGAAAGGAATGTATTATAATAGTCTTCTGGTAAATCTTGAGTAATAATATTTCTGGCAAAAGATGCAATTGTTGATGCGTTTTCTAATGATAAAACAAAACTACCTGTATATTTTGCTTTTGCATTTTTTATCTCCTCATCTGAAACAAGACTATTTTTCATTTTATTTATTTCCTTTAATAGCTCAACAGCTGAGCTATCAGTAACGTCATTTCTAACCTGAGCTTGAGCTATTACAGCTCCTTTTGTTTTATAGTTTTCATTGATTCCAGAATATGAACCATAAGTCCAACCCTTGTCTTCTCTTAAATTATTAAACAATCTACCAGATCCTCCACCTCCAAGGATATAATTTGCAACAAGTGCTGCAAAGTAATCAGATTCTTTTTTATTAAAGTCTACAGTATTGATAACAGAAACTACGGATTGTGTTGCATTAGGCATATCAACAAATATGATTTCTGATTTCTCAGGATTTGTTGGAGTGGGGAATGAGCTTGCGTTAACCTCTCCTGCTGTCCATCCATTGAATAAGTCCGTAATTTTCGATTTAATGTTTTCAAACTCTACATCACCAACTATTACAAGAAAAGCATTATTTGGCTTACTATAATTATTAAAATAATCATTAGCGTCTTTTAATGTAATCCTATCAAGAGACTCTTGAGATACAAATTCTCCATTTGGATGTTTTGGGCCATATGTCAATAAATTTTCAACTCGATTTGCTGCAGTTGCAACATCCTTATCTGCTGATTTTAGGTTTTCTTTTCCTAAATCACGTTGTCTTTCAAATTCCTCTTGAGTCAAAAGAGGCTCAAGAACTGCCCCAGCCATCAGCTCAAGTACTCTGTCAAAATATCTTGAAAGTGAACTAGCAAATACGCCAGACCTTGAAACATTTAAATTGGCTCCCATATAACCAACTTCTTCAACAAATTCTTCTTTGGAAATAGACTGTGTACCATTCCCTAACATTAATCCAAGAACGTCACCAACACCAGCAATTTCACCTTCATAAATTAAAGGATTGTCAAATGACAATGATGCAGAAGCCCTTGGTAATTTTGAATTTTCTACTACCATAACAGTTAATCCATTATCAAGCACAAAGGTTTGAGGTTTACCAAATTTAATTTCTGGAGCTGGTCCAGATTCTGGCATAACAGAACGATCAACTTGAGCTGTTAAAGAGTTAGATAAAATAAGAATTGCAATTAGAATTACTTTTTTAAGTATTCCAATTTTTATGAGTTTAGTTATGATTTCTTTTTTCATTCTATTATTGTTTTATTTTGTTCATCACCCGGAAGGTAGTCTAATACTAATCTTTGATTAGAGTTTAAATATTTATTAGCAACATCTCGAATCTCATCTTTTGTAATACTTCTGTAGATATCAATTTCAGTATTTATAAGATTTGTATCTCCATATAGGGTATAATAATCAGCTAGTGAATTTGCAATACCTTCAACGGAAGCATTTCTACTTACAAATTGAGATTCAATAATATTCTGAAGCTTTTCAAAATCTCTATCTGAAATTAAATCTTTTTGTATTTTTTCTATTTCCACATCAATTTCTTCAAGTAAAGAGTCAAGAGAATTCTCCCCAACAGGAAGAGCAAGCATTAAATATGCTCCATAGTCTTCTTGTGCTAGATTAACTGTTTGAACAGCAAGCGCCATTTTCTTTTCATCAACCATCTTCTTATATAAGACTGAACTGTTACCATCACTTAAATAAGTGGATAATAAGTTTAATACTCTAGCATCTCTTGAATTCATTTTTGGTGTAACATATCCAAGAACAAGAGCTGGAACTTGAATATGTGGGTCACGCCATTCGGCAATAATAGTTTCAGTTATTGGGTCTTCTTTGGGAAGATCTCTAACTACTTTATCGCTCTTTGGAATTCCCGCAAAATACTTATCAATTAAACTCTTTGTTTCTTCTATTTCAAAATCTCCCGCTAGTGTTAGGATTGCATTTCCAGGTTTGTGAAATTTTTGATTAAACTTAACAAAGTCATCAATATTAGCAGCTTCAAGGTCAGCATCTAGACCAATAGTAAGTCTTCCATAGGGATGCTTTTTAAATAAATTACTTGTTACAGCATAAAGCAAATAACCATATGGTGCATTATTAAGTCTAATGTTTTTTTCTTCTTTAACAACACCTTCTTGAAGCTCAATTCTACTATCCTCTCTAATTACAGGATGAAGCATTCTTTCAGATTCCATCCATAAACTCAATTCAAGTTTATTAGAAGGGAATACCTCATAGTAATAAGTATAGTCATTAGATGTATATGCATTATTTTGACCTCCATTAGCATCAACTAATTTAAACCATTGACCTGGCTCGATATTTTTAGTCCCTTCAAATAATAGGTGTTCAAACATATGGGCAAAACCTGTTCTACCTTCTTCTTCATCTTTTGACCCAACATGATAGAGAACAGATGTAGTTATAACTGGAGCTCTATTATCTTGATGTAGTATAACATGCAAACCATTATCTAAGTCATACTCAACAAAATCTACTTCTTGAGAATTACCTAAAAAGAAAGAAGCAAAAGCAATTGTAAATAATATTTTTTTCATGAACTTTATTTTAAATGAGGCGCTAATATACTTAATGTTTTGCTAATTTTGAATAGTTTGAATATTAATCTACAATGGATATACAAGAAATATTATCAATTATAAACCTTAAGAAACTAGATGAAAATAAGTTTGAAGGTAAAAACTATCAAACTGTTTGGGGGAGAGTTTTTGGAGGTCAGGTGCTGGGACAGGCACTTCATGCTGCATACCAAACAGTCCCTGATGACAGAATTGCCCACTCTATGCATGGTTATTTTATTTTACCTGGAGATATTAATGTGCCAATAGTTTATGAGGTTGATAAAATCAGAAATGGTGGAAGTTTTACAACGAGAAGGGTGGTTGCCTTTCAAAATAATAAGGCAATTTTTAATATGGCTGCTTCATTTCAAAAAAAAGAGAAAGGCTTTGACCATCAAGTTTCTATGCCAAATGTTTTGATGCCTGATTTGCTTCTTACTGATTTTCAGCAAGCCGAAAAGCATAAAGATGATTTTCCAGATAGATATGAAATGTTCCTAAAAGCTCATCCTGAGATATTTGAATTTAAGCCTGTAGAAACACCAATTTTTCTTCAGAAAAAAAATCAAGATCCAAACAGTCACTTTTGGTTTAGATTAAAAGATACAATTGATAAGCCTCTTTCAATTCATCATCAACTTCTTGCATTTGCGAGTGACTATGGGTTATTAGCAACTTCTACATTACCCCATCGAGAGGAAATATCAACTTCTCTAGCTTACTATGCTAGCCTTGATCATGCATTATGGTTTCATAGAGATTTTTCAATTAATGATTGGCTATTATATGATGTGGAAAGCCCAAGTGCATCGAACGCAAGAGGGTTTTCAAGAGGAAGTATATTTAATATTGATGGGAAGATGATTGCTTCTGTTACACAGGAAGGATTAGTCAGAAAATATGTTAGTCCATAATGTATAAAGTTTTAATAGCCTCAATAATCCTCTTTGTAGGATGTCAAAAAGAAAGCTCATCAAATATTAACGATTCAGAAATTGACTTATCAGTTATTGAAAGAGAACTGAAAGACTCTATTCTAGTTGGCAACAATATATTTGATATTTCATATAATGAAATTTTTGAACAACCAAATTGGGTTAAGTATCAAGTAAGAGATATAGAAAAAAATGCAGATAGGGAGGGGATGAATTTTTTTAAGGTAGATTCTGTTCACACATCTGATGATAACGACTATTATAATAATAGATGGGATAGAGGACATATGGCGCCAGCAGGATCATTTAATGATTCTTATTCTAATTTATTAGCGACATTTTCTTATTTAAATGTAGCCTTACAATATGATGATCTTAATAGAGGGGCTTGGGTCGATCTTGAAGAAAAAGTTAGAGAGTGGGCTGAAACATTAGGAACTATTGAGGTTGAAATTAATCTAGAATTTAACCCTGATCATATCACTTTAGATACAGGAGCTCATGTTCCAACAGGATTTTATAAATTTTTAACCTTTCCAGATAATTCTAAAAAATGTTATTATTTTCCTAACATTACTCCAGAGAAAAATTGGGATGAATATGAGATTAATTGTAATTAAAGTTTTTATATTGTCATCATGAAGATCAAGTTTTTTCTTTTAATTCTTTTTACAACCTATTTAAATTCTCAAGAACAGTCGAAAAATTTTATAGCACCAGAAGGAAATATTCTTATAGGTGCTGACCTGCATACTCATACTGTTTTTTCAGATGGTATGGTATGGCCGAGTATTAGGACTGAGGAAGCAGAAAGAGAAGGGTTTGAACTGATTGCAATTACTGATCATCTAGAATATCAGCCAAAGAAAGAAGATATTCCAAACCCTGATTTTAACAGATCATTTCAGATTGCAAAAAAATCTGTAGAAGGTGGAGACTTAATAGTTATCCCCGGTTCTGAAATTACTAGACATATGCCGCCAGGTCATTTTAACGCTATTTTTATTAAGGATGCTAATAAGCTATTAATAGAAAGTGACTCTATCGCTGGGATTTATGAAGCAAATAAACAAGGAGCATTTGTTTTTTGGAATCACCCTCATTGGACTAGTAAATCAGAAGGAAGAATGGATGGTATTGCAAAGCTAGATCCAGTTCATGAGAAACTTATAAATGAAAATTTACTCCATGGTCTAGAAGTAGCAAATGAACTTACTTTCTCAGAAGAAGCATTAGAAATAGCTTTGGAAAATGATTTAACTATTCTAGGAGCTTCAGATATTCATGGAATTGCTGATTGGTTATTTGAAATCCCCGAAGGTGGACATAGACCTTTAACCTATATCATTTCCGAAGACTTAAATCAAAATTCTATAAAAAAAGCATTATTTAAAGGAAATACTTTTATTTGGTTTGAAGATATAATAGCAGGAAAAGAGGAGGTTTTATCATCAATAGTTGATTCAAATTTAAAGGTAAAAAGTAATGGATATGTTGGTGAGACAACATTGCTTGAAATAAGTTTAGCGAATTTAAGTAGTCTTCCCCTTAAATTAAATTATATTGGCGACTATACATTTCATCAATATTCAGATTTTTTAGAAGTGCCTGCAAAAAAAACAATTACTGTTCAAGTAAAAACAATTAAAAAGTTAGAATCTTTTTCAATGAAGTTTAAGATTCTTAATGCAATAACAGGAAGGAAGAAAAATCTGCATGTTAGTTATAACTTGAATATTCAATAAAATTTCATTAAATTTTTAATAGTTTATGGCAGAAAAAAAAGAATGGAGACCGCTACCAGATTTTCTTACTATTAAAGAAAGTAAAATCGAAGGCTTAGGAATATTTGCTACTAAAGACATTCAAGATGGTGCAGATCTTGGAATTTCTCATGTATATGATGATAGATTCCCAGATGGATATATTAGACTTCCTATTGGAGCATTTATTAATCATCATGAAATGCCAAATTGTAAGGCAATTGTAAGTGAGTCAGACCCATTACTTGGTAAGCTAAAACATATAAGAATTATCTCAATAAAAGATATTGAAAAAGGGGAGGAAATAACACTTGACTATATTATAAATAAATTAGATAATCCTCTTTGGGAATTTGAATACGAAATATCTCAATAATTATTTAATTCTTTTTCCAGCTAACTCAAACATATCTGCAAGATATCCAGTTATCTCATCACCTTCAACATATAGTTCAAAGAAAACATCGTATGTGTTTTGAATTAACACATCAATATATAGGATGTCTTGTTCTATCTCAGTTTCTTGAACGATAATCTCATCTGCTAATTCTCCAGATTTTGATTCAAATGTAGATGTTAGCCCACCCTCTTCTCTATTCACGGTAAGAGATACTATTTGATCACCTGCCGTAGGCAAATCAAAAATTTGAAATTCAAAAGTGCCAAGGAATTTATCATTTGGATTAGTGCTTTCTGCAACTTGAGAACTAGGAGTTAAAAATATTCCGCAAGAAAGAATTGAAATACTAAAAAAAGTAAGCAATATATTTTTCATAGTTGAATTTTTTATCAATATAAAAATAGAAGCTCTATAATCCAATTAAATATTGAAACTTTACAAAAAATTGAGATTGATTAACTCTCATAGGATCGAAATCTTCTGGATCAACATTAAAATCATGAATTGAATTTTGATTACCCCCAATATAGAATATTGTTGATGGATTAGGATTCCATTTTAATAAAGGTTGGATAAAGAATGTTTCATTAAAATCATTATACTCAGAAATAATTCTGAAGCTTAAATCATTATTAAACTGATAACGAACGGCTAACCTAGATATATATCCACTAAAAAAATTATTGGATTTATTAAGTCTTTCAAGTTTAGCATAATTAATTGAAGGCTGAATATTAATATTTTCTCCAATTTTATATTCTAATGCAATATAAGCAGACCTTTCCCTTCCAATTTCTGGAATATCTTCATTATATGCAATTTCCCTTCCAAAAGTAAACTTTGTTGCAAAAGTTAAATTTGATGTAGGGAATCCAATAATCATTAGACCTGATTTTCCCACATTTTTATAATCAACACCCAGATAATTTCTTAAAAAATTTATATCGTAATTATAGCTTATTTCTGTTTTCCCAACGGTCACAAATGATAAATCAAAATCAAGATTTCTAGATTTTAAATCATTATCATAATTATATGTAATGTCCCCTTTGAGGCTAGTTTCTAATTTTGAGATAATCCCTTCTTCAA
>Ga0206679_10004049_pt1 | contig 11068 bp, 10 predicted proteins | sample M110012015metaG_FD_155464 | JGI IMG/M metagenome (GOLD analysis project Ga0206679, IMG submission 155464) | Ammonia-oxidizing marine archaeal communities from Monterey Bay, California, United States - M1 100m 12015 | ecosystem: Environmental > Aquatic > Marine > Intertidal zone | place: USA... | reverse complement strand
CATTTGATAAGGGGGGAGTTTTAATATTTGGAGAAGGAATTTCTAATTGCGGTAAAGTATGTTTTTCATCACAGCATTCGGCTTTTTCATCACAGCATTCTGCTTCATCGTTACAGCATTCGGCTTTTTCATCACAGCATTCTGCTTCATCGTTACAGCATTTTTTTTCTTCGTTTTCACTTGGGGGTGTAGGAGGCGTGGCTTCTGTTGAACCCACATCAGATAAGGGCGTCGATAAATTGATCTCTGTATTTAAATTATTTTTAGGAGAATTTATAGTTGATGTCGTATTTTCGCTCATTATGTAATTACATAATATAAAAAAAAGGAATTATTTACTTTACTTAAAATGATAAAACTAAAACTACTAAATATTTTTTATTTTTTTTAGATACCTACCTCAACGAGTTGGTCATTCTCATCTGATGTATCGAGCTCATCGATAGACATCTCCGATGTGTTAGGGACATAGTGAACTTCGGGTTTAATTTCACCTTCCTCAAGGGGCTTAAACTCACCTAGAATAGAGCGTCTAAGACGGGTCATTTGATTACCCTGAGCAAGGCTCGCCCATTTGTCCATAATATCGCAGTTCTTGCGATTGGAAGAGAGCAGCATATTATACTCATTGAATAGGATCTGGTTGTTCATCTGTAACTGAGCCATAGAATTACGAAGATGGTAAAGCTCATTCTCAAGAGTTTCAGCATAGCTCACATCAACCAACGATACATCGACAATGGGGTTATGAGCATCCATAAAGTCCAATTCCTCCTCAGTGAACTCGTTAGTGTTTTCAACGAACTCACCTACGTTACTTTTTCCGTCATACTCTCGGCGGCTCTTGAGCATAATCCAAAAGACGTGTTCATTCTTGGCGTAAGACAACTTGCTCGTCTTACCTGCTTCAATGTTGGATTGAATAGACGCGGATGCATCTGTATCATACATCTTCTCGAAGAAGACGTGCGCACGGTTTGCGTTGCCTTTGCCCTCCAACAACTCGATGTGTTTTACCTTACCGATTTCCATACGGTTGAAGGTCTTGGAGATCATCGACTCCGTAATATTAGCGTAAACGCTGGGAATATAGATTGCATAAAGAGACATATTGTTACTTATTTGTTTGTTTGATTAACACTCAGTAGAACCAAAAAAGGCCTTTCAATTTTATGCATCAAAATATTAAAAATCATTACTAAAATTAAAACAATCTTCATCGACCTTTTTATTAGCCATAGCATACTCAGAATTTGTTCGTTCAAAGAAATTTACCTTTGTTTCGACACTAATTAACTCCATAAAGTCAAAAGGATTAGTAGAATTGTATATTTTATCATATCCTAATTGAACACATAATCTATCCGCTACAAACTGTATATATTGGGTCATTAATTTACAATTCATTCCTATCATCTTACAAGGAATTGCTTCAGTGATAAATTCTGTTTCAATTTCAACGGCTTCGCGAATAATTTCGTGTATACGCTTTTTTGATAGTTTCGTATTCATCTTTTTATACAACAAAATAGCAAATTCTGTATGTAATGCCTCATCGCGTGAAATCAATTCATTCGAAAAAGTCAATCCGGGCAAAATTCCACGCTTTTTCAACCAGTAAATGGATGCGAATGAAGATGAGAAAAAAATGCCTTCGATCGCCGCGAATGCTACTAAACGTGCGGCAAATGAAGAACGATGATCTCCTATCCACTTTTTTGCCCAATCTGCTTTCTTCGCAATGCATGGAATATTAGATGTAGCATGAAATAATCGGTCTTTCTCAACACTGTCTGATACATATGTATCAATCAATAAACTATACATTTCGGAATGTATATTCTCCATTGCAATCTGAAATCCATAAAAGGACCGTGCTTCTGCTACTTGAACATCTCCCATAAAACGTAATGCTAAATTCTCTAAAACTATTCCATCTGAAGCCGCAAAAAATGCTAAAACCATAGTTATAAATTTCTTTTCATCTGGTGTAAGCTTTGCCCAATCTATTAAATCTTTCGATAAATCAACCTCTTCTGCTCTCCAAAAACAATCTACCTGTTTTTTATATAAATCCCAAATGTCTCCATATTGCAGTGGAAACATGACGTATCTATCATCAGTTGGCTCAAGAAGGGGTTCAATGGGTTTGTTCGACATTATCTCTAAATAATATATCCTCGATATATTTATGTTGTTTATAAAAATTTGTTTCCAAGTATTATTAATAGAATTAACAAAATTTTAGCGTATTTCTCCTACAAACGAGCACGTAAATTAAATTTATTTTATAAATAATTACCTAAATATAATACAAACATGAATAATTTGAATAAATGTATTATGGTTATTTTAATAAGTATAATATTATACTCCATTGGTGTGAGTAGTAATTCATTCAATTTATTAAGAGAACCTATGGAAAATCATAATCTAAAATTACAATCATACGTAATAAATATGGATAAAGATAATGAACGTTATGATAACTTTATGAACAGCTATATGAAGTCTGATGTTTCAAAAAAACCTATATTACGATTTTCAGGAGTTGTGGGAAAAACCGAAAAACCTGATAATTTTCTGACTACCGACTCATTAAACGAATTAAAAAAAATAGAAAAAAGAGGGTATAGAACATATCATCATAGTTTAACGCGTGGCGGACTAGGGTGTTTTTTAAGTCATTCTAATTTAGCAAAACAATTGTTATCTGATACTACTAACGATGCATATCTTATTTTTGAGGACGATACAACTATTCTACCCTTTACATATAACAAAATTACTGACGCATTAAATAATCTACCAGATGATTGGGATATGGTTTTGTTTTATACCATACGAGCAGTAGGTAGAAAAAGTAATAACTATTTTAATAAATTAAAGTCATTTTGGGGAATGAATTGTTATATTATTAATAAAAAAGGTGCTAAAAAAATAATAGATGAAGTTAAATTGAATAAAATTGACGGGCAAATAGATTGCTATTTATCAAGAATGATACAACAAGATAAGCTGAATGTATATTCGTCAAAAATACATTATGTATCTTGTAATTCAAAAGACACAAATATCCAGACCTTACTGAAACCAATAAAAGGGATTGATCCGTATGATTTTAAAGGATATAAAATGTAATTTTTTCTACAATTTATTTTATTTTATTAATCTATGTATGAATAAAATAAAATATATTATTCCTGAAGATTTTGATTGGGAAATGTATCTAGATTTAAACGACGATGTAAAAAAATGTTACCCAACAAAAGAAGGAGCAACGAATCATTATTTAAATGATGGTATAAGACAAAAACGTTTATATAAAACAATAAATGCACCAGAAGATTTTGATTGGGAGATTTATTTGGCTATAAATCCTGATGTATATGCTAGTTGTAAAAATAAAACAAGTTGTATTATGCATTATGAAAATCATGGTTTTGTTGAAAAACGTTTTTATAAATTAACAGATGTAGACATTCCAGAAAATTTTGATTGGGAATGTTATTGTATTAATAACCCATCATTAAAAATAACGTCAAAAATTAATGCTATACGTCATTATTATACCACTGGGAAAAAAAATAACTTATCATATAACTTAGACATGAATACTATATCACTTCCCGATAGCTTTAATTGGATATTATATACTAAACTTAATGATCTAGAAGAATTATGTTTAAATGAAACATCGGCTATTTTACATTATTTGAGAATAGGAAACCAAAATAAATATTTATATAATTTTCCAAAAAATTCTATACCGGATGATTTTGATTGGATAACATATACTGAATTAAATACCGACGTAAAACAAATATTTGGTACAAAAGAGTTATCCACTTATCATTATTACGTTACAGGAATAAAAGAGGGTAGAATTTATAAATTAGAACATACTCCAGAAGATTTTGATTGGGAAACATATATTGAACTTAACGCAACTATTTCCAATGAATATAAGAAAAATATATATACAATAAAATTACATTATGATTTATTTGGATACCCACAAAAGCTGCCTTATAAAAATACCTTTGCTAATATTCCGATTGATTTCGTGTGGGAAGATTATATTAAATATAATCCTGATATTAAAAATATATGCACAAATGAAATCCAATGTAAACAACATTATAATGCATTTGGAATTTATCAAAATAGAAAATATTCGTTACAAAATAAAAAGCAAATAACAAATAAAAAATATAATTTATATCAATTTTTATTTCATAAATATATTTTAAATATAACAAAAGAACTAAAAATCATACCCTATACTATTAATAACATACCTATAATTCGTAATACCGTTTACTTTGTAGCACATTTACATTGTTTTAATATTGAACAATTCGACCAGTTTTATGGAAATTATATCAATAAAATTATGACGTATTGTGACTATATAGTAATTACATATAGTATTGGAACAATAACTGATAAAATGGATAATATAATATATTTAAAATGTTTAAACCAGGGAATGGATATTGGTGGAAAATTTGTTTGTTTACATTATCTAAAAGAAAATGGTATAATTTACAATTCTATCTTATTTTTACATTCAAAAACGGATCAGTACATGCGTAAGTTATATTGGGAACCACTATTAAATAATTTACATAGTATAACCAAAACTATTAAAAACAATAGTGCATATGGTATATTTGTACCTCCGCTTATATATATGGGTGATTATGCTACAATTATTTACAAGGATCAATTTGTCGAGACAAAGAATGTTACTTGTAAATGGAATTTTGGAAATTCATTATATTTAAATGATATTGATCGATATTTTAAGTATAATCCGAAAACCTTTTTATTTCCTGAAGGGAATTGTTTTATATGTAACAGTAAAATTGCGAATGAGTTATATGGAAACACAAAATTATATAATTTATTAAATAATAAATATACTATGGATATCGTTTGGATTAAATCGTTGTATAGTTCAAGAGGATTTAAAACAGGTGATACTATTAATGATATACATTCCTTTTTCAAAAGTGAAAATTCAACTAAAATATATCCAAACAACATTTCGTGGGGAGCTGGGCATTCCGGTCACGCAGATAATATGTATGAACATAGTTTCGAAAGAATTGTATTCAAAGCCGCAGAAAAACTTAAATATAAGGTAAAAATATTACCTTATAATCGTGATGCACAACATATTCAAAAACTGCAAAATATGAATGACCATATAAATAAATTATTAGGTTTTTGATTTATTTTTTCTATATTTTTCAATAGCATATTGTATCGTTTCTATTACTACTTCATCACTACAAGGACTAATTTTATAAATAATTTGTTTAGCAAAATCACTCGTAATACCTGCTAGTTTTATATTTGAAGCTAATATAAAATCTTTTTTCCATTGTTCACAAGAATTTTTTTCAAATTGCATATTTAATATAATAATAATCATAAAAAAAACACTCTGGTAATCAATTTTCCACCATATTATCAATTTTCATCTATTTCGTCGTTATATTCTCGACACAACGCTCTAGATAAATGTCTACATTTACATTTACATTTTTTATCATTAAATGGTTTGGTTGAATATGATGGTACAAACCCCTCTATTAACATCTGTTTAGTTGGACGGTGTAATTGATGTTCTTTACAACACTTACAACGGGTAAGTAAATTCATATACTCGCAAGCTTCTTCGAATGTAATATATTCAAACCATTCGAATGAAGGTAACTTGTCTAAATAATTGCAAACATATTTAAATTGAATATCATCTTTTAAACATGCTATATTATCACGGTGTTCCAATCCACCTACTATTTCTAAGATAGTATATTCTAATTCCTTTGGTAGCATTTGAAATAATGGTTTATTCATTTTTTTATTCATTGGTTTAAATAAAACAATGAATAATTAATCAATTTTATATATATTTACTCTTTTTTATATATTTACTCCTTTTTTCCACAGCATCTGTCCTTGTTAATTTGATAAACTTGGCTAACACCATCACTCTCAAATTTAGGGAGCTCTTTGCACTCATCTTCGTGGTCATATACACGAACTTTGTTCTCTTGAGAAACTTGTGTTTTGTTAACTTTCTTTTCCTCGAATGTCATATCATCAGTAATATAGTGAACCTCAATCATTTTGCGGGTTCCAATTTCAATATCTCCACCTGAATATTCATTAAGTTTACCTGTATCAATAACTAATGTATCAATTGGGCAATCATTTTGAACATTTACAAGAACTAAAAAGCCTGTAACATCTTTTGTTGTATTTAATCCGGATACAACCGCTTTTGTGATAATCAAACCATTAGGCTCAGTTAGTTTAATTACTCCAGATGATTCTAAAAATTGACGTTTCTTAATTTTGTAATCGTGCACTTCACGCATACATTCGTCAATTTCGTAAAGGCAGGGCTCAAGACTATCTAGGTTGTCGTGGTCACACATTTATATCATATTATCACAATAAATTTTTTACAAATTTTATAACTTAGATAATATATATATATATATTTCGCATCATTTAAAGCTTATATTAGTTCAATATCACTTAATCCGCAACCTATAACATATATATTTGAACCGGGTTGCAATAATGCTAAATGAACACGTATGGTTAAAACGCGATTATGAACCACGTTTTGAGCCAATAAAGGTGTATATAAAAAATTATCACATGTTGATATTACGTGATAATATTGAATTTTTCGTTTAAATCTTCAATGGTATAAATTATAATATTGTTTGTATATATATGAGGTACGGAACTTCCGGATTTCGAGATCATCACGAAAAAATATTATCTATTTCCGAAAAAATTGGAATAGCAATGGCATTATTTTCCTGTTATAAAAAAACGTCATTTGGAATTATGATAACTGCATCACATAACCATTTTAATGATAATGGTGTGAAAATAATGGATAATAAAGGCAATATGATTACAAATGAAGTAGAAGAATTCTTGGAAAATTTCATTAATAATGACCAAGAAGAAAATCCAAAAATAGACACTGATTTTTTACAAAACACTATGAAAATAACGATTGGATACGATTCGCGTAAAAGTAGTCCTGAAATATGCAATAGAATTATACAAGGAATAAAAAAAACGAACAATAAGTTTCCAATTCAAAATATGGAACTAGTCACAACCCCTCAATTACACGCGTATTTTTCACCTCTTCAAAATGTTTACGTTTCTCATTTAAAAGTTCTAAGTAAAATGATAACATTTCCTTGTATTTTAGATTGTGCGAATGGTATTGGTTCTAAAGTTATGAAGCTTGTTGGAGGTCGAAATATATATCTGGCGAATACTTCTTGGACAGATTATGAAAAATTAAATGTTGATTGTAGTTCTGATTATGTTTGCACACACGAAAAATTACCAACAACACCAGTTTTTTTAAAAGATTTGCCTTATTTGCGTGCATCCCTTGACGGAGATGCTGATAGAATTGTCTTTTATTATACAGACCATAAACGATTAAATATACTTAATGGTGACTATATCGCTGCGTTAATTTTAACATATCTATCAAAAATTGTCCAAGAAACAGATGAATTACATATAGCCTATGTTTATACAGGCTATACAAATGATGCGTGCGTTGAATATATAAAATCACTTAAATTTCCTACTAAAACACAACTAACTCATTATTGTACCGCTACTGGTGTGAAACACTTACATAATAAGGCGTGTAAATATGATATTGGTGTTTACTTTGAACAAAATGGACACGGAAATGTAATCTTCAATAAAAAACCAAAACATTTAGAGACAATTGCGTCATTTTTTCACCCCAATATCGGAGATGGTATTATGGATTTATATGCTGTTCTTTTCATTTTACAGGATTTGAATATGAGTTATCAACAATGGTTTAAACTATATTTCAACAATCCCTCTATATTAACAAAACACGATGTCCAAGATAAGAACCTTTTAAAAACCACCGAAAACGAGTTACAATTAATAAAACCAGATTTTTTACAGAATTATATAGATAAACAATGTAACGAAAATAAATGTAGTGCATTTGTAAGACCCTCTGGAACTGAAAATTGCGTAAGATTATATGTAGAAGGTAATGATGAATTAATGAATAAATTTGCTCATAATAAAATTTCACGTTTTATTCAAAAATATATGAATAATATAGTTTTTACTATAAATGAGTGTGATTTTTCGATTAGACGTGTCGATGATAGCGACATAACAAATGATTATATAAAACTTCTTGGACAATTGACTGAAATAAATAGTTTAGATAAAACAAAAACATTTGACTATTTACGTTCTTTAGGAAAAAATCACGCCGTATTTATCATTGAAGACTATGAAATGAATAAATTAGTAGCATCTGGAACCATATTAATTGAAAATAAATTAATCCACGATAATGGTAAAGTTGGACATATTGAAGATATCATTGTAGATAAAGATTACAGAGGTTATGGGTTAGGAAAGAAAATAATTGACTTTCTCTCAGATTATGCAAAAACAGAAGGATGTTATAAATGTATTCTAGATTGTTCTGATGATAATGTACAATTTTATGATAAATGTGGATTTGCACGTAAAGGATCATTTATGGCTATTTATTTTTAGAAAAGTAAGCCCCTTCTTTATTTATCATTATTTACTCGATATGTATCAACCGGCATAGTTTACATATTATTTTAATTTTTTTTCTAATTCTTCTAACTGTTCTTTCGTATTTACACCTACTAATTCTATACTCTTATGACTTGGTAAATCAACAATACCAATAGGAATATTCTCTTGTATTTTTATTAATTCAAAAATATCTGTAAGATAATATTCATTTTGTGCATTATTATTCGTCAATAATGGTAAATATTTCGATAATAATTCTACATTAAACAAATATATACCAGCATTTACTCTATTTATAGTCCTTTCTTCTTCATTGCAATCTTTTTGTTCTACAATTTTTATAAAATTTTCATCACTATCTTGGATTATCCTTCCGTAACCAGTCGGATCATCATATGTTGTTGTTAATAATGTTACTGCTTTATCATTGTCCAACGATTTAATTGTGTTTGATTTTAATAAAGGAACATCACCTGATAATATCACTATTTTGTCGTTTTTATTATGGTCTAATAAAAATGGTTGCACGCATTGAACAGCATGTCCTGTTCCCAAAGCTTCACATTGATTTACAAAAATAATATTATTTAATTGATTATATTCTTGTAACGTTTTTTCTATAATATTTTTGTATTTTCCTACAACTATATAAATTTTGTTTGGACTAAGTTGTCTAGCAGTATGTAATACATGAACAAGCATAGGTGTTCCGCCTAATTTATGTAACACCTTAGGTATTTCAGATTGCATTCGTTTTCCTAAACCGCCCGCTAATATTATGATAGATACATTTGAAGTAGTCATTATAATATTAATTAATATAAATAATTATTAATACATTTTTTAAAAAAAATTAATAACATATAGTATTAAATGGAAGACGACAACATATCCTTGTTTATTTTTGACCATGATTTTTATATTAATACATATACCGATTTAGATAAGAATAAATATGATACAAAGGAAAAATCGTTAGCCCACTATATTCGTTGGGGTAAATATGAAGGAAGACGTTGTTCTAAAGATGAAATGCTATATTATTATCATAAAAATAAACAAGAAGCCTTAGAAAAACTAAAGAATTTTCCAATAATAACCGATGTTTTTTTTTCTATATTAATTCGAACTAGTAATCGACCCGAATATTTTAAAAAATGTATCGAAAGTGTATTAAACCAAACCTATCAAAATTTTAAAGTATTTATTTGTTATGATGATATAAATTCACTCGATTATTTAATCGAGCACGATAAGAATAGTAAAGTTAATTTTTTTCCAGTAAAAGAGTATTCTAAAGAAAAATATAAGTTTAATCTCTATTGTAACAGTTTATTGAAACAAGTAAAAACAGGATATATTATATTTATTGATGACGATAATCAATTTTTATCTGATCGTGCGTTAGAAATGATAAATTGGTGTTCTCAGGATTATAAAATTATTACTTGGAATTTTTTACGTCCGGACCGTTTAATAAAAAAAACGAATTTATCTACCCCCTTAATTTTAGGTGAAATAGACACATCCAATGTTTGTTTTTGTTCTTCATTAAAAGATAACTCTAAATGGTTAGATAAACAGTATGGGGACTTTAATTATTTCAAACCCTTATTCGATAATTGTGAAGAAAATGATAAATTTTATTTTGATTATACATTAACGGCTACGCAATTTAATGATAAAATTGGGAATTTTGGTAAAAATTAATAGATAATATAATTATATAATAGAATAGAACAAAATGTGTGGAATTTCCGGATTTATAGGCAACGAAAACGCATTTCAAAGAATTTTTGATGCGTTACTACAATTACAAAATCGTGGTTACGATTCTGCTGGTATTTCTGTAATAGAAAATGGTTCTATTATTACACATAAATATGCATCTATAAATGATACCTCAGCATTAGATAATCTTAATAAATATTCATACAACGCTAATATTGGTATCGGACATACACGATGGGCTACACACGGTGCCAAAACAGATATTAATTCTCATCCTCATTTGTCTCATGATAACAAATTTTCACTTGTTCACAATGGTATTATCGAGAATTATATGGACATTAAGATTTTTTTATCATCCAAAGGAATTAAAAATATATCACAAACCGACACTGAAGTCATTGTGAATTTACTTGCTTATTTTTATTCCGAATTAAATGATATTGAATTCGCAATCGAAGAAACATCGAAAAAATTAACAGGAACTTGGGGGATTGCTATAATTTGCGAAGACGAACCTGATAAAATATTTTGCACACGACACGGAAGCCCATTATTGATTGGTATTGATGATAGAATGGCTATGATTACAAGCGAACAAAGTGGATTTTGTAATCTTTTCCAAAAATATATTGTTTTAAATAACCAAGACATTTGTACAATTAGTTTTAAAGACGACAAAATCGAGGTGAATACAAAAGAT
>Ga0206679_10004048_pt1 | contig 11070 bp, 12 predicted proteins | sample M110012015metaG_FD_155464 | JGI IMG/M metagenome (GOLD analysis project Ga0206679, IMG submission 155464) | Ammonia-oxidizing marine archaeal communities from Monterey Bay, California, United States - M1 100m 12015 | ecosystem: Environmental > Aquatic > Marine > Intertidal zone | place: USA... | reverse complement strand
GTACATAAAAATAAATTTAACAAAAGTAAATAAATAAGTTTTCAGAAAGTAAAATTATTATTAAAATTGTAAACCAAATGAAACTACGATTACACATTATATATATAGGGGCAATTTTATTGTCGGCTTGCACTACGCAACTTGTTATAGACTCAAAACAAAATAGTGTGGTTTCAGTTTTAGCAAACCCAGATTCTCTTATTACTTCAATAATTAAACCTTATAAAATAGGAATTGATTCAGTAATGAATGAAGTGTTGTGTGTTTCTGAAATTGAAATGACAAAAGGAAGGCCGGAGAGTTTACTTGGGAATTTTGTTACTGATTTATGTTTAGAACAATATTCTGATATAGCAGACATTTGTGTTATGAATAATGGAGGATTACGATCTACCTTACCAAAAGGAGAGATTTCCAGAGGAGATATTTACAAATTAATGCCTTTTGATAATGAATTGGTTATTGTAGAATTAGATGAAAAAGATTTTGAAGGATTATTAGAATACCTTGTTTCTAGAGGTGGAGAACCTTTTTCGGGAATGATAATTGTAATGAACTATAACGGGAAATTGATTGATTACTTAGAACCTGCCATGTCTTTGAATTTTACAGAAGGTGGAAAGATTCGAGTTTTAACTTCCGATTACCTAGCTAATGGAGGAGATAAAATGTGGTTCTTTAAAGGTAAAGAACAAATAAAAGTTGAGATAAAATTAAGAGATGCTATTATAAATTATTGTAAATCTGAAAAAACAATATCTTCTGAGTTAGATAGTAGAATTATGAAAATGAAAAAGACAGAATTAATAGAAACTTACGAATGAAAAGTAGAAGAGAATTTATAAAAAGAGCTACTCTTGGTGCAGCTGTATTAAGTGTTATACCCACTAAAGTGTTCTCTAGTTCTTCAGAATTAAAAAAACTTACCATTTTACATACTAATGATATGCACTCACACATTCATCCGTTTACAAGCGGAAGAAATAAAGGAGTTGGAGGCATGGCACAAAGAGCTACAATAATAAAACAGATAAGAGAAGAGGGAAATCAAGTACTACTTTTAGACGCAGGAGACATATTTCAAGGTACCCCCTATTTTAATGTTTATGGTGGTGAATTAGAGTTTAAATTGATGAGTGAAATGAAGTATGACGCCTCAACCATTGGGAATCACGATTTTGACAATGGATTAGACGGATTAGTAAGTCAGTTAACACACGCAAAATTCCCATTTATTGTGTCAAATTATGACTTTTCTAACACCGAAATGGAAGGTAAGCATTTGAAATACAAAGTGTTTAATAAATCAGGAATTAAGGTAGGAGTTTTTGGTATTGGAATTGAACTAGAAGGATTGGTTCCTAAGAAATTGTATGGCAATACTTTACACCAAAATCCAATAGAAAAATCCAATTATTACGCCAATTATTTAAAAGAATCACTAGGTTGCAACTTAGTGATTTGCCTCTCTCACCTTGGATTTAAATACAAAACTAATAAAGTATCTGACAAGGTACTTGCCTCTCAAACAAAAAATATTGATTTAATTATTGGAGGACACACTCATACATTTTTGAACAAGCCCGTAATTGTTGAAAATTTGGAGAAAAAAAAGGTTCAAATTGCACAAGTGGGCTGGGCGGGAATTAATATTGGACGAATTGATTATTATTTCAATCAAAAATTGTGTGTAAAAAAAGTAGATGGAAACTCAATTTTCATAAAAAATAAATAATTTTAAGAACTATTGTCAATTAAAAATTTAATTTTAAAAACATTCCTACCTAGCAATTTTTTGCTGTAAAAAAAACTTAAAAGTCAAGCAATATTTTTTTTCTTTTTTAACTTTTGTATGTTACCATTTTATTAATATTGTAACTCAATTGAAGTATTTTATTTTGATTGAAGATTTAAAATTATTAACAAATCCACAAAAATAGGAGAACCACAATATGAATACACTAACTTGTCAAGAAGTATGGGAAAAATGTTTAAATGTTATAAAAGACAATGTTAGTCCTCAAAATTTTAAAACCTGGTTCGACCCTATTGTACCTATTGCAGTTAAAGACAAAACACTTACAATTCAAGTTCCGTCTTCTTTCTTTTTCGAATACCTAGAAGAGCATTACATAACACTTATCCGAAAAACCATTAAAAGATTTTTAGGAAAGGATGGAAAACTAGATTACAATATAGTGGTAGAAGGCGGAAAAAGCGCAAATCCATACATCACAAACCTACCCTCAAACCACCAAGGCTCAGTAAAAAACAATCCAATAAGCATGCCTATTGGGGTTAATTCCCCTTCTATAAGAAACCCTTTTATTATACCTGGTTTACAAAAAATAAATATCAATCCTCAATTAAATCCATCTTACACTTTTGATGCATATGTTGAAGGAGAATGCAATAGACTCGCAAGGTCTGCAGGATATGCAGTAGCACAAAAACCAGGAGGAACATCTTTTAACCCATTATTAATATACGGATCGGGGGGACTTGGTAAAACACACTTAGCAAATGCTATTGGACTTGAAACTAAAAAACTTTACCCAGACAAAACGGTACTTTATGTTTCTGCAGATAAATTTCAAACTCAGTTTGTAGACTCTATAATGGATGGAAAGAAAAATGACTTTATGCATTTCTACCAATCTATTGATGTATTAATTATTGATGATGTTCAATTTTTATGTGGTAAGGAAAAAACTCAAGATGTCTTTTTCCATATTTTTAATCACCTTCATCAAAATGGAAAGCAAATTATATTAACTTCCGACAAAGCTCCTGTAGATATAGTTGGAATGGAACAAAGATTGCTTTCTAGATTCAAATGGGGACTTGCTGCAGACTTACAATCTCCTGAATTAGAAACAAGATTAGCTATTCTGAAAAAGAAAATAAAAAATGATGGGATTGAAATTCCTTATGAAGTAATAGAATATATCGCATACTCTATAACTACAAATGTAAGAGAACTAGAAGGGTCTTTAATATCATTATTAGCACAAGCATCTTTAAATAGGAAAGAAATTACAATTGATTTAGCAAAAAACATGCTTGATAAGTTTGTGAAAAACACTGCAAGAGAAGTCTCAATTGATTACATACAAAAAGTAGTTTGCGATTATTTTGATATACCTGTTGAGATTATGAAATCAAAAACAAGAAAAAGAGAAATTGTTCAAGCCAGGCAATTAGCAATGTATTTCTCTAAACAACTTACCAAATCATCTTTAGCTCATATTGGAAAACACTGTGGAAACAAAGATCATGCTACTGTACTACATGCTTGTAAAACTGTAAATAATTTAGCAGATACCGATAAAAGATTTAAAGGTTATATTTCGGATATAGAAAAGAGATTAATTCACTCATAAACTCATGAGAATTTTAATGGTTTGTTTAGGAAATATTTGTAGGTCACCACTTGCGGAAGGAATCCTTAAACATAAAACACAAGACCTTGATGTTATTGTAGATTCTGCAGGAACCGCATCTTATCATATTGGTAAATTACCTGATAACAGATCTATTGCTATTGCAAATAAATACGGAATTGATTTAACCAAACAAATAGCGAGACAGTTTTCCGAAATAGATTTTGACAATTTTGATAAAATTTATGCAATGGACACTCATAACTACGCTTCTATTATTTCAATTGCAAGAAACCAGAAAGATAGAGATAAAGTGGATTTAATTTTAAATGAAATGAATCCTAAAACTTTTAACAGTGTCCCAGACCCTTACTATGGAGAAGGAGATGGTTTTCAGAAGGTATATAACATGCTAGACAAGGCGTGTGATGTAATTGCAAGTAAATTATGAAAACAGGTAAACTATATTTAATTCCAACCATTTTAGGAGAAGGAACAGAGGAAGAAACATTACCCTCTTCCGTTTTAAACGCACTAAAAAATATTGATATATTTATTGTAGAAAACATCAGGACTTCTAGAAGGTTTATCAAGAAAATGTATAAAGAAAAAGATATTGACAACACCATTTTTTATTCCTACGGAAAGCACGACAAATTAGACTTGCAAGAAGATTTTCTTCCTCACATTTATGAAGGTAAAGATGTAGGAATCATTTCGGAAGCAGGAGTTCCATGTGTTGCTGATCCAGGGTCTAAAATTGTAGATTTCGCTCATCAATTTCAAGTAGAAGTAGTTCCTATTGTTGGCCCCTCTTCTATCCTACTAGCTTTAATGGCTTCTGGATTAAACGGTCAGAATTTTGCTTTTAACGGATATTTACCCATTGACAAAAAGGAAAGAAACAACAAACTAAAAGACTTGGAAATGATTAGTAAAAAATCAGGTCAAACACAAATGTTTATGGAGACACCTTACCGAAACCTACAACTTTTTGAAGCTGTTTTAAGTGTCTGCTCTAAAACTACAAAACTATGTATAGCTTCAAACATTTCGTTAACTGACGAACAAATTACAAGTAAAACTTTGGAAGAATGGAAAACAGAGAAACCTAATATACATAAAAAACCAACTATATTTCTTATAAGCTCAAGTAAGTATTAAAATAAAAAAAACTACTAATTTCTTAGTAGTTTTTTTTGTTGTATTATTAATGATTATGACCCTTATGAGGGTCCTCAGTATCTCCAGAAATCTCTAACAACTCCACTTCAAATATTAAAGTAGCATTTGGACCAATACCAGCTTGAGGAATACCTGAAGCGCCATAAGCTAAATCAGAAGGAATAATAAAAGTCCATTTATCTCCAACTACCATTAACTGAACTCCTTCTGTCCATCCCGGTATAACCCTATTTAAAGAGAACGTTGCAGGCTCTCCTCTTTGTACAGAACTATCAAAAGTAGTTCCATTAGTCAACATACCTGTATAATGTACCGTTACAGTGCTGTTTTCTTTTGGATGAACATTTCCCGTTCCTTTATTAATTACTTTATATGCTAATCCACTTGCGGTTACCGTAGCTCCTTCTGTTAATTCTTTCATTGCTTTTAATTGTTCTTGTTTTTTATTTTCTTCTGCTTTTTTAGATTCTGATATTCCGTCACTAAATACTTTACTAGCATCAAAATCCTTAGCATCTCCACTCCTTATAATAGTTACTGACTCAAGTATATCATCTTGCTCAATTGCATTTACTACATCCTGACCTTCAACTACACAACCAAAAACTGAATGTTTACCATCCAACCAAGGAGTTTCGTTATGAGTAATAAAAAATTGAGAACCATTTGTAGCGGGTCCAGAATTCGCCATTGATAAAACACCCGCCTTATCGTGTTTCAAATCAGGATGAAATTCATCTTGAAATTTGTATCCTGGATCTCCAGTACCTGTACCGCTTGGACACCCTCCCTGAATCATGAAGTTTGGAATTACTCTATGAAATTTTAATCCGTCATAATAAGGAGTTCCAGATGGTTTTGAAGTATTCTCCATTGTTCCCTCAGCTAAACTAACAAAGTTCGCTACTGTAATAGGAGCTTTTTTATATTCTAATTCAATTAGAATTTCTCCTTTAGTTGTTTTAATTTTTGCTTGCATACTATTTATTTCTGTTTTATTTGTTTTTGGTTTAAATAATTTATTGGATTGTGACTCTGCAGATTGACACCCTACTATCGAAAGAATCAATACTAGAGATTTAATAATGTTTTTAATTTTCATAATTTATTTTATTTATTTGTTATTAATTCATGTTTATACTCTTCAAAAATACCTATAACCTTCTGAACTGTTTCTTTTACTGATATATCTGAAACACCTCCAGAAGCATTCATGTGACCCCCTCCATTAAAATACTTTTTAGCAATTCCATTTACCTTAAAAGAACCTTTTGACCTTAATGATAATTTAACCATACCTTCTTTTTCAGTAATAAATACAGCAAATCTAATTCCTTGAATAGCTAAAGCATAATTTACCACGCCTTCAGTATCTCCTTTTTTAAAGTTAAACTTATTCAGCTCTTCTTCTGTTAAAGAAATAACAGCTGAATGTAATTCAGGAAATATTTGCAACTTATCGTTTAAGCAATACCCTAATAATTTCGTTCTATCTTCAGAGTAATTATCGTAAATTAAATCATGTACCTTTGAATTTTCCGCACCTGATTCAATTAATTCCGCTATAATTTTATGTGTTTTGGAGGTAGTAGAAGAAAACTTAAACGAACCTGTATCCGTCATAATCCCAGCGTAAATACACTCCGCAACGTCCTTATTAATTAAATTTTTATATCCTAAATTTTCTAAAACCTCAAATAAAAGTTGAGCAGTAGAACAAGAAGATGGGTCTGAAATAATAATATCAGCATCCTCCAAGTTTGGATCCTGATGATGGTCAATCATGATTCGTTTAGCTGAAGAGTTTTTAACTGTCTCTTTGTACTCTCCAATTCTACTTAAACTATTGAAATCTAAAAGGAAAATTAAATCCGCATTATTTGTTATTTCTGTCGTTTTATCTACCTCTTCTGTAAAAATAAGAACCTTTTCATTTCCCTTCATCCAATATAAAAAAGAGGCGTAATCATTTGGAGAGATTACTGTAACCCTATGTTTTAACTGAGAAAGGATATCGGAAAGAGCTAAAGCGGACCCTAGCGCATCTCCATCTGGACCCCTATGTACTGTAATTACAATATCTTTCGGATTTTGTAACAATGATTTTAACTCAGAAATTTTTTCTTGCATAAGTTGCAAAAATAAGAATAAATAAACTTTCTGAAACCCTCATTTTTCATAGTTTTGCAAACTGATAATAAAAAACAAATAAAAACAATGGGAAACATTACATTTACAATGATTAAACCAGAAGCTGTTGAAGCAGGAAATACTGGAGCAATCTTAAAGAAAATTGAAAAAGCAGGATTCAGAATCGTTGCCATGAAAAAAGTACACCTTTCTAAAGATAGAGCTGGTGAATTTTACGCTGTACATAGCGAACGTCCTTTTTACGGAGAACTTGTTGAATACATGTCTGAATATCCAATTATCGCTGCTATTTTAGAAAAGGATAATGCAGTATTAGATTTCAGAACTTTAATTGGAGCTACTAATCCTGAAGAAGCTGCAGAAGGTACTATTAGAGCTGAATTTGCTGAAAGTCTAGCTAAAAATGCTGTTCACGGATCTGATTCGGATGAAAACGCAAATATTGAAGCGGACTTCCACTTTGATACAAACGAAAGGTTTTAAGTTACACAACTATTATATTACAGAATAGCCACTAGAAACAGTGGCTATTTTAGTATAATATCTTTTACAAGATTACTTCCTAAATTCTTATTGATACTATCTTTTAATCCTTCCTTCTGATACGAAAGCTCAGATCTTAAAACAGAAGAAGATAAATGAATATATATAATACCATTTTGAAAATACTTATTTGATACGTACTTCCTTAAATTACTTCCTAATATATCATCTAATTGATCTAAAACTTCTACTCCTTCTAACTTTTTTTTAAGCTTTGGTTTATTTGATATTTTCTTCAGAATTTCTTCTATACTATTAACCCCCTTTCTTCTCATCATTATCGTTCTATTTTAAAAATAGTATAATCAGAATCTGTTTTCTTTAAAATATTCTCGCTTCTCTCCTTATTAGTATCTGTTATGAAGACTTGATTAAACTTCCCTTTTTTAACAAATGAAACCAAGCATTCCACCCTTTTATCATCTAATTTGTCAAAAACATCATCCAGCAAAAGAATTGGATTTAAGTTCAATTGCTCTTTCATAAACTCAAATTGAGCTAATTTTAATGAAATAAGAAATGATTTTTGCTGCCCCTGAGAACCATGTTTCTTAATAGAATGTCCATCTAAAGTAAAAACTAAATCATCTTTATGAACTCCCACTGAAGTTCTGGTAGAAGACCTATCCTTAATGATAGTACTCTCAAGAAAAGGTAAATACTTACCTAAACCTAACTGGCTTTGGTACTCAATATTCACTTGCTCCTTACCACCACTTATATCAGAATAATATTTCTGAAATACAGGAATCAATTTTTGTAAATACTCTTTTCTTTCTAAATAGATACATTCTCCGTATTTAACTAGTATCTCATTATATGTTGATAAAGTAAAGGAATCAAAAGTATTGCTAATTGCAAACTGTTTTAAAAGTCCGTTTCTTTGTTTTAGAGTTTTATTATATGAAATTAGATTCTTTAGATATACATTATTGAATTGAGAAATACCACTATCAATATATCTCCTTCTAGTATCGCTAGACTCATAAATAAGATTTGTGTCTGTTGGTGATATAAAAACTACTGGATAACCTCCTATATGATCTGAAAATCGCTTGTATTTTTTATCGTTATTTTTCAAAGATTTAGGGATACCTTCCTTCACATTACAAATAATATTTGAAAAATTATTTTGTTTTTCAAACAAACCTTTAACAGTAAAAAATTCTGAATTAAAATTAATACTAGTAGAATCATTAGAATTGAAATAACTCTTTGTAAGAGATAGATAATGAATAGCATCTAATATATTTGTTTTTCCAGAGCCGTTATCTCCTACAAAACAATTAATACTATTGTTAAATTCCCATTGAGAATCTAAGTGATTTTTAAAGTTGATTAATCTTAAGTTTTTTAATTTCAATTTTGTTGTATATTTGCGACTTCAAAAATAAAAATTAAATGGCAAAAAAAGTAAATAAAACGGAAGAACAATTAGCGAATGTTGAAGAAAACCTATCAAAAGCAGGTTTATATGTAGTTAATAACCAAGAAAAAATAATAAAAATTGTAAGTGCAGCAGTAATTTTAATTGCTGTTTTCGCTGCTTATACAAAATTTGTGGTAGAACCAAATGAAAAATCAGCTAGTGAAGAAATGTATATTGCAGAATTCTACTTTCAAAACAACAACTACAATTCAGCTTTAAATGGTGATGGTCAATACTCTGGTTTTTTAACAATTGCTAACGACTACTCTTCAACAGATGCGGGTAATTTAGCAAACTATTACGCTGCTATCTGCCAAATGAACCTTGCTAGTTCTGATAGTTTACATTATTATGAAAGTGCTTTATCATCATTAAGTAGTTTCTCAACAGATGATGAAATATTATATTCCTTATCTGTAGGGTTAAAAGGAGATGCTAATTTAGAGTTAGGGAACACTGATGAAGCAATGAGTTTTTACATTACCGCTGCAACGGACTACATCAACGACTTTACAACTCCTTATTTTATGATGAAACAAGCTCATTTACATGAGAAAAATGAAAATCATACCGCAGCATTAGAACTTTATAATTCTATTAAATCTGACTATTCTCAATCTAAAGAAGGATTGGATATTGATAAATACATTTCTTCTGCAACTAACAGATAACCCATCCTAAGATGGCAACAGAAAACAACAACTTATCCGATTACAATTTAGAAGACATTCCTAATTCTGAAGGGATGAGATTTGCTATTATTGTTTCCGAATGGAATAATCATATTACAGATAACTTATATGAGGGTGCGGAACAAGCTCTTTTAAATTGCGGAGTAAAACAAAATGATATAGTAAGAATTGATGTTCCTGGTAGTTTTGAATTAATTTACGGAGCTAAAATTGCTTCAAGATATAATTATGATGCTATTATTTGTTTAGGATCTGTAATAAAAGGAGAAACAGATCATTTTCATTATGTATGTAATGCGGTATCTTTAGGAATAAAAGACCTAAACTTAAATTTAGACTTACCTGTTGTTTTTGGTGTACTTACAGACAACACTGAAGAACAAGCCATAAATAGATCGGGTGGAAAGTACGGAAACAAAGGAGTAGAGTCCGCTATTACCGCTATAAAAATGGCTCATTTAAATAAATAAAAAAAATATCTCATAATATTTTTCTCTGTAATAAATAATTTTAAATTTGCAAACTCAAAATTAATGGTCGCGTAGCTCAGCTGGATAGAGCATCTGCCTTCTAAGCAGACGGTCAAAGGTTCGAATCCTTTCGCGATCACATAAACCCACCTATTAGGTGGGTTTTTTGTTTTATATTCTTCTGTTAAATAAAAAAGGTCCTAACATTACTGTTAGAACCTTAGTTGCGGAGAGAGAGGGATTCGAACCCCCGGTACATTGCTGTACGCTGGTTTTCAAGACCAGTGCATTCGACCACTCTGCCATCTCTCCGAAAGAGGACACAAAAGTAAAAATATTTTCAAATATGAAGTCTGTTTTATAATATTTTTTCTTGCAATATTTCTATTTGTTTTTTGTTATTTAGCAATACAATTTTTAAGATTGAAAAACGCAATACTAAATAGCCTGTTTTACCTTACGTCCTTACTCCCTATTTGGTGTTTGTATCTATTATCCGATTTATTATATCTTATTGTTTACAAATTAGTTGGATACCGAAAAGAAGTAGTTTACCAGAACCTGAAAAACTCTTTTCCTCAGAAATCAGAAGAAGAATTAGAAGAAATACAAAATAAGTTTTACCATCACTTTTTTGATATTATTGTAGAAACAATTAAGTCTGTTTCTGCTACAAATTCATTTTTAAAGAAGAAAGTTGTATTTAATAACATTGAACTTTTCGATAAATATTATAAAAAAAATCAGTCTGTTGTACTAGCTGTTTCTCATTACGGAAACTGGGAATGGGGTATTTTAGGAATATCTTTAAACTCAAAACAAAAAATGATGGGTGTTTATAAAAAGTTAAATGATGGTTTCTTTGATAGATTTATGAATAAAATTAGAGGGAAGTTTGGAGCAGACCTAATAGAAATGAATGAAACCTTCCGACATCTGATAAAAACTAAAGAAGAAAGTAAAATTATAGGCTTACTTGCCGATCAATCTCCGACAAAAAATGACTCTAATTATTGGACGATTTTCTTAAATCAGGATACATCCGTATATTTAGGTCCAGAGAAAATTTCTAAAAAGTTTAATTATCCTGTATTATTCTGTAGCATGAAAAAAGTAAAAAGAGGTTATTATGAAGTTTTTATAGAAGAACTTTGTACAAATCCGGAAAAAACTACTGAAGGTGAAATTACATCTTTATATTTGCAAAAGGCAGAAGA